>Ga0126342_10014556_pt1 | contig 13871 bp, 13 predicted proteins | sample Cyp1metagenome_FD_92528 | JGI IMG/M metagenome (GOLD analysis project Ga0126342, IMG submission 92528) | Coral microbial communities from Lord Howe Island, Old Settlement Bay, Australia - Cyphastrea 1 metagenome | ecosystem: Host-associated > Invertebrates > Cnidaria > Coral ...
CTCTTTCTCCTGGTCGTTCAAGGATAAGGGGTCCAGCCCGCCCCTTTGCTTCGCAAAGTAAAACTCAAGGTAGCCCGCTAGGAGGCTACCTTTCGTGATTACATTACCATATTACAACATACTGTATATTACAATACAGTACATACATGCACCCATCCACCTGCATGCACCATGCAGTAGGCAATCCATAACAATGTTCACAAGGATATCACATTGGCACACCGCGCCATGGCTAGCACATGCGCTGAGGCCACTGCAAGCATCGCAAGGTCGCTGATTCGGATGTCGCTGATTGGGAGCCTCTCAGCCCACAGTGACTGCACTGTACAGTTCCAGCGGCAGCTCTGAGTCACACGCCTGGTGCCGTGCTTTGTGCATTCTGCGTCCTCGAAATCAGCACAGCGGCCAATGCACCCATCTATGGAATGACATAGAATGATATAGAATGCATCAAATGCATCACAGTATATCACAATATATCTCAGTATGCGACCCGGATAGCGAGCACTGCTGACCTGATTGGCTCATGCTGGCAGTGCACAGTGCAAACCTCTCTAGACTCTAGCTTGTCTAGCTGTCTAGCTTGTTGCCCACAGAATTCCAGAACCATCTACAGCTGAGCACACCTCGGACTGCTCGGAACTCGCCGCAAACCTTGCATTAGCAGCAGACCCCGCCAAGCATGTGGTGATCAGCGAGCATTTGAAAGCATTGGGATTGCTGAGGTCCAGTATGTTAGGCTTGTTTCGTTGCAATAGATGCAATAGGTTATACGGGGCCGCAGCTGTGCTGCCAAGGTGCGGCGGCTTACTTGTGATGGCTTCAGAACGCAAAATTTGCACCTGGACTCTTGAAGGCAAAGCCCGAGGAAAGAAACTTGAGATGACACTGTACACATTGTACACATTGTCAGTGGAACAGTGAGGGCAAGACCGCAAGTTCCAAAACAGCTGCGCCAACCTTGGCCACGCTTGGTGGTTTTCAGCAAAGCCCATTGAGCCTCGCATTCAAACTCTTCCGGCCTCTCCCTCACCAGTGATCTCTGCAAAGCGGGTTATGTCACTGCCTGCGCAAGCATTGAGGAAGAAAATGCACCTTTCCAATCCTTTCCAATCCTTTTACATACCTTCAAATCGGAAATGAGGCTGCAGCAAAATAAACGGAAGAGGAGCCGTAGCATCTCTCGGAGCCTGAGACTACTCTGCCCCCATGAACTCAACGAACATCAACTCAACTAACCTCAACTAACTTGCTGTATGTACTGTATCTACATGTATCTACTGTCACTTATGATTGTTGTGAATGTAATGAGGCTGGTGTTTGCTCGATTAATCTGGTCTGAGAAAGCACGCCCTTGAATCCGTCGAGCAGTTTCTCGCTGCATGCGAAACTCCTTGGAAGCCAGTCTACAATGCAAAGGAAACCATTTCAATGGAATCAAAGTAAGATCAAACGGCTCAATTCTGGGCTTCAAGTTGCAAACCGTGGCATCCAAAGTATTCAGGAGAGGCACCACCCATGTTTCACACTCTCGCAGAGAAACTGCAACGTGCTCCTGTTGGAAACCAAGCAGCAGGGCGAATCTGCACGGCCAAAGATCCGCAAGAAACCAAGCAACCGATAACAAAAGAATCTCACATGCAAACACGTACAAAATTTTTTCTTGATGCAAATCTCCAAAAGTGCTCCTCTTCTGGCGCAGACACGCCCAGTTGTGCCGACCACCTCAGAAAGATGCGCGTGAAGCAGAATTCCCCCCCAGTGTGAGTAACCACGTCCCCTGCACCACCATGCCTTTCATGCACAAGTCTGGAGATGCAGCGCAATGATGACGTAGAAGGCTGTGAAGCCAATCTCTCCCCCGTCTCAGCCCTTTGCCAGCGAGACATCGTAGTGCCACTGACAGCTGCTGGACCCTGCGCGATGAAAATCACCCCTGGAATCTTCAAATGAATGAAAGGTCGTCGAAGGAAACAATAAACTGCAATGATGACCACCCCCTGTGTAGAAATGTGTATGACAATGTTGAGACGGACATGCGAAGTGCAAGACATAACGAAAACGCTTTGGCAAACAGTGGTGCAAGGTGCATCGAGGTGCGAGGCCATCGCCCAGAACGAAAACACCATCGGTACCAAGCCTCTTCATCTTCGCCATCTTCGCTTTGACCAATGGCACCTACAGTGGTAAAACATGGTCAAACTGTAAAAGCTAAGAGTTACTGCGTGTAAGTATTGCAGCGTTTGGAGATCTTGCTGAATTCTCAAGCAAACTAGCCTGACCTCTACCGCTCTACCAGTGAAATTGTGGAATGCCGGGGCAAGTTTGGGCACTTAGAAACGCACTCTGACCGGGATTCCTCAAGCGCAGCTCTCCCTCTCCACAGAGCAGCAAGAGGACCTTGGCCATATCGACTTGGGACATTTCGGTGTTGAGATCCATATCGATTAAGAGCGTTGAGATCGTTGAGATCGTTGAGATCGTTGAGATCAGGTTTCTGACATCGATGGAATCTCCACTGAACTCATGTCTAACGTTTGTCTCCTGAGCTGCCTGCGCTGCTCATGGCCGGCGAGACTCCGGAAAGCGAGTAATACTCCTGATATGTTGGTGGCTCAAAACCTTTCCCATGAAAATCACTGGACAGGGATGATGATGATGATGATGACGATGATGCTTCAGTGCAGCAACCTTTTTGAAGCTGAATGATGAGGATCTTTGTGCGCTTTACGCTTCGCTCCTCTACCTGACTTAATTCGTTGAAGCAAAGCCAGGCGTCGCCTTTGGCCCGCTGCCGTGGAACCCTAATGGAAAAAACAAAATATCGTTGAAGCAAAATGTAACACACCGTGACAAAATCAGTTGAGCTCAACTGATAGTAGTTGTCTGTTTGTCTATTAATGTCTATTATGTTGAAGTTTGTCTAGCAACGCGTTGGCCCGCGGGTGTCGGTTTGAAAGGCTCGACAGTCGCCCGAGCCTGTTGCTGCAGCGGCCCCGTGACCTGTGCACCGCGCTTGGCTGCAGCGGTTGGTGGCCAGCACTTGTTCTTCACCGACCATGTCTGGATGCATTTGCTGTTCCTTACTTCATACCTTTACGCTGCTTCAACCAAACCTGCCCGTGCTCAGTGCCCAAACACTACACTGCATAGATCTTGAAACCTGTCCAAATTTAATTGCCTAATTCGCAAGCTGTCTTTGGCAGTGACTGTGGCATAGAAATTGAATCAGGATCAAACCTGAAACAATTTTCATAGGATGAGTAATGACAACGTTGCCCCTAAGGCATTCTAAGGCAATGACTGTCCCAAATGTCTTTGCCCCCCAAGAATGAGGCTGCGCTGGATGGATGTGGCCTCAAATGCCCCCAGCTTTGCCCTGAACTCTGAAGCCTGGGGTTCAAATCAACATTAATCTAATCATTTAATCATTAATCAACATCCTTTTCCCTCATGCAACTCTTACAACTTAGAAATTCTTGTGGCATCCAACAAGGTCTTTTTGAACAAAACCAAACACAAATCTAGCCAGCAAGGAAAACAACGGAGGGCCAGATTCAAGTAAAAAAGGGAAAGTGTCACAAGTCGCCTTGCGGGAAAAGGACGAAATGTATCGAAATGTTATTTTGATATTGCCTAATTACTGACAAGTGCAGGTTTTGAGTTGAATCCACTGGAAATTGCCCTGAGAAGCTTGGGCCAGCATCCCACAAGGCCATGGAGCATCAAATCCAATGAGTTCCAGATATATTTCTGGTGCCTGAAATGCCGTCAGGTTGCAGGGCCTCCAGGCGGCCATGGTTGACCTTCAGCCTGGGCCAACAAATGCCACGCCTTGCAAGTGCCAATGCCTTGTTTTTAAATTTCAACGATATGATATTAGTATATATCATCAATACTATGTGTATGTATATATATATACACTATATGGAAGTTTCCTAAAATGGGGTACCCCCATATCATCAAGTTTAAAAGCATGTTCCATTATAAACCATCCATTTTAAGGTACCACCCTTTTAAAACACCTCTACAACTCTAGATAGATAGATAGATAGATAGATAGATGGTCCCCCAGATAGATAGATAGATAGATAGATAGAAAGATAGATAGATAGATAGAAAGATAGATAGGTAGGTAGGTAGATAGATAGATAGGTAGGTAGATAGATAGATAGATGCATGGATGGATGGATGGATCGATAGATAGCTGGATAGCTGGATAGCTGGATAGATGGATAGATGGATAGATGGATAGATGGATAGATCGATAGATCGATCGATAGATAGATAGATAGCTGGATAGATGGATGGATGGATAGATGGATAGATGGATAGATGGAATGGAGTGGAATGGAATGAAATAGATTAGATTAGATCGATAGATAGATTTAAATGTGCCAGTCTGTACTGATACTACAAGATTCTTTAATACCGTAACTCAGCTCATGACTTTCCTTTCACAGGGCGGAATGCCAAGTTGGGGAACAAACCTCCGGGGCAGCTGATTGCCATCCCCAGTCGCGACGCAGCTTCAGATTTTGACTTGGTCAGCAGCGGCCATTCTGTTTCTCTCTGCAGAACTGTTGGAAATTTGGTGCTTCAGTGCATGCGCAGCCTGCGCAAACAGCGGCCAGGACCAAGGCCGAGTCGCTTCCATTGCCTTTGCTGATCGCATGAAAGGGGCACAAAGAAGTCCTGCGAAAAATTATGAACCGTATAACAATTCAGGAATCCGATATAATCCGATGGTAGAGAAGTGCAGAAAATCTTGGTTTCAACAACTTTGAACCGTGCGTCATAGTTGAACAAACTAAAGGTATGCGGCGGTACGTGGCAGAAGGGGAAGCAAGCTTGGTGGTGCGCTGTCGGGAGACTGTCTGAGTATGGATGGAGTTTCTAGCTTTGCCACATTGGCTTTAGATGGCTTTAGCATGCTGTGGCTTTGTCACTTTTGGTTTGTCTAAGCTACCACGCAATTCGCACCAACAGACCACAAGGACCGGCCTTGGCCAATCAGAGAGATTTTGGAGCAGCTCAGCTGCAAACTTGAGTTGCTCCAGAGCAAGCTTGGATAGATGGTAGTGTTCGATGTTCTGTACGAACAAGAAAACGAGGGAAGGCAGCACCATGCAGCACCAAGAAAGGCTGCGCCGGGCTGTTGGTCGAGCTGCACCGAAGTTCACTTCGAAGCTTGGCCGAGGTCCTCAGTCAAAGGAATACGTCCATGGCTTGTGTTTCTCAGAAAAACTTTTTTCATGTGACACTAACGCTTCAAATTCACATGAGCGAGGCTAGGAAGCCCCACTGTTGCAGATTTTGCATGAGCCGATAGGACAAGCAATTGACCTGAGGGTTTCTGCCAATTGCATTCCATCAGCTCAAGGGTTGGGACATTATTAGACATCATTGGTAGAAAGATGTAGAAAGCATCGACGACAATACAAACATATGTGCAAGATCTTTTAAACTTTGACAAATGATTTTCGATCCTCCACGTAACCCTGGAGAAGTCAGGGAACAATCGCAAGCTGTGTGGCTGTTTTCAGCCAAGCCTGCTGCAAATAAACATCTGATCTTAAAGCTCGGTGATTCTCAGAGTGTTCACGGCACTGCCGCTGCCCCTTTCACTCACATAAACAAGAAACACAGAAGGGCCTCTAAGGGCTTACATGTAAACCATGACGCTCAGAATCAGAAGATGCTTTGGCTCTGATCTTTAAGATGGGGCTCTGCCATGCCCTGTTGGCAGCAAAGATTCCACCATCTCTGGCATCAAGGGTTGAGCAGAACGTCTGAAGAGTCTGCAAAACGCCGTTGGTTGATGAGGAATGAAGCCTCTTGGTTTCATGACCGAGGATCTGTGACAACATGCTATGTCTCAAAATCTTTGACTCTTTGATGAGCCCTCAACATCTTCGACTATTCTTCGACTCTTCGACTGTTCCATTGTTCCAATGTGGGTTGCTCTCGCGGCTCCGACAAGGGCATCTTTGGCACCGCTCACCGCGCTTGAGCACTTCGAGGGGCGCGACTGAACAGCATGGCAACATCGTGGTGTAATGAGCAGGTCTTGGACGTGTATCAGTGTATCAGAACACAGTGTAACGCAGAACAAGAGAGGGATGCAGGACTGGACTACATGACACTAAGAGGTATCTTCAAGAATGGTCAGGAATATATCAGGATATGTCAGGATCAGGCTCACTTCACGCCTTGTCTCGTACCGATAGGCTTCGGCATCCAAGTCATTCAGATTTTCATAGCGGCTCCAGGCCTCAAGCTTTCTGTTGCGCATTCGGGTGACCTGTCCATGCCCGTCCCTTGTCCTTCCTTGTCCTTCCATGTCCTTCCTTGTCCTTCCTTGTCTCTTCTATTGAAATTCGAAGATCCTAATTCATGATGGTGAAGGTCTCCATAATGTTCGAACTACTGGCGCAATTTGGAAGGTGCAGCATGGTGCCACAGCTGCAGAAGCAACACACCGAAACTCAAGTCTACTCTGAGGAAAATGATGAAACACCTTGGTCCCTGGCCACAACATGCCCAAAGACTGCCTGCGGGGAGATCAAAACATGTTAAAACATATTAAAACCACAAACAAGTTCTTTGCCAAAAGATGTCTGCGGATTGTTTAAAAAGCCGCCCCAAGAGAGAATGGTGCATTCTGAGACACGATTTGACTACAAGTTTAAATGCTATCTTCAGGAAAGACCCGAAGTACACGCTTGCCACATGTGTTCCCTTTTGCGAGGTATCGCACCTTGTCATCTGGGAGAACTAATTGATCAACAATGGTCACAACCTTCAGGAATGTTCAGGATGCGATGTGGAATGTAATACAGACTGCCCAGTCATAGTGCGAAGCCTTTGCAACCTCCACACATCTCAGCGTATGGAAATGCTCAGAAACATCATAGTGAAACTATCTGAGACTTGCAAGAGCCAACTTGTGCGTTCGAACACAGGTGTCAAGTCCAAGCGGCATAGTAGATGATAGCAAGGACGAAGACAGAGAGAGGAATACAAAGCCTTGACATGTCCAGTATCCACACAATTGAATCGCTGCTGTGAATCCATTGCAAGACAGAGGCATCGCAGGCTCTTGTGCTGCTCTCGTTCTGAAGCTTTGCCAAATAGTTTCAAATCAAGATTCAATACACATCCATTAATTAGAGTTAAACTCTAATTCAGTAATATTATATATATATTAATTCATATAGTATAATATAAGTAAATAAATTCAGTGCTGAGCAACACGAGAGCCACATTCCTTCGGAAGTAGATCCAGGTTTCCTGGAGATCGAAGTGATCAAAGGCGGCAGGACAGTCTTGCTGGAAATCGACCCGTTCCATACCCATTCCACTATATTCCACTCATTGATACAAGAATTATCAAGAATTGCTTATTGACAATATTGAGTCTTATTGGAATTACCAGTATTGCCAGCATTGCTGCCAAGAATTGACAGTATTGCTGCTAAGACGCAAAGACGTGTGCCATCAAGTACGACAGCAGCCCCAACAAAAACCTCACAGCAAAACCGCAAAGGATGCGCTGTTACTGCCATAGGCGGCGATGTACAGCAATGTAATGTTGAAACATGTTCAAACTAGGAGGATGTTCATCTGCAAATAACCATTGAACTGAATGGTAGCATCTGATAGTAACATATATATATATATAATTATGTATATATATATAATACAACATTCTGGCCGCTGAAAGCTTCCATGAATCTCACCATCTCATCCCGGTTCTTGGGCTAAGGCTGTAGAAAGGTGAACTGCTGGGCCTGAAAACAAGAGGTGCTCTGACTGAAAATCACGAAGCGTCTCAAAACATCTCTGGAAGGTTTCAAGCAGGCAACTCAAGCAACACATTGTACATGTGTTTCACTATGTTTCACTGACGCACGACAATTCGCGATCGTTACCCCCTTTTTTATCTCCAGGAAACAGGAGTTCTGAGCATTTTGAATGATATTGAGCAGCACTTGCAGATGGGTTCATTTTCTTCGATGTCCTATCCCTACCCTATCCCGTCTTCCGTCGCTTCCGGCGCGGCATGGAAAGGTCATGACAGGTCCTTGTGCATATTCTCAACTGCGAGATGGACTGAGCGCGCGCCGCACCCAAAAAGGCCCAACCGACGTCCTGGACGAAGTTCAACAGGACTTACCGGTTGCACAGATTTCACATGGTTCTACATGGTTCACAATAACATACAAGATCAATAACACCATAATCATCCAATATGATTCAAAACCACCATCGCAACCCATGGGAATCCACTACACACACACACGTAGCGATATTTTATCAGTCCCTCTCAGTTTTACAGTTTTGTCAGTCTAGTCTTATCTTCATTGCAGTACTTGTATCTGGTCAAATCTGGTCTTTGGCGTGCAAGCTACACTTTCTAGATGAACTTACCGCAAAAATAACGCTGAATTCTGGAGGCAGGTGGCCGAAAATGACGCAGAAAGTTGAAGACATGCAAACCTTAGGCTGGACTGGGCCAGTTTCATCCAGTTTCTTGTTTTGAACTTTAAGGATCTCCAGCTTGACTTGTCAGAGAACTGCACATATCCTTACATAGTTTGGATGTAGTTAACTTTGGCAACACATGCCTAAATCAAAGAGAAACTGAGGTTCCTCTCTAAGTGATTCAAGAATGATTGAAGTTTTGCCAATGTAAGCGGTGGAAATTCGCCAACGCTGAGTCAAAAAGAATGTGTCCTCCTGGTCGCAAGTCTGATGCCCTCTCCCCATCTCTCTGGGTGTTGATCGAGACTATTGACATTTTGATCTCATGAAGTATCGATGACTAATGATGACTAATGATGACTATTGCTATTGAACATGTTGAAAGATGATGAAAGATGTTGAACGATGAAAGTATCGAGTGACCATTCATTGCTCGTCGTTGCTGTGGCCTGAGCAATGGACGCACAGATTGAAGCCCAGCGCCAAGGCCGTCAGGCAGATGTACGCCATCTACGGCATGGAGAAACCATGAGAAAGGCATGGCCACATGGCCACTCCAATGGATTGAAAAACCAATGAATGGATTCAATGAATGGATTCAACGGATTCAATGGATTGAAAATGGATTGGAGTCATTGGAGTGACTTCCAGGATTGAAAAGGATTGGAATCGAATGGGTTGAACCAAACAACCTGAAGGGCCAACATCTTAAACATCAAGTCGCTTTCATACAGGTGGACGCAACACGACAAGAGAATCTCGAGAAAGATTCAATACCTGTGTAACTTTGTAAAGCATTCGCTTTATATATCTTTATAACTCTTGATAACACCTTATACTGCCTCTGTACTTACGTCAAGTGAGTCAATGCCGGCTAAAAATTATATTGAGGTAGATTCGTATGATTCATGACACATTTCAATACATTGGGAATTGATGCTGTTGCTATGATCCGCTGAGCACAACATGCCAGTCATTGCCAGTCGCCTCCAACAGGAACGGCGTCGATGCTGGTACTGGTTCCGTGATCTGTTCGAAGGCAAAACCTGCAAACATCGCGGCTTGCCTGGCCATAGCATCATAGTTCCTGCAGGCCACGCAACAAGGCAAGGCACTCTGATGGTCCTGATCGACTTTCCAACTGGGACACGTGTGTTCCAAAAAACTATAAAAAGATATAAAAAGACGCTGTAAAAAGCAGTCGCTTCTGCAACTTCTCTGCAAAGCAAAAGAGCAGGGGATCGGCAATGCTTATCAGATCTTATCAGTCGTGGTTGTCCGACAATGGCTGGAACACCAACGGCGCTTGCAAGTTGATGGCCTGGTATACCAATCCAGCTCCATCTGACGGATTTCCAGGGACTCTTTTGAGACCTGAGATGCCAAAAACTATGCATTGTTGATGTTGCTAAAATCTCTGGAAAGGTTGAAATCAATCAAGCGGTTTGTTTGAAACAAAGCATTTGTATGCATTTGTTGGGTTTTAAACCCAACGGGTGCTACCAAAATCGTTTGGGTTTATCGGAGTCTCCAATGGTTGTCGAAATGCTGGCCTCACCACTCTTTGGCGTCCGTGTCAGGTTTGCAACACATGTCCACATGCAAGGCGGCAGGTCACACAAACATATACTGCAGCGAAGCAGCGTGGGTGATCGCAGCATTTTTGTAGATCTCAGGGGCGTTGCTTTGTTTGTGACATCTCTGGCTTACTTCATGTCGAAAGCGTATCATACAAATAATTACTATCACACAACACGACACAACTCCTTTGACGAGAAAAGTTCACACATCTGCAAACTGCATCCGGATGAGAACCCAACTATCAGATGCTATCACATATCATGCAAGCGTGGCAAACCAAAGAAAACATAAAGAACGAAATTGAACACAACAAATGCAAAGGACGCAAATGGTGACCCAAGTCGCACTGTGGAACAACTGCTACAGTACCATTCTTGCCTGGAGCATGGGCACGGCCAAGCGCGAGTCGCAGCGAGCCGCAGTAGTTTGGCGATCTTTCAATCAAACAGCATCGCAGTAGCTGCCACCGTCTGCTGCCTACACGCTCTTCAAACTGGCTTCAGCAAGGGAGAATAATCTTAGAAACACCTTAGGCATATAATGCATATAGGTACTGAAGTCGAAAGTCAAGTCATGCTCAAAAAAAGTGAGAAGACCACATAAAATACCTGTAACATCCTGTAACATATTGTAAACTCATGTAAAATCATCATCGTACATTTGAGGGAATATATCATCGAAGAATTGAGCCCAGGGCGAAGAAGTGAATGCTGGGCCAACCGCAGTTGAAAACCGCTTTTAGGATACGGTTTAAGTTGGACCGCCATTGAAACCTTGTCCAAGAACACTATGGTTTAAACCATGTAGAATGACACAGGGTTCCTAGTCTGTACCCCAACAAAATATAACACTTGGATATTGATTTACATCCGCACAAGCTGGTTGAGAGCGTTTGGTTCATGAGGAATTCGTGTAACAGCTGTGACAGCTCTTGCTAAACACCCAAGCTGTACAATGTGACGCTGCATGGCTGCGGGGGCCGCGAATTTGGCATGCCGCTAAAGCTTGGCATCTTGTGAGGCTTTCGGCGAAATCCGATCAAACATGCAAGTCTTTAATAGCCTTTCGCCAAAAAAATATCAACTTATCCAACTTACCCAACTTATCCAACTTCTGCCTCGCAAAATTGACGGGCTGCATTTCCGCCCCTGGAGCGGGCTGCCTGGGCAAGGGCATCACGGAGAAACATTGAGAGACCGGCTGTGAGTCCAGTGTGCCACTGCGTCACGTTCCAAAGAGGGCCATGCACACGAGGTGACGATCGAATTCAATTAAAATGGGTTCACAGTTTTTGCATCTCTAAAGAGCTACTCTGAAATCGTCTAAATATCATCAATAATTCATTGCACTTCAATGCACTTGCGTCACTCAAACGCAATCCTTTCAGCTCGTTGACTGAGCATTGTTCGTCTTCGAGTAGCATATAGGTCAAAAAGACTGATTCTTCTCCATTCCTTTCAAAGTAGGTCCCAATGAATATATTCTGTTGTTCCTGGCCCGGGGCGAAACTTGGCACTCTACGCTTTGTCAAACTTTGTCGCGCCTCAAAGCCTTTGCTGGCAGAAAGCAGTGCCAAGTGGTCTGAACCTGCGTCGCATTGCTTGATTAAATTCGATATGGTGCCGCATGCCGCGGCCTGCTTTCAATTCAGCAGTCAAAGCTAGACGCACCTTCAGGGGATAGCTGCCACTTTGCCCAGCGCCTTGGTGGCAAAGCTTGACGTTGTGGGGCCAATGAAACGCCTATCGAGCATTCGAAGATACTGTATTCAGAGGATATCAGAAGGTTGAACTATGTTGAAATGTCATTTAAATGTCATTTATATCTTTGCATCCATTTCCATGGCTCAGTGGACCTCTTTTCCCGCAAGTTCCAAAGGTTGCGCCGGGCAAACATTCCTACATATAACTATCATGGCTCAACTGACAGTACTCTGGCACTTGGCTTCCCAACACAGCCTGATTGGCCTGCAGCAAGGGATTGGAACGCCGTCGCTGAAGCTGCTGTTGCTTTGCTCTTGTGTGAAACCATCAAAAACCATCCGCTGTTTCTAGTCCACCCTGCAGAAAGAATAGGTCGCGTTATCAGCAATCACTGCAGGGTCTTCACTTGAAAACAGCGTGGTTTGGCGCTGAGAATTGAGGGTTCTGTCAAGTTCTGTCGAAGATCCTCGACCGCTTGCCTCCGCCAAGGACATGCCGCGGTCCCCGGACAGGCTGGTGAAAGGTTCTCGATACCTCGTGTGACTCGTGTGGCTTTGACCGCGGAAACCCGCGGAATGCTCAGATCTCTCAGGCTCTCGGGGATTCTCGAGACGTTCTTAACCGCTTTCGCTGCGTGAATCCCACACGCAGGTTTCCTATGCACGATTTCTTTCACCATGTGCAAGGGGGAGACGCAAGGAGCCGATGCATATTACAATGTTTCAGGAACTGTGGAACATCATTACGCTGCAACAGTTGCATTCATTTGCACAGCTTTGATACGATTTGCACAAACCGTACTTTGTTCCTGAGATCCCAAACTGCAAGGCACTGACCTCAACGACTTGAAGACTTGCAACACTAGAGTCTAGAGAGGGCGAGACGAATGGTTTGGGACTGTAGCTGGGTGCAAAACTAGCCGTGAAGAAACTATTCATCCCAATCAACATTCAAACTCAATTGACCAATCCTCAGCTTCAACAGAAATAACACACTCGTCGATCTGTGATCTTGATTGGCATGCAGGAAAAAACACTTAAGCAGCCGAGAAAACCGTTCAGGCAAAGTCTTGATACACGCCCAGGTAGCCAACAAACCACAGGTAAGAAACCCATCCCGACACAGACGGCCAACGGCCACTAACTCAAACCCGCACCGCTCCTTAAATTGGAAAAAATGCGTTAGTGGGCTGAAGGTCGGCTGAGAAACAAAAGGGTACGGCACAAGAACTCCGCAAAAAAAAAACTGTCCAGGCAAAGTCACCGACAAGCCTCCCGACACAAGACACCGATAGACACCGACACCGTGACTCCAACACATGTTCTATCCTAAAAGAATCTGACCAGCACCAATCACCCCATAAACTCAATGGATCCTAAAGACGTTTCTCACACATACAAATCATGAAATTGGGACGTGAGAAGAGCACAGAAGGGCTACAAAATGTTACACAATTTTCAAAACCACTCCGGGCGGACCAGTGCGAAGTTGAATGGGCAATTCGACAGGCAATGTTCCACCAGCTGATCTTAGGTCGCACCAGCTTCATATGCAATCTTCATGATTGTACACCTGGTTGGTTATAAAACTTCTATTTGTGGGGACACCTCAGTTGAACTCTTTAGAGCACACAAGAACCCGAGAAAATCACCTGCAAGCACATATTGCGGAAGAAATCAAAAGAAACAGATGTATATTTATAACATCAATATAAACATAAATATAAAAAATGTAATAAATAAATAAATGAATAAATATATATAATATGATATGTTTATATATATGTATTATAAAGAAAATCCATTGTGCACAAGGATTGCAGGTGGCGGGCTCTGGAATTTCGAGGAAGCCAAACCCCCAATGTGAGAGCAACGTTATATTGGCGTACATATATATATATGTATAATATAATTATACATACACACATATAATACCACAATATATTAAGTGCATTATATAATATAATAATATACAAGTAGTTATCGAAGGAAGTTTAGAAGTCAAACTTCCGACAATATGGACAGATGAAAAGCAGAGTAGGGCAGAGGCAGAGAGAAGAGAAAGATTAGAAGAGAGAAGAGTAGAAGAGAAAGAGTCAGA
>Ga0126342_10014557_pt1 | contig 13871 bp, 9 predicted proteins | sample Cyp1metagenome_FD_92528 | JGI IMG/M metagenome (GOLD analysis project Ga0126342, IMG submission 92528) | Coral microbial communities from Lord Howe Island, Old Settlement Bay, Australia - Cyphastrea 1 metagenome | ecosystem: Host-associated > Invertebrates > Cnidaria > Coral ...
TACAAAAAAGATAGCAAAGTTATAACTTACTTATATCCACCCTTAACTTAACTTAACATAACTTCAACATAACTTCCTTAACTTAATTTATAACATGCATAACTTCAACATAACTTGGGGGCGTCTCCTTGTACGACTAGGAAACCACTCGATCTCAACATCTTCTGGCAACAAATATGCTTGTCATTGGAGATCATCATCCCAGTATATGTTTGAACGGTGAACGTTAACTAGTTATTAACATAATTGAAACCACCAACTAGATTTTTGAAGGAACAACTTGATGATCCGCATCTGATTTCTCCGATCCATCCGCTTCTGAGTGCCAGGACCAAAAACCGCAGAAACCATCGTCCTGCCGTGCCGTTGCTGAGTGATGTGCTGATGGCAACCATAACTGGGGCATTCTCATTCGCGACTATTGCTGATTTACGACCGACCAGGTTACTTTGTTGATCACCCTAAGCCGCTACGAGTACCATCGATCTTCCAACATGACAAAAGGTGTTGTGTGAAGAAATCATGAAAATTGCATATCCAATCTTAGATGAATTCTGAGGTACACTTACGATGAGACATGGGGAGACAGCTTTTACGAGCAAGAGGAAATTGAGTCACACTTGCAACTCGCGAAATCAGGAGTCACGTCGTGAGATTGTAGGTATTTCCCCAGGAACTTGATTTTATGAACTTGATTAATAATATAATATAATAATATCAATAGGAAAAAAAAGGTACCATCTGGTTAATCATTAATAATATCAATAATATCAACGTTAATAATATCCATAGGAAAAAAAGTACCATTGTTTACATGGTGTGTGTGATATGGGTACTGCGCAAGTCCTCAACTGCGACCACTCCACACCGTCGACGCAACTCCTGCGAGGCGTGACCCTGGGGCCCTGGGCCTGTAGCTATGCTGCGTGATAAAGACGTGTTAAATCCTGCTAAAACTACCCACATGGAGGATAGATGAGGATAGGTAAGCTCCCCGAATTGATATGAATTGATTGAATCGAAACACTGTTGCTATGTTTACATCAAAACAGCTGCCAGATCGCTGGGTGTTCAACTCCACCATGACAAATGCAGATTATGGGGGTGCAAAACATGATCATAATGCTATATTCTGACAAACCCAAACATGGCCAATCTCAAATACGTAGTTAGAACCTATTCACGAATTATAGCAACGTATCAACATATGAAAAATGATCCATCTAAGTTTTCTCCAGTACACCCTCTGGTAAACCAACATATCTATTGAAAATCACCATGCTATTCATGGGTAAATCAACTATAAATGGCTATTTTTAATAGCTATGGTAGAAATTACCAGAGGGCATACATTGTTGAAAAACCATGAATAACCAAACTATATGTTTACCCCTAACCACATGGCTGTGTCTGGTTAAATAGGGTATCTCCAAAGCCGATGAAGATGAACAAATTGTCATTGGATCGGACAGATAAAAAACAGAAAAACATATCTAGGGTTGACTAGTTATATTCAATATGTGTATGGATACATCTACATATATCCCATGATGTTGTAAACAGTTTTGTAATCCCTACTTCTCCAAGCACGTTCTGAGACCCGATAATTTGGAGCTGAATTTCAGAGTCTAGACACCTTCGACCTAATGGTATTTGGAGCACTAGGGTATGCATTGTATTCAATTATACATTCAAATATACGGATTTCAAAATATACGAACTGGTATTTTAGACTACTGCCGGGAAGGTTTTCCTGGCCCGCCCGGCCATTTCAACATACGGAATCCAATTTGTTTGCACATACATTTGAAAATACGGATAGAACTGGTGTTTCATACTACCTCCGGGGCGTCGCGGTCTCGCCCGCCCTCCACATATTTAAATGTAATTACCGTATTTTTACATGATAATATACCATTAAGTTATGCATTCTACTATGTATTGAACGCATTCATTTAAAAGAAACATATCACCATCAGAATATCATTATGTTACCCTGATATCACCCTGATATGGCAGTGTGTCAAAACCTTGTACCCCTTTTGTTCACATCAAAACAGCTGGGATTTATGGATGTTCATCCCCCTAACAAATGGTATTTTCATAGGTATTGATCCATACCCATATCACCCTGATATCACCTTATGTTACCGTTGCTCCTACCAGGCAAAATAAAAAAAAACGCTGTCGCCAACTGCGGGTCACGACATGTCACCTCAGGTGTTCCCGGCACTGCGACGCCACGTTCCGCCGCGCCCACGGCGCGGAGGAAGACCTCAAGGCTTTGAAAAGCGGAGAAACACCGCTGTGCAGGGATTGAGACCTTAGAAACACACATCTTTCCATGGTAACATATTTGTTTTATTTGTTTAAAAACAATTAAAAACATCTATCAATATCTATATATGATAGATGTAACCTATTCATATGGATTTTGCAGTGCCATGCCTGTCGGAAGCTAGGGCTAGCCATTCCAAACATGAGGATGGGTCACGTTTTTTCAGGCCACATACCCAACAAGGGGGGCCCAGTTACACCCGTCCCTACGCCGTCAGCAAACTGAAGAGTCTCCAAGTAGTCCATTTGTGCTGCTAAATCCAGATTGCACCTCTCCTCGCTCTCATCATCTCTGATTCATACACATTTGTTTCGATGTTGCTGATTAAAACAAACCAATTTCTTACTTCTAATCCATTCTTTTGGTTCCTCATACCCGTTTCCTATTCGAGAATCCAACAAACCATTTCGGAGGTGGCAACCTTCGCCCGAACCCCCAAGCCCCCACACCGCAAATCCAGCACGTTCAAGCCATTGCCGGGGGCTTACCTCATCTACGTCACCCCCCAACCAACGGCTGGGGCATGCTTCCAACTACACCTCTTGATTTCCCGTTTTCTGTTTCAAACCGAGAAATTTGATGAATTAACATCTACATACAAGCAATAGACAATGATAAAAACATATACACAATAGAAGTCGAGTTCGGCAATCCTTATTTATAATTGATAAGATGGAGTCATGATCTACAATCGGGTAATGGTTCTTTCCTTGTGTTCCTTTACCAGAGTGTAATGCAAGTCCGTTTTTCTGGGAGTCACCAAGCGAGCAATCTGACACTTGAGGATAGATTATCCAACCCTTTTCGATTCTTTTAGAATGGCCAGTTCAGCTCCGATGTTGGCAGGGCTGATGGCTGAAGTACCGTTGAAGGGATGGAACACAGGTAACCCCAACTTCGATGTCCAGTCTACAATCTTTACATTGATGGTCAACATTTCTGGACATGGAGATAGTCATTAATTGTTGGGCCAGTCCATGAGTCAAAAACTGACAGACCCAAACACCAAATGCATAGGCAAGTTCGGTCCACATGCATGTTGGTTGGTTCGTATCTGCATACTTGCTGCCTACGACATACAATGTGTTCCCAACATGTGCTTACTGATCACTGCGATATATGGTAATATGACAATTTCGAAGACCCATTCTAGAATATAGTATATGTTTGTTTGTCAAACCATTCATGATTGATGCTTGTACATACCCTTATCTTCTGAATGATATTTCGCACTTTTCACTTGTTTGTTCTATCCATTGGTGGTGTCTACATCCTTCCTGGCTATGTCCACTGGCGATGATATCCATTCCGGCATGTCCAGTTGAATTTCCAATGACAATGAGAAAACAACAATCGACCCATATTGGAAGTTTCACAACCAGTGACAATCACTGCTGTTTCCATCAACAAAATATGAAAGAGCACCAGACATACTGAAACCACGAACCATGTTTTTCAGTTTTGTACAATCCAATTGTGTGTTCATACTGCTTGGCTAGCACACCACCAAAATTAAGTAATAACATCAAGTATCATCAAGTAAGATCCACATGTGGATGTGGGTCAAACTGGAAGACCTAGGGGACCACAGATGTTAGTCTAGTTTAGTATTAACTTATTAACCATCCAATGATTGAGGTACCTAATTTTGACCCATACCCATGCTGCTGTTGAAGTCCCCCATTCGCTTCATTTCTAGCCCTGGCGACCTCTTCTTCGCAGGGCCAAGGCGACCCAAAGCGCGGGGCGCGGGGCGGAGCCCGACGTCCCGTCCTCTGCGACAATGATGACTACACCAACACGTGTTTTCGTCAGTTTTATCTCAATAGGTATATACGGTATACAATACAATATTATTATATTTGATTTTATATGTGGCTATAAATATATGTATATATACATATATATATATATACATATATACTTTGAGTTTCTTTCAGTGATGAAACGATTCACCATGACTTATCTCATACCAAATATATATGTGAATATAAGTTCAGATTGGTTGCTCATATCTTTCATGGGTATTCATGGAAATAAAAACGAAAATCATAGTTATGTGTATATATATACACATACATATATATATATATACACATACATATATATATACATGTTCACATATGGTCAGTGTCTTGACATGTCTTGACCTAAGTATCATCAACATGTTTGTTATCAAAATGTTTGGCTATGTCTTAACACTTCATGGGACATTTCATGGGAACTTATCAGAAAAAAACAAACATATGAGGAGTAGTGAAAATATTATGTTATTTTGGCCGCAATCATGGTGATTTCAGAGGATTATTTTGAATAAGGATCCATACAATCAACATGCAGTCATACTCCCTTTGTAAATGGGGTTGATATATACCTATGGTGGCAAATGGTGGCAAATGAGCCCCATGCAACCAACATAGAGATAGAGGTGATACTGGTTAGGTGGTAGATTCTCCACCGAATAAGACATTATGGCCTTGTTAGATAGGATCTTTCTCTGCAAAAAAACACCTGGCAACGACAAAGCCCTTTATTGCAAGGTCATCGACGAATACTTTCTCTACTCTCAGGTTTGATAAACCATGATAAACCCTATAAATACTGGGATAAACCCTATAAATAATGGGATAAACCACCTAGTTGTGGCTGATTTGGTTGCCTTATCTACTGCGGGTCTTGATCCCACTTCGCTGGTTTCATGGATGGTTCCCGCCACGGAGCTCGTTGGTTCCGTAAATGCGCCATGGTCGAGTTACGTGGGATTCATGTGGCATGGTCGTCCATCCCGTAATGGGAATCTAAGCATAATGGGTATATATATATATATGATATGTATATATTATTGCATATATGATATATTATTATGTATGTATATATATATTATACATTTTACACATCAAATGCTGTAAGAATGAACCATTTTGCGTGTCATATGGAACCTCCTTTTCGCGCCATAGACATATACCCCATCTTGGCCAACCACAAGCCGCCGCAGCCACGCCTGACCAGCGCGCCCCAGACTTGATCGAAATTTCCCAGGGTCAGCGGATCGCCCTTCAACAGTTCCTTGGCCACCTGGATGGGCGCCAGGCTGGGAACGCATGTGGTTTGGCTGTGGCTTGGCGACATTTCTTCTGGGAAAAAAAAACACGGATTACATGATTTCCTAGAGCCGGTACTGTGGGGAAGCCAGCGAGCTGAAGAAGTTGCGGAAGATTGGGAAACTGAAAACATACAGGAAATACAGTGAGAACAGTGGATTTGCCAAGCCCCAACGATGCGCATAGGCAGCTATGGGCAGCTGGAAACATTTGTTTTCCTACTCTTCTTTGGTGGCATGCCAACTATTTTTTGGGTCATCATCCATCAAGTCGTTTCCAGACTCCGCCATCTTGTCCCGAGCCTCTACACGAACCCAGGCTGGATCAGAACCATCACGTGAGTAGCCATCTGTCTCCTTCACATGTCACGGATCAGTGGTATCTGATCACTGGAAGTAGGATCTGGGTCTTCTGGTAGGTCGTTTCAACATGTTTCAACCAGCTCATATATCAATTGATCCAACATTTGCACAGAATTTAGACCTCAAAAACACAGCCACATTTTTCACACAACATCAGCCGTTGGTGAGTTAGATCCCACAACGAAATCCCCACCAAAAAAATCGGCCCATTTTCAAAGGGATCATCCACGTGGGGGACCTGTTGCACCACAAATAAACACATAGCATCTGGTTATGACTAACAGTTTGCCATGGAAAGATCCACCATTTTTAATAGGTAAACCATCTATTTCTATGGGCCATGTTCCATGGCTATGTTAAATAACCAGATGGTAAATTCTACGTTGGATATGAACAAACAACGTGTTTCCGACATTTGAACATATGACATGTAGCCCAAAAGTCATCATGATTACAAAAAAAAAAACGTCATTTCCCCGTATCATTTCCCCATTTAATGTCATTGGTCCCGTTATCATGATTGTCATCATATGATTTCATCATCATACTAGTTAAAGTTATGTATGATATACTAGTAAAAGTAAATACATGTGTAAACGTAATGATGATATATGATGGCTTACGATGGTATGTTATGGATTATGATATATGGTCATTATCATGGTACATTATGACATTATGATGATACAATGCGGCCCCTCAGTTATAAGTTGGTTTATAAACCCCATGAACTATAGTGATTATAAGTATAATAAACCATACTTATTGGAATTATAGACCAACTTAGCTATCTAGAGGGCCCCACATGGTATATGATCTGGGTAAATTATCATATTTCACTAACCTGAATCTTGCGGCCATAAAAGGGGATGATTCCCATCAAATAAACCATGATTTCCAGTGAGGGAGAACAGTGAGGTCGTGATGTAATCTACCCAGATATATAATGATATATATATATGATATAAATTGTTATTAGATATGTATATAATTATATACTACATACTTTGTTTGATGAACATAGACCCTCTACCTGCCAAGTGATGTTATGATATATCGAATTCACATCACCACCTGGGTCTCTGCAGTCCCATCCTTCTCACGGAAGGAACCCACGTAAATCCTCCGCGCGGAGAGGTTGGGAATTTTTCAGTTCCGTGATTTGACTGTTTTGCCAACACGTTAGATCCCATAGGATCCATGGTGCTGGTATATATGCTAACATGACTGGGGTATATTGATGGTAAATGTTACCATATATAGCATACATGGATCCTATGAGGATATGGTTCCGTTTATATAGCTATTTTGTTATGTTGAACCTTGGTATCTTTATCATATCTTATTTGGCGAAAGGCTATGGCTCCAAATTGGGTACGTACAGTATGTGCCCACGGTTTCGGTCGGGATTAGTATCGAGCCATCTAAGTTTGGTGGTCAATAGCTTTCACCCCCAGCAATGTATGCTCCAAGCAAGGCAATTTTGAGTATCTATAAGGCCGAGGGCAGAACTCACTAGAAACCAGTTGTGTTTGTGTATCCTGTGAGTTGCTGCTTAAATCAATTCTGGGACGTCAAACATGATCTCACTAACTCTAGGGACATTGATTGTATGAGGAGAAATCCTCTTTTCATCATTGGTTTTACCAGCAAAAAATAGGGAATCTAATGAGGACTGTACCATCGTCTATAGTGAGGATACCAGGACCATAAGCTGGCTGATGTCAAACGCGTTTTCTTGTCTTCAACAATATTTGGGATAGGTTGAAGCCGTCAACCAGAACGCCATATCCTCCATGTAGGATCAGCTTTGGGGGTAAAGGTTCTTTTTTGGTAGGTAATAGTTTATATTATATATATGATGTATATCCCCAAACTATCCATTTTATACAGTTGAATATACGAGTACGGTTCATGGATAATTGATGATACCTGGCTAGTGCAACTGATGAGCACCAATTGTTTAAACCAATCTATGGATGGCGACATGTGTTAAATATTTGTATAATTACCCCAGTTTGATCGTAGAATTCCCCATTGTTTAGACCCTTACAATTTTTGATTGTAGGGAATATGTTTTTTGCCCTTAAATCAGCCCAGAATTTCATAGAAGTCTTGATCGATTCATTAACTTCCCTATATTCCCGATGAAACAAACTTATGATTGCTGATATATCCACGATGGTTCTCATGATTCTTGCATAGTCAAAAGCCCTTTTTTGTTTAAACCTTATCAGATATACTTCAAAAAACTTCATATTAGGAGGTTTCCTAAGTCCTGGGGGTACACCTATATAAATCATCCAGCTATTAGCTTGGGATTTTCCATTGAAAATAAACGATCCATTTGGGCATCCACCATGGAAAACCCACATCCGAGCTCCCCGGCTTCGCAGCGGGGGCGGATGGAGGTGCCACCTGGACATCGGTGTCATGTCGATTTTTTGAGGTATTTAAGATGAAGATATGTTAGAATCAATGAGTATGATATTGTTTATAATCAATGAATGGTGTTCCCCCCCCAACAATAGGAATCTATAGTGAAATCATTGGGATATTCACTATCCCATAGGATCCATGGTGCTGCTATATATGGTAACATGGATCCCTTGAATTTACCCCCTTTATGTTAGTATATATACCAGCACCATGGATCCGTCATGGGGTATGATCTTTTTTTTTAAAAAAATAATCAATGAAATGTTATATGATCAATAATATTCATCAATGATAGTTATAATATTTTCTTTATAGTATGAGAATGTTATTGATCAATGATATACTGAGATACTGGTTGGTGGTATACCTACCCTTCTGAACAAATATATTAGTCAGTTGGGATTATTATTCCCAAATTATGGACAAATAAAAAATGTTCCAAACCACCAACCAGTATATTAATAGTCGAGATTTTTGAGAATGACTATAGTACTATCAGTAGAATACCAGTGGTAACACTATATCTATATTCTAATATTATCTAATTAGATATACCTTAGTAACCAGTAGTACCACTACCAGTAGTAACACTATACAATGACTATACAATCTTAGTCACCAGTCTGTCACGGTTTGTCACGGTTTGTCAAGCTTTGAAACTGGAATCCTTTGAAGAGTACCCCATCAAATGACTCTTCACTTTGCAGTCATTTGATGGCCATCAATGGGCTACCATCAAACGATCTCAAAATGTGAGGTTGATACAAACGTAGTCAAATTCCTGGGTCATTCGCATAATGTGCATATTTTGTGGCATGGATTTACTATAGTCATTACCAGTAGTAACACTATACAATGACTTATAGTAAAAAAAGGAATACATGAATTACTAATGTGTAATCAATCAATAGTAAATAGTAACACTATATATACGTATATATATATGCCCAAACAAACTCCAAAGAGCTTCTGATACTGGTAGATTTTGAGTTGGTTTTCAGGGTCTAAACCTTCGAACTGCTAATATTTGGAGCACCAGGGATGATTAATTATCTGTAATACTGTAACATGTATATATATATACAGTTATATACTACATACATCTACATACTTTGTTCGATGAACATAGACCCTCTACCTGCCTTGGAAAATGTGGTATACCCATTATGACTGTCTTTATGACTTGGGACTTTTACCCATTTGAAATCATGGGTACCTAAAGGGTCTAGGAACATCCATCTATCAATCACTAGGATGTCTATCAAGTGAAATACATCTAGTAGTCTACTTGTGTTTCTGTATCAACCAATCTGTGAATCTACCTATCAATCCATCTATCAATCCATGTTTCTATCTATAGAATTATGTAATTATCTATCTATGTGGCTGCCTATCTAGCTATCTCTATGCAATACAAAGGAAGCTCTCACAAAGCGAAACATCATGGATCTGTTTTGAACATGTTTCAAGTTTCAACCAACAATTAGTTGTGTTCCCGAAAAAAAGTCGAAATCATTCTCAAAGACCAAGCAATTGCTATGGAAGCAACTCGCTCATGACGACGTTCTTCATGACCTCTAGCGGCACCAGTGCGTTCACCGAGGCCCAAACTTCGGGAAAAGAACCCCAACCTGTTCCTGGCGCGGAGGCTCAACGGAGATACCCAGCTATGGACCCTCAAAGGACCTAACTGAGGATGGGTAAAAGTCCTAAAAAAAATGTACCAAGAGGTACTGGATACTGGTGGTATATCCCACTTAATGTGGTGATATACCTGTTGAGGTACTCAAGAGGGTCTAGGTAGATCCAAAACTGTTGTTTTCTTGTCATACTCACTGAGGCGCCATAACCACATTAAAAGTATACAAACCATTTCAAGCCTATCGGATCATGATCGGATCCTTTGGGCACTCTTTCCCGACAGGCAGACCTTCTTTCCCGACATGGCAAAACATCATTTTTCCTGGGCAGTGATCCCAAGACCGCGCGACCGCCGCCTGCGTGCACATAAAAGACACTCTCTGGATCCTGACAGGTGGGACCAACCAGGACCAAATCCACTGGTAGAGCATCAAATCGTCCCACTTGAAACACGAAATCTCGCTGAAATTACTTCACCCATCTGACAGGGCCCCCCTTTACGATAGCTAAGTTGATGCTTAATAACTTAAGGTGAAATCTAGGCTTGATTTAAGCGGAATATACTTGTGGTATGGGGATTTATTTCACCGACGTAACTTGAGGGCACAACATTCTGGAAGTTTGCTAGGGGTGCGATGGTGAACACGGTGCAGGAGGTGGCCGTCCGGGATCCTAAATCCGGTGAACACTTCAATCATTTCAGAAAAGAAATGGTTGGGGATTTCCATTCAAAATCATAGTTTCTCAAAGTGAGTGGGAATCCCGAATCTCTAAGACAGGATCCTACTATCCTCCTTCTGATAAACTCATCCAAGGACATGTTTCTGTCATCTGTTCAGTACGAACATTGAAGTATATCCCTCATTTTATGGTGAATATTTGATACAGATTCAAGGCATATTTATGTCATCCCTAGTTCGTAAAGCCTGATGAATCAGAGGGGGGTTGGCCCCCCAAACAGTCAAACATTGTTCTTGAAGTAGAACACCCCAAAGAAATCCAACGACATCAGAACTCTGCTTGGTGGCTTAACCCCTCTAATATATATATATATATATCAGTTGGGATCATCACCAAATTCGCTTGAAAATAAAAGCACATATTTGAAAGCACCAAGACACAGGTGGTGTTTTAAACAAGAAAAACATAGCATATTTCCGTCATCTCAATTGATGTCATCATGTTCCCATGATCCACCATCATCAACCAAGTCCTGCCTGCTGACAATTGGGTTCGCTCCCCACGGTCATCACGACAGCAACGGAAGCGCGTCGCTGGGAAGTTTCGTTGACTCAACGATGACAACATGCAACCAAATCAAACATGCCCAGATGCGGTTCACATATGCACAAGAGTTGCACAGATCATAGGTCTTAAACATCAAGTGTTGATATTTTTTTCTACAGGTTTGGTCTTTGTGACATTATGGTATAAGCAGAGGCGTTGTCAGCCACACCCTGCGGCGGTCATTCAAAATCAAATGAACCAATTTTGGAGAAAGGACAGTTTTCACTGTATGTATACCCACGATTACCCACGTCTATCTTGACATACGCACGTCCAATCTTGACATGAGACTGCCAAGTATGCCGGTACAGCTTGCTTTTTGGCATGCTTTGCGGGCTGTCTTGCAAGATTCATCCGATGAAGGAAGTATCGCTGATGTTTGATCATTTTTTTCACGCGCGGTCACACGCAGAAACACTTGATGACATACATCGAATGGAATGTATCTCCATCTTCAGGAAACCAGACCTTCCTTCAAAAGAACAGCCAATGACAGCCATATACGTATATCAAAATATCTCATCACTGGAAATCACCTTAATCATCCTTAATTACTCCATCTTTTCAGGACCCATGGAAACATGTTCTCGCTTTCCAGCGCCATCACTCGTGCGGATCAGCCGTACAGCTTAGCGGCTTAGCGGCGCGCTTCATTCTCCGCCAGCGTTGGCAGATGTTGGAATTCACCGAGGACGTAGCACCAGCCTCCGCATCAACGCCTGAGGATCAGAAAACCAAAATATGTTCGACGTTTCTTTGAGATGCTTTGAGGTTATACCTGGTTCTACAAAGTACTACTGCGTTCTGCAAACAGTTGGGTGAATGACCAGAAGATGCGGTTCACTAGGCCTTTGAAACATCTTTTGCTTCACACCTGAGGCCAGCGCCTGGGTATCGCGGGCTCCAAGCTCGAGCATCATGCCGTCCACGACTCAAGGAGTTCATCGCGAAAAAGCTTCGTGATCTGATCCAAGCGACGTCACCAGGTAGGTTTGGGATGGTTCTTGCCATATAAACAATTGTTTTCTATAAAATCACCTGGCTGGAAGGAAGAAAATGGTTTATGGTGAGCCTTGTCCCCCTCCATTTTACAGAAGGAAAAAGGATCATAGATCCTTTGAGTGACCGCGTGAAAGAGGAACCAGAAGACAAAACCACTCATCCGCTCTGTTTGAATGTAAGCAAATGCATGATTTATTGGTAATCATTGTGCTGATACGCATTGTTCTGATACGTTTTTCAACAAGGAACTCCAGGTATCTTATTAGTGAATTCAACAAAAGTGAATGCACATTGTCATGCATTTCACCTTTAGACAAACAGTATGATATACAATCCAGTCTTGAGACAAGACTTAACACACACTGACGATCATTTTCATGAATCAAAACAAACAACATAAATTCCATTTTGCATGATACAACGCAAAATAGACCCTGCAGCAAATTCACACACACACATTGCAATTTGCAATTCCGCAGTTATAAACAATGTTCTGAGCAAACTATGGATTCCATGTGGGTATTGGTCAAAATTAGGTACCCCAATAATTGGATGGTTAATACTACACTAGACATTCACATCTGTGGTCCCACATCGGTCTTCCTATTCGGACAGCCAATCCCCCGCCCGCAGCCTGGACACAGACGCACCGCGGCTTACGCTTTCGCTTCTCACGGGATCAACAAATCCATGACCTGGTTATGGCTGGTTGACTGATGCTTTGCGACTAGTTCAACTATGGCATCTATGGCATCTATGGCTATAGATGAATTATAGTTTAGATGGGTTTGGAATGGTTAATGCAGAAAAAATAGCCCAAGTGATAAATTGGTAGATACCTGGATCTTCAAAAAAATCGTGCCCGTTTGAGGATCCAGGTACCTCCAGCTGGTGGAATCCTTGGGTATCACCTTCCAGCTGGGATCATCTTCCCATCTTTAGCCATGAACATTTGGAAAAAAGAACGCACAAAGGATATACCGTATAAACGACCAATGAGAAGATATCAATCATGTTTGGTTCTGTTGTGGCTTATCAAAATCATCTCATTAGTTAGTAATCCCACTACCAGTATTTATCATAATTTATGTTATTGTCATTGTGGTTTCAGATCCCAAGCCCTAAAACAAAAACATTAAAAAAAAGGTCTGGATAAAGGCATCATTTAGTTTTTACTTAACCCATATGGTGAGCCTCCAAAAGGCTGAAAAGCTTCGGCCCCCAACAAACTCACAGCGGCCTCAAATTTGAGCAGCGGCAGCAGTTTGCCTCTCCTGCCCGAGAGGTCAGGGGATAATCAGAAATGGTTGAGTTCTACATATTTCTTTGATAGGTTTTGAAGCATTCCATGATATTCCCATCATGTTTCTTTGCTTGGATAAAGACTTAGCCAACAACAAATTGATTATACGTCAAAAAAGAACATGGCAGCAGGACATGCCCTACGCCTAAAACAGAATCATCGACAACCGTAGTTTTTGGTAAATTGGTAAAATAAAATTACATAAATTGACATAACATCCAGACATACCGTTGTAGGTTGCAGGAGATAGCCAACAATATGGGAAAATATGAAAGAACTATAGAACCATATGTTTTCAGACATGAACCAATAAGCATCCGACGATGAGTGACCAACACCACAGAATCACTGCGACTATAATTAACTAGATACGTAACATCCACTATTTGTAGATCATA
>Ga0126342_10014558_pt1:0-2500 | contig 13871 bp, 15 predicted proteins | sample Cyp1metagenome_FD_92528 | JGI IMG/M metagenome (GOLD analysis project Ga0126342, IMG submission 92528) | Coral microbial communities from Lord Howe Island, Old Settlement Bay, Australia - Cyphastrea 1 metagenome | ecosystem: Host-associated > Invertebrates > Cnidaria > Coral ...
AGGTGGCGCCATTGCTGCCCCTTGTTGCCAACAATGCAGTCTTAAAGTCCTGTAGGTTGCCAACCTACAGCCACGCAGCCACACATTCGCGCTAGGTGGCGCCATCGCTGACCCATCCCCGCCCCTTGTTGCCAACAATGCATTCTTAAAGTCCTGTAGGTTGCCAACCTACAGCCATGCAGCCACACATTCGCGCTAGGTGGCCAACCTACAGCCATGCAGCCACACATTCGCGCTAGGTGGCGCCATCGCTGACCCATCCCCGCCCCTTGTTGCCAACAGTCCAGTCTTAGAATCCTGTAGGTTGCCAACCTACAGGCAGACATTCGCGCTAGGTGGCGCCATCGCTGACCCGTCCCCGCCCCTTGTTACCAAAATGCAGTCTTAGAGTCCTGTAGGTTGCCAACCTACAGCCACACATTAGTCCTAGGTAGCCCATCACAAACCCATCCCTGCCCAGTTGCCAACAGGCAGTCTTTGAGTCCTGTAGGTTGGGGTCCTATTGCCCCATGATTCTTGTCATTCCACTACCGTAAGTGCTAGCATGGATCCTTCAGCAATTGCTGTGAGGGAACTTTTTGCTGAAAAAATGTTCTTTTTTACGATCATTGTTACACTGGCTTTTCATTATATACCCATACTCACACACACACACATATATATATATCTGTGTGTGTGTTTAAATCAATCATGATTGATACTATTGCCATCATATGGATTTACTTGTTATCCACCATGATGGTTGAAGTTGTCTTTCACCATTTAACATTTCATATCTGTTGTGTTTTCGAGATCCACCAGCTCCATCCCCGGCCCCTGAGGTCTGGGCCCCTCTGTGGGTAGCCCGATGGGCCGATGAAGAGAAGTTGCCGCTCTGGATCAACCTCAGCGGCTGCGTGGCGGCCGGGGTGGGCAACGGAGCCTCGGAAGACGACCGGGAAGACGGGGGTCGGTTGGTTAGGGGTGAAGATCATGGGGTTTTGCTGATTATATCATCAGAAATAAGGATTGAATGGAGTTAACGCATCAAACATAATTAGTGGTTTCTTTTTTTAAATGGAGTTTAACATTCAGAGAGATTTAGTGGGGTGTAACCATCAGAAATAGGGATTCAAATCCGATTCAGTTCGAACAAAAGTGATTTAATGAGATTATAACTGCCATAAGTTACTTTAGGATATAACTCCTATCACGCTAGGCTTCTATTCCACTTGATTCACTTTAACGGGTGGAGGGTTGGCATGAATCTACCCCCTGGGTTGGATGATTGCAGGACCAGAAAGTGAAAACATTCGGGTATATCCACATGATTTCAGACATGCGTTATCTTTTTGACCGGGGTGCGATGATCTCTCAGTGATAATTTTTGAAGGGGCAGGGTCTTCAAGCAGAGATGGTCCATTTTTTTGCTTGCCTTAGTTGAAGTACGTTCCAGTGAACGGAACATCCACCATTAGGTAGATTATTTCCCAGGGAAACAACCATGGAATGCTACAGCTTTTTGTATGTTTACTGGAGGGTAGCTCGCATCGTGGGACACTCGTTTTGGCCATGTCCATGGCGACTGTAGACGTCGACGACTGTAGGCGTTGGCATGCTCTTGGCAGGGTCGAGCACAGCAAATGGGCTTCCTTATGCCTTCCCGTTCCAGGTGGAGGTGCAAACTGTGCAAACTTTGGCCGTGGCAGGTGGGATGATTTGAATAGTGATACCAACAAGTAAATAAAGGAACTAATCTAGAATGAATAGATATATAGATGAATAAATCTGCAACTAGTGATATTTTTAGATCGATGAACGAATGAAACGACATTGAAATGAAGTTACATGAATTGACATGAATTGAAGTGAATTGCACTGATATGGGATGAACGAATAAATGAATGAATGATACATGGATAGATGGATAAGTCGTTCGGGTGCGCGTACCCTCAACAGGCCGCCGTCCTGCTGCTCCTGTTGCTGCTGATGGTCATGGTACCTGCCGAGAAAATGGCCATAACTAGCCACAGGGCCTCTTGCGGGTTGGAACGAAAACGGGGGATGTCATGGGAATGCAATGGAGATTTCACCATGAATCATAGGGCTATATATATATGATATATATTTCATATATATATATATAATATAATGGGAGCCCATCTCAATCAAGGAAATTATAGAATCAACGGAGATGGAAAAGAAAGGAACAACCAGAACCGGAAAATCATTGGATTTTACCAATCAAATCTGTTGGGGAAACCCTGATTTCCTGTAGATTTCCCTTCAGCCAGGTCTGGGATATTGATGGGAACCTTTCCTTAAACGAGTTTCTTTCAATGACATATTGGCTCAAATGTCAGATGTCGAAAAAAAAGGCCCATTTCCGCGAAAACCAGTGTTGCAGCATCGGCCATTTCAAAGCGTTTTTTCTGGGCCTGTGAACCACCCTGAGGCTGTCTGAAAGTGGACCAGGTGAAGAATGAGATCATGGACTCAGTAGCTGGGCCTTCGCCGCTAC
>Ga0126342_10014558_pt1:7500-13871 | contig 13871 bp, 15 predicted proteins | sample Cyp1metagenome_FD_92528 | JGI IMG/M metagenome (GOLD analysis project Ga0126342, IMG submission 92528) | Coral microbial communities from Lord Howe Island, Old Settlement Bay, Australia - Cyphastrea 1 metagenome | ecosystem: Host-associated > Invertebrates > Cnidaria > Coral ...
ACTTGAGTCACTTGAGTCGTTGCTTCCAGGACGCAGCGGATCAACAACCATTATTGCACCCGTGGTGCTGCAACTACTGAATTTGCCGAAGCATGGCATGTTTTTCTGGGCCTCCTGTTCCAGCCTGCAGCTGATTGGTGACATGGGTGGAATCCGCACTGAAAATTTCATGGCACGCAAAGCACCCATCGGCTGAAGGTACTTCTGCCAAATTTCCTGCCATATCTTGGACCCTTAAGATATAGTAGCTCTCTCTCTCTCTCTATATATATATATGCATATATATATATATACATATATATATATATATATATTCATGTATATGAGGTTGCACGCTACTTCCCAAAAAACATGGGTGGACGCGATCAGTAGGATTTTGGAAGGTGCAGGCTCAACAAATCACGCGAGGCCACCGTCCGAGAATTCTCGGGCGCGAAGGCCAGTGGACCTCGCAAGCAGAGCGGGGCAGTGAAGACCGCTGTCCCCAGGCATAGTTCCCTTCAACGTTAGGACATGAAATCGGAGCACGTGATTTTTTCGTCATCATGAAAATCCAGTGGCCTTCTTTAATTACCAAAAATAGTAGTGAAAATCCACAAGGAGCCCAGGGGTAGAATGCGTCATTGGGATTTTCTTGGAGTACCATGCAATGATGAAAAGTAGGGATGATGATAGATGGGAGAGATGGCTGTAGCTTGGAGAGCTAGTTGTAAAGCCAAAGCTTCAGGGATGACCGCAATCACTTTCTGGTGGTAGGTGAAGAGTAGTTAAATCCCACTAAAAGGTGACACTTGCTTCTAGGGAGAACTATATATATATAGACACACACATATATATATATATATATTATACATACATGCCATAACCATAACGATAACCATTACCATTACCATACCATCCATACCTATGTGTTTGTGTGAGAGACAATGCATATGTGGAAGCGCGTGCTATTCCAACTGCGACGACTTTTTGAGCATCGTTGGGATGCCACAAATGGTTCCCCTGCGAATCACTCGTGTGGGTTGCCAAGCGGCGATGCCAACCCGATGCGGCCGCAGAACTGTGGCGCATCAGAGATCCGGAAAGGCTGGAAGGGGCTGCAGTGTGGCGCAAGCCCAGGGCTGCCATGGAAATCTTTCTCTTGGTGCTTCCGTTCATTTTCAATCTAAAGATGACTGTTGCCTCAAGTGATGAATACTTTTTTTCGGTCAAGGTAAAAACCAAGACGCAGTTATGATTCGGGTCCCATTGTCAATCCCGTACGTTCTACTTGGATGTGCATCCCAATTGATATGTGGCTACTATATGTTGATAAACTATAGGTACCCAGATGTGCCCAGTTAGCAACTGGGATACACCATGATACACCCTGTTTATAAATAGTCACGTGCGCACACACACAGCCTAGTCTTCAATGCTGAAGTTTAACTTCGTATTTGTCAAATACTATGTTTGACCTGGTTAACGGCTAAACAGTGTATTTCTTAAATACCATGTTTGACCGTGGTCAATGGGCTAATCACGCGCAAGAAAGCAATTTATGAAATTTGATGTGTCAGTTGCACCATGTTTCACAACAACCCAGCTGGAATGAGGCGTGAATTACCTCTCAAGTTTGCGCGTACCATGTTCAATTCATGTTCAATACTCGTGTTGCGTAAAGTTTGGAGCCTGATAGCACCCCTGGCAATTTTCAATGCGATCCCGCTCCCAGGCCGATCATCACAGATGTCTGGACTGCTCACATCATTTTGGCGCTTATGAACAAATGCCATGTTCAACATCTCATTTGGAAGAGTAGGGTACATTATATATATATGCACTATATGAATATCCCATCCTCCACTAGTTTGCAAGCCAGAAGAGGAACCCATCTGTTGGCTGCAAAAACCATCCAAAGGAATACCAGAAGAAAAGACTTTTGGTAGGTCCATCAATCCAGTTGAACCTATCCATCCGCCCAATTTTTTGCATGGTCAAAACATTCCACGGGAATTTCTTCAACGGAAGCCAGTCATAGTCCATCACCCCAATCCGAACTCACCTCTCTGTGGCTCCTAAAAGGCCTGCCTGTCCCCTAGAAATCCTGGCACTGCTTCCTCCGGGACCTGGATCCAGGAGAATGTGACCGCGAAAAAAAACAAACCACGGGCGGAGTGTACGGACATCCAGGACATCCAAGACTTCTTTTGTTTGGAACATGATTTTTTTTTTGGCCATATCTCTAGTTACTGTGATTTACTGTGTAACTTTGTCATTGAACTGGAGTTTCTGTATGACCATCCGACAGCCCGAGATCGCACGGTGCGGGTCCATGGCCGGTTCATCCAAGACGCACAGTGGTTTTTTGTGCGACTAGCCCGATGATTGGATGAGTTCAGAACGTGCCTTGATGTACCTTCCAGTGCTCCACCCAATGGTCCAAAGATGTCCAAAGTCAAAATATTGGGAGGTCCCAATTGATGATTTTTGATTCACAACTTGGGGAAGTGATTTTGGATTCCAAGACATTCCGAGACCAGTCGTTCCATGTCGTTCCCAGTATGTTCACCGCTGAAACCTGCGTGGCTTAAAAACCTTGAAGGCCCACGACACCAATGGCAGCAGAGGGCGGCGCGCTGAGGCAGGGTGGCCAGCTGTTTCTGCCAGAAATCCATGGCCCAGATGCCAGGAGCATCGACACTTGCAGGGGCAGCAACAGGAGGAGATCATTCCGGAGGAGGCGGTTGATGCAGATTGGTTGATGAAGTTTGCGATAATCTGCGGTTTACGACATATAGATCAGACATGATCAGGTATAGACATAGATTATTTTTACCTACTATAAAAATTGAATTTTTGTGACAAACTGAAACTAGAATGGTGCCCAAGTAAACAGCTGAGAGAATTGAACAGTCTCTTGATTCTCTTGCATTTCCGTCGCTAGCTAGGATGCCAGATGCTTTGCTTGATAAACTGCCGACTTTAGGGGTTTAGGCGTTCTAAAGCTACCCATTCTACTTTGTGACATTCTCATGCTGCCGGCCAGCCCATTTCCCTTCCATCAAACTTGTTGTATTTGTTTGTCTGGGGACCTGTCTCGCATCCTGCGAATCTGCAGAATCCCAACGAATTAGTTGCTGGTTGTGCCAACCATTTCTGCCGGTTTTGCCATCATTGTTTAGTGCTGATGATCCAATCCGGTTCTCCAGGGCTGGGAGTTCCCCCTGGGCACGCGTCTGGCCTTCGCCAGTAGTATCGAGGTGGGTGTGGCCAGGGTGGCCAGCATGGTGGCCAGCATGAAAAACGATGAAATATATGGAGCAGCAAGTGGGATTTGACAAAAATGGATATTTGACCGTCAAATTGACCATGAAACTTGTTTTTTCCTCAAAAACAGGGTAATGCGAATTTATGCGACTATCAACCATAGGGAAATGAAGCAAGAAACAATGAGATGTAGAAGCAGCCAACAATATGGGTCATGGCATGGGTCGAACTCCGAGACGTGGGTGGGGGCCGACTCGTCATCTGGATGAATCCATCCTAGTTTTGGGGTACCCAATGCTTGACCTATATGTAGAGTGATATAGAGTCAATGGCCATTTCAGGAACCTAAATTGGAGGTACCTATTGGAGGTACCTACCATATATAAGGCCTATATAAGGCCTATGTAAGGGAATATGACCACAAAATGTGGCCTTATATGGTACAGTACCTCCATTTTAGGATCCTGAAATTCCCATTGATAGAGCTGCTTGTCCCCTTTGCCATGATTTCCCTTTGGTGAAAAAGGACAACATGAACCGAAACCGACACCTGACCTGCCGCCAGAGCGAGCTCTTGGGCAGTGGGTCGTCGTCTCAAAACTCGCTCAACCTCCTCGCAGGCTACAGGTGTGCCAGGGCCTAGGGGCTGGGATGATGAAGCTGGCTGGCTGGTCAGTGGCTTTTTGGTCTCCCAAGTCAACCATGTGTGGGTTAGAAGGCCACTCAGCCTACCCACTTACAATCCACCAAGTACGAAAGGGACATCAGCTTCCCTGAATTCTCACACCGTAGTGGGCTTTGACACCAGCACTAGAGGTATTTTTTCCACCATTGAGATTCATGAAATTCTCATTTTTTAAAAAAATCAAATCACATAATCACTAAGAATAAGCCACCAAAAAGGTTGGGTTTCCAGCCACTTTACACACTTTTATCCCCCCCAGCGCCAGGTACAGCCAGGTCTCCTTCTCCGTCCCAGCAGAGTTCACCTTTGGGATTGACCATGCCCAGGCGCTCATAACCCACTTTGATAAATACAACATGTTAAGACTATATATAATTATATATATATTAATATATATTAAACGTATAAAATATGTAAGTCCACCCAAAAATGTGGGACACATCTATTAATGAAGCTAACCTGCTTTGGTTCAGTTAAGTCAAGTCTGTACATCAATGATTATATACATATTTATATAGAATATACACTGTATATAAACGTTATATAATGTTATATATATATATCCATCTATTTAATATATAAACCGTATAATGGATGACATGAATTTCTGTAGCCAGGCTGTCATCAAACTGGTGACCTCTGGTGTGACTCTGAGCGAGTGCTCGAGGCCTGGAGCTGAAAATCCTCATTTTTCATAGGTAAATCCATGGAAATCCATGGTAAATCCATGGTAAATCCATCATTTTCATCATCCCATAAATGGGAAAATTATGGATTGGTTGAAGATACCTATTAGAATAATAACTATTGAACAAAAAATAGAGATATGGGATGAACATTTTAAACTCGATGTCTATCAATAATGTATTCAAAATCTGTGGCCTATTCATTTTCGAAAGATAAGTTCGAGGATGTTTGAACTAAGGAATGAAGGCGTTTTTGATCGCAAGCGGTTTCGTGATGAGTACAGTGACGGCATAGTGAGTTTGCAGTTGCAGAAATCGCTGCGCTGCCCGACCTTGGAGTGGGTCATCCATCTTTGAACAAACATTGGCATAAAACAAGAATCTACGGATGCCCCCATATCTTACCACAAAAGTAACACATATGGTTCTAAGTTCCAAGATCATGTCATGCATAATTACGCAGTATTGCAACCTTGTTGAGCCCAAGTCCGCTGACACTTTGCCATTGGGTGCCTTAGTTTTGATCTTTTCATTTCATCGGTGCTGAGTTTTGGCAGCAGAATTCCATTCCCAAAGGTGATCTCTGATTACATAATCCAACCTTCTGGATTGATAGTAACCTCAACTGACTTCACCAAAGATTATGGTTAGTAAATGTTAGTAAGGGGTAACTATCCCAAAATGGTTCCTAAATCTGGTTTAGGAACGACATCTTCGAAGTTGCCCAGCGAACTTCTTGTGGATCAGTGCCATGGTAGGAGCACCTACGACGTCTCCATGGACATTGTCCGCACTTCGGTGACTCTGCAAACCTATGCCCCCTCAGCGTTGGCAGATGGAGCGTCACCGGATGAGACATTAAAATTCATGGGCAACCCCACAGAAAGATTCAGAAAAGTGGGAAATCCTACAATCATAGCCTCTACTAAACATGATTCAACATTTTTTTTGTTTGCGTGTGTGTGTTGCTATATTGATGCATTTGATTTAATGCGGATGGATTCAGCTTTGGAGGGGCGAACCAACGCCAGAATGGCCTCTTCTTTGGCTCTCGGGAGTCCAGTTTTGTCAGCGCAACCATCAACTTCAGGGCACATCGTAACTGTCGTAACTACAACCCTTGGGTTTCCTCCAACATTTTTCTTCCACTGCTAGGTTACTTCGCGTTCAGACCTTGGATGTGGAAGGCACGGTCATGGGTCAGGACACCATCTTCCCCCACGTGGCCTTTATGCACGGTGGCTACTACCAGTTGTGCTACAGCCCCGATGGCAGCATGGTGGGCAACGAGGAGCTGAACGCCATCGTCCCCATCCAGGTGAGGGTCTTTGGTGTGGCCTCGGAGTGCGAGGGCAACGGCTGCCTGGCGTTGGAGCGCTGGGACTGTTTCTTCTCGTATCGCTATGAAGCCAACAGCATGTGCCGCGTGGACTTCCGGAGTGCCCGGGTGGAAAAAATCAGAATGCCGTGGTGGTGATAGGAGCATTCTGGATGATTAGGTGGGTGGCTGTGGCTGGGCTAGGAACCCAAAGTTGGGCGAATCAATTAGAAGCCTTTAATAATTGCTACTAACTTGGAATGAACACTGACGGTGATGATGAAGAAGAAGAAGAAGACGAAGAAGACGAGGAAGACGAGGAAGACGAGGAAGACGAGGAAGACGAGGAAGACGAGGAAGACGAGGAAGACGAGGAAGACGAGGAAGACGAGGAAGACGAGGAAGACGAGGAAGAAGAGGAAGAAGAGGACTA
>Ga0126342_10014559_pt1 | contig 13871 bp, 15 predicted proteins | sample Cyp1metagenome_FD_92528 | JGI IMG/M metagenome (GOLD analysis project Ga0126342, IMG submission 92528) | Coral microbial communities from Lord Howe Island, Old Settlement Bay, Australia - Cyphastrea 1 metagenome | ecosystem: Host-associated > Invertebrates > Cnidaria > Coral ...
CATATGCCAGAAGATATGCCAGATAGAATGTCAAATAGAATGTCAGAAGATATGTCAGATAGAATGCCAGAAGATTGCCAGTAAGAAAATGTATAAATGTCATGGTGGGGATCACACGAAGTAAAGTATTTTTTTTATACTGTTACACTTCGTTTTCTCATGTTTGTCTGCACCTCCCTTGTTTTCTCGTGCGTGCCAGGTATTGTATTCGTTCCGAAATGCTGACTGTGAAGTCTTTGCCTTGAACAGAAAACATCTTTATATAATATCACGATATAAATATATATATAATTATATATAATTTGATACATTATCTCCATAGCATCTCCATCCAAACCTAGCAAACCGTGCCGAGACAGGACCCAACCCATCCTTCAGCTCAATGTGCCTCTTTAATCGTTGTAGCAAGCGGAGCAGTGGAACCTGCAGGTGAGACACCTGCCAGAGTTTTGCCTTTGATCAAGAAACATCATGAAACATCAATTTCATCAATTTCATCAACTTCATTCTGTATTCAACCTATTTCAACCTCATTAATTTCATCAACCTTTGGTGAGGCATGGTGAGGCCAGCCCACAAAATGGGTTAAATCCTGAGACAAACAGGACACAAAAACGAGATAAAACGAGACAGGAAAATGAACAGGGAGCCCACCTTATGTCCAGCATCACTCCATGACCGCTCAAATGACATCAACGCATATCAAAAATTATCAAAACCAGAAGCATCCAGAAACCCTGTGGTGAAATGAAAGCAACAGGAATCAATTCACATCAGTTCACTCTATATCACTCTGGAACATTCTTGAAAACATTCTTGAACAGCCTCCGTGCAAAGCCGCAGCGCAAATCCTTGAGTCCAGCCTGTCAAGACCTGAGTCGGTCTGTAGGATTCTTTAGGCAAGCAATGGCAAGCAACAAATCATAACAAATCAATCATCCTTTGGTAATCCTGAAAGAGTCTGAAAGAGTCTGAAAGGTTCCCAAGGCACTGACCAGCAGTTGCATCTGGGAAGGCAAAGGACTCTCTGCCAGACCTTTGCTGTCCAGCATCCAAACGAGAAGGTCTCGAAGATCTTGTCCCTTCAATATGTTGTTGTCCCTTTCACAAGCAATATGAATAGTGCGTCCACCACTGGATATACAAAAGAGGTGTGCGGACTCGTTTCTTCATGTTCTTGGTTTCGTCGAAGTCTTTTGAGATCCTTCTGAGTGAAAAAGACATGCAAAATCAATGATGAATGAAGAAAAAACACACAGGCTCATTCACTACAGAACAAACAAGGTCTTGAAAGGAATGCCACAGAAGATAACTTTGACTGGGATATTTTTAAAAGCTGAAAATGCTGCCATGGACGCATTGAAATCGAGTTGCTGGTTCGTTTTTGAGAGCTGATGGAAAAATGCTGGTCCAACACAAAATGAATTGCAACAAAATGTGAACCTTGCTGGTGTTCAACATGGTCAATATCATTCACTATCACTTGCGACAAGCTGTGTGTTTTGAGAGGACTTGCCGGTGCATGTGTAGTCTGTTACTGCATTTGCGATTAGATAGCTCCATGATTAAAATCAGTTGGTTGAACTATAATTTAACTGCATTCACACATACAATCAACATACAGTACCACCTTTTGGGGACACCACCACCCAGTTGATTACAAGCTTAACACTTGTGCGGGTCTAAGATCTTAACGCTGAGCAATGGCAAATTGCGCGGATTGAAGAATCAGAGTCAACCTTGCAGTGAAAATGAAAGTGGTAGGAAAAAAAACATAGCATAGCTGACTCTCTTCAATTCTTAAGGATCTCCCGGAATCAATTAACAGAAGTGGTGGAAGCGACCTTTAATTGAATTTTGCAAAATTTTGCCGCATGATGGCAAAATACGCAAACACTCATAGGCAAGGTGTGTCTCAAATCGGAACCATGTTATGAAAACATTATGAACACATTATGAAAATATTATGAAAACGTATGAAAGCCATCAGTTTATTCACTTCCATGATCCGACTCGCCCGTTGCCCGATCGTATTTTATCACAGCTGAGAAGCCATGGAAGCACATTTCACTGAATTTAAGGGTTTACAGATTCTCGTGCACTCAACTGTGGGAAAAATACAACAGCAAAAGCATGCCGCGATGGTGTTGAAAAACAAGACAGAAATCATCAAAAATTAGCAAAAAACATCAAAAATCATGAGACTAATGAGATCTGATCAGGCTCCTCTACACTAGGTCCATATCTGGCCTCAGACACGCAAACCGTCATCGCTCCGAGCTCAATTTCCCAAGACCTCGGACCAATTCGCGAATGTTTGCAGATCAGGCAACGCCTTGAAACGAATGAGATTTGAATGAGATTTGAATGAGATCTTTCCCGCAATTTCTGTAACTTTAGTCACTTTAGATGACTTTAGCATTCAGCATCTATCAACGGAAGAGAGTCAGCATATCTCAGTGTCTGAATGAGTAAACCACCTGGCCAGCTTTTGAAACTTGTGAATCCTGAAGCCGGGCCTTGCCGGAATGATCCAAACTGTCTTGCTGCTGCGCTTGTCAATCGAGTTGACCTGCCAAAGAATAATGCGTGACACAACTTCGATGCAATCATGAATTCGAATTCGTGTGGCTGTTTCGGGAGGTGCCAAACTCGTACCTATATAATTTGAGTTTGTAAAGCAGTTTTCAATGGGCAACATTTTCCCCAGAACATTCCGAATTTCTGTACCAGAGTTGCTCAAAGATCAGAGAATGCTGGGCAAGAAAGGCAAACAAATCGCTGCTTTGCATCCAGATTTGTTTTTTGTTCACATTTCTTGTATTTACTGATAGAAGGGGGCTAAAGTTTTAGTGTGAGCAATCCACACACTTGCAGAGATTCCAATTTCGCTCAGAACATTTCTGAGCATTCCTCAAGAAAGCACACGGACCAAGCAGCATTTTGTGCATATTGTTCTGATCCTTTTTCCCTGATTTCCAGTAACAAAATTGTGGTGCATGGATCATGGACTTGTGAGATTTGTGAGTCATCTCCTAGTATGTTTGAAAACGCCCTCGCAGAAAGGACAGTTTTCAATCGTCAGGATTTGCTGGCACCACTTGCAGCATCTACAGAGTACTGTGTCATAAAATAGTTTGGAGATGTTTGGAGTACTAAGCTGCTAGGCTATTATGGCCTGAAGTGAGACCGTTCCATCATTGGCAGCCAACTGCGTTGTTTTGCCATCCTTCAGGTCAACGCTGCTCTCGAACAAAGCTGAAAAAGAGAAATGGTTCCTTTCTAAAAGATCTGATAAGCACTCTTGACGTTTGATCTATTGCTGATTTATGCAAAGTTCATGTTTAGATTCTTACATCTGGTATCATCTGGTGCATTCTAGTTCTTTCTCCGAAGGTGTAACACGCTATACATCGGTATACTAAGTCTTGTCCTGAAGCAGCAGGCCAGGGTCACCTGTAGCCAGGGCACCGAGACCCAGGCTGTGTGGCTTGACATGGAAACAATGCAGCTTGGGGGTCCAAAATGGTCCAAAGAATTCATTCCGACTAATTCCGACTAATCCTGACTTCAAGATACTTCAAGACTGTCGTCTCCTGTTTGGAGCGCAAGTGCATGTGATGAGTTCCACAATATCCAAACAGGATGAAACAGGTGAAATTCGGAAAACACGTTGCTTGTGCAGCTTGAATGATTTCTGTGCAGTAACTATTCAACTGTTTTGGAATTCAATGTGCGTGTGCAGCTTTGTGACCTGGGGTTCCCTTGACAGCTCCGTGCACGCCAACTCGAAGTACCTGCGTCGGGCTTGGCGCTTTGGGCCCCTGAGATCCCTGCAGTCTGTGATTTGTCACATGTGATCTGTTTGATCTGTTGAGATGGCAGTCCCTTCTTGGTCGGAGCCATATATGCCATACTCAAGCTGTACTCAAGCTGTACTCAAGCTGTACTCAAGCTGTACAGGTGGTAATTTGCACCAGCTCAGTGAATCAAAAGAAACAGCTTCAGTCACCAAGCTCCCCTCTTCAGCCTCTCTGTAAATTACATAAGCAACGAAAACTGTGAGAGTCAGCCTTTGGATGTCTTTTGGTAGTTTGCTATGTCGCTCATGGACTCTGAACACCTTTGGCCTGAGTGGCCTTTGTAATGAACCTGTGCAAAGTGTGTTGAGGTTGCGGTGGCCATGCCTCTTCACTACCAATAATATCGTTGCGCGGCACTGACTTGTGCCAACTTGGTTACAACTACAACTCGACGGGTCAGCAACGAGTGCACTTAAACTTTAAAGTTTCCTTTGCGGATTTTGAAGGCGCACAAGACCAAACGAAATTAGAAAACATCAACCTGACAAGTGAGGCTGCATGCCAGTCTCTGGCAGGGAAGCTGCCAAAGGGATTAAAGTGGAATAAAGATGAATAAAGAGGATATGTTTTTGAGCGGAGTGAATTGAGACACGTCTACTTGCTCTACCTCACGAACGCAACAAATGGTCACCTGAAAAGGCCAAAAATAGTATAGGGACCTAAATGAACTTAGGACAGAATCAAAACCACGCAACAGAACAAAACAGCAAAGTCGCACCTTGTATCACCTTGCTAAATGCACAAAAAAAACGTCAAAGACTGCCACTTGATTGCAGAAGTATCACGTGCTAGCTCTGCAACCCGGCAACACACATCCGATTAAAAGATTGTGGAAAAACTTCCGCATTTAAATCTCCACTTCCCACAGAAGATACAGAGGCACAATCCTGATCCTTTGGGAGTACACTTGGATACACGTCCCTCCCAAACTGCCTCTCTCTAAATTCCCACTTTATTTGCCCACCATGACCAGCGACTTCTGCCTGCCCAGAGCTTGGAGACAGTCCGAGGTTGTCAATCCTTCCGTCGCTGCAATGCTGCCGCAATCCCGCTGTATCAGGCTTTGGGAATGCCTTCAAGCATCAAATCATCAAAGTACCAGACTAGCTCCAGGAGGTTCGCACTGTGATAAGTTGCAAAATCTTGGGACTGGATTGTTTTGGAATGCTCATTTCGAGTGTGAAGTGTGGAGATAAGTGCGGCATAATTTGACATAATAATCCAAGGGACAGGGACAGCTACATTATGATCATATATATGATATTATATGATCATTATAATATCATTATGCTACGTCAAACACGCTAGTAGCTTGGCAATGCTTGACGCTGGTTGACAAATGGTCTAACGACGGGGCAGTGTCCTGAGCTGAAACAGTTTGTCGGGGATTCCGCCGGCCAAATTCTCCAAACCTGAGGTCAGGCTGCAATGCAATGCTCAACTCAAATACTAAAGGAATCAGAAGGACCCTAAAGCTCAACTCCAAATTTCTTCAAGACTTCTCTAACTCTTGTGTTTTCTTGATCTTTCTTGCAGCTCTTGATTGCAAGGAGGGTGTCTGCATGTGTGGGTATGTCTTGCATTCTTTGGCGTTTTTCGTTTATGTTCTGATCAGTCGAAGTGTTTGAAGTTCGAAGTTGGCCTGGTGGCCGAGACTCTCTTTGGAGGAACTCGCCGAGACTTTGGCGTACCTAGTGTTATTATTCGCCACTGTGATCTGTCAAACAGACTCAAACGGCACCTCAGCTTACTATAGCTTACTGATCTTGCTTCGTATGTGGAATCCATGGAATTCCCAGAAAAGGGCTATCATGGGCTATCCAATGCTATCCAACAATTTTTGCCACGCATGTGCCTTGACGCAGCAGGGCACGGCTTCCACTTTCAATTCCATTCCAGCCTTCAGCACGACATACCTCCACCAGACAGTTGAAGCAACAACAAATTCTTCATAAACTTCATGAACAGGAAATAACAGGAACAAAATTCTCCGCATAGGCAAAACAAATGGTGCAAAAAAGCAGAACCATCAAGAGCAACCTTCATCAACATTGCGGGATATTGCGGGCACGATGTCCTTTCAAAGTTGCGAGAGTCGATCCCAGCAATTTCGGACGACGGCGGCCAAAAACCACCGTACTCTGGACCGACCTGCAGCTGCATCGAGGGAAGAACATAATAATAGTATATAATATATAAAATAGTTTTCCATTGAGATGGCGTGCAGGTGCTTCTCAGGCTGTTCTCTTATCTTCTATTCACATTTAGAATCCTTTAGATACATGTACATAGTGCATTCTGTCTTCGGGATTCGTTTAAGAAACCATGAAAGGCATTTGCCAAAGTTTTCTGTACTGGTATCAAGCGTACATGTGTGCCAAACACAGCCTCGATCGACTACCATGCACAGGACACCAAGCGTGCAAACACAAACACTCACAATCAGTTGGGGTCGCTCCAATTGCTTGCGTTTTCAAAAGTTGCTCCATGGCGGAAAAACTGAAAACTGATATGAAAGTAATATATAAAATAAAGAATTTTGTAACATGGATGGTGCATGGAGGAAAAAATACATCTGTGGTCTGTTGATTTCATGTTTGAGGATGTTCTGGTGAGAACCAGATTTTTGCACTCAAATGGACTTCACTCGCCTCTGGAGACATTGAGATGATATGCCTTCCAGCTCCGTGGGTACACAAAAAAGCAGTGCATCAGCTGACGTAAGCACTGCATGTCGAACTACTTACTGGCTTAATCTGGCTTGCCATGGCATGGCATAGCTGCAATGTCATTTTAGGTTTCATCGTGAATGCGTTTATCAGTGTTTATCGTCATTTATCTAAGCACAATAAAAGGGCCGAATTGAAGCTCAACGGTCGTTCTGCTCGACTACTGCGGGCTTACTGATTCACAATGCCCTGCAGTTGTTGCCGGCTTATGAAGAACTGATGTCAGTTTGAGCTTGCAGCAGCTGAAGCATATTGTGCATTTTGTGCACGTGTTTTCTATCGGCCTCTTGGAGTACATCCAATCATCCGATTCGCCCGTGGCCGTGTATCCCTAGGCTTCAGAGCTGGAAAACAGGCTGAATTGTTTCCAATCTTAAGTTATCTCCAATCTGGTTACATACATCAAAATTGATTGGAACGTCAACGTATAAGAGGATGTAAGATCGGACACTAGTCCGCTAAGACCGCTAGGAACCCATATAGACATGTCCATACAAACATGCACGTATGTGCATCTGTCCAAGAGTATATCGTGTGCCTACCTATGTATGCAGATCTATATTTACATATATATATATACATACATACATACAATATATCGGGATGTATGCATATATATATAATTATAATATATTATATTATATTATATTATACTGTATATATGGTTGTATGTGCTGTGTGTACATTACATATTTGTATGTACAATTACATGTGTGTGTACCCGTATATGTATATGTAGAATACACTATGAGAACATGTAATACTGTAAAACTATCTAGGTGTATGATGGCTGGTATATGTAAATATGTATGCGTAGAAGTGTTTACGTATGGCAGCCGTATGCACATGCCATATTTCTGTCTATGTTTTAAGTTTTGGTTACATGTCTACTTCATTCTACTTCTATGCATGTCAAATGTATGCTGCTGTCATTGCACCAGGACCCCGGCAACAGTCTGAATGGCAGTGCCGAACTTCTTCCAACCTCTGTGGATGTTCTGTCCAGTGCTAATTCAGTGCCTCAACCCGGATCACAGCAGGAAACAGTAAGAGTCAGACCAAATACTTTGGCAATCTCCTTGTAAACTGCTTTATCATCAGCAGGCAGCAGGTCTGTATTGGCCCAGTTGTACCTCCAGTCTCAGCTCTAAGAGGAAAGAGAACTCTTGCAACAGCTATCAAAAACTGAAGTGCGCCGCATCATAGACACACAAGTACAAATCATTACACGCCTGCAACTAGTACCTGGGTCTTCCAAAGAACAAAACATACATAATCAGGCTCAAGTGTTTGGGATGTTTGGGCACGGGTGTGTCAGCATGCTGCCGAAAGCATGGAAGTTCATGGCTGTCTTGAAACTGTTCTCCTTCAACAGATTAGGTGTTCATTGCAGAACTGCAGGTTCAATGCAATCAGAAGACGGTACCACATTTGCCATTTAATCAGGGAGTGTCTAGAATAACGCCATACGATAGATAAATCGGCAAACGCATTCTCCATGTTCATGACCTTTGGCAAATGCACAGCCACACAAGATTGTACAAGCATACAAGATCATACAAGATCATACAAGATCATACAAGCACCTTTACAACAGCTGTCTGACAGCCTCACAAATCTTCTGGAGAGCCCGAGTCTCAGGCTCTGAAAATGGCTGCCTAGGGTCAGCCCAGGAAGTTGGGGTCAAGGTGCAGCCCATTGATTGGCGCACTGGCACAGTAATCCAAAACTAATTGACTATGTTAACATATGTTAACTAGTTTTTCTGCACTTACAGAAATGAACATGGCGTACATATCCTACAAACATCACAATTGACTTACATTTGCTTCCCAGGGTGGCACATACACACACACACAGAGGAGGTATACACCCTTCTGCCGCCTCGAATATAGCGATAGTCAAATAGCCGACTGCTCAACTGTTTTATTCGAGTCTCTGCAGGTGTTCAACAAAAAACAATAGGCAAGGTATGGCAAGGTGAGAAAAAACTCAGAGAAACATAAACATAGCTAAATCTATTCTGGCATGGCTTTGTGCTGTATCTTTGAGGAAGGAACGTGCCACCATGTTCTTCGTTGCAACCATTGAACCCACCGGACCAATGTACGCCAAAGTTCCTGCAAATGCATCGGAAAACTGCATGATGCGAAGAGCGCTCATTGTTTGATTTTCTTTCAAGAACGTTTTCAAGTCAGTTTCACCTTATCAATTCTTTTCCTGCTCCTTTGACGGGAAGGGGCAAGGGCAATGACAGGAGAAGAAGGGAAGAGAGAGGACAGGGAGAAGAACGTGGCGAGGCGGAGAATGCGTGGAATATGATGGAATATGTACAATGGGGTTCTTGGGTTTATCAGGTCTCTGACATTTTTTCCTCAGACATGGTCGAATTTTCTGTAAAATGGTTTCCCTGGTCTGAACATGTCTGAACCATCCTCTCCTTTCGGCTGCAATTTAAAGCTTAATCGGATCTGGCCTGAAGTATCTGTTCAAAGCCAAGCGCCAGAAAAATATATCAAACAAATCAAGTATAATGGATTATATTATATACAATACCTGATATTTCATGGACCAAAGGCAAAAGTGGTGTTGGATGAATTCTCATGTAAGTCATTTGTGGTCCTTGCACTTTGGCCAGAACTTTATCTTGCAATATGAGAGTGCCCACATCAGCTTTACAGCTGTGAAATTTTCGCTGAATGTTGCAGAGCCTTGAAACAGCTTGAACGACCAAGATATCCAAAGACCAAGAAAACTCATGCGTTCTTTTCCACACAATATACCCTGACAAATATGCACAGAACATCACAAGTTGACAAGCGCCTCTGAGTGCTACAAGTACCTAATTACAGTATTTCAAACCTTTGGACCTTTGGGTGGCAAATGGTTAAAGTATGTTGAAGTGTTGTGTTGTTCATAAATCATCTCACAATTCTTGTCCATACTGTACGACTCAAAAGCTTAGGCGGCTTGGACTGTCCTGTTGATATCGACCCCGCCATTGACAGCGGATCTGCATGTTGGTCGTAGATTTTTTCTAATGACCTGCCAGCATCTGTTAGCATCAATTCTCATTGAAGTTGAACATGTCCGGCAAGATTGGAGAAATACATGTTCTTGAGAGGGTGGTCTAGCATGGTACGCTTGCAGAAATGCCAAACATACATACGTCAATGTGTGGACTCGGAGATTCCAGTTCTTTAAAGGGCCTCTCTTCACCTGAATCTTTGCGTCCAACATCAATCAGTGGCAGAGGAAAAAAAACTGGAATCTTTCTGGGTCTGAATTGCCACAATCCAGTTTCGTCTTGTTTTCATATCTAGGTAGAGTGTGTGGGGCCCAGTCGAGCCTTGCTTCGGAGGCCCTGCCATTCCAAAATACAGGATCGTAAACTTCGGTGTCGGTACAGCACAAAAACACACAAAGCATACGATATCATACGATTGTCTGACGATTTCATCATCATCATCATCATCATCATCACATGATTTCGTTGCCTGATTGGCGACGTAACCGTCGGGATTTACGAAGGGCACCAGCCACACCTCTCGCATCTCTAGAATGTACGAGGCCTTAGAGACAATCTCTCGAAGCCAGCACCATAGATACCAAAAAAAGATAGCATAGTAATGGATAGTAATATATATATATATAGTAATGGAACTGGAATATATGGGATGCGAGATGCCAAGAAATTCAAAGGAGCGAAGTCCACCTTGGTATCTCTAGACTCTAAACGTTTCTTACTATTGAATATCCCACAGTGTAGCAGTATAACACCCACTCACACCTTTGAAGCGTCTACAAATGAGACAAAGCTGCAAGGTACAGAACATCTTGTCCTATGTCCTGTGTGAATTGGAGTCCTACTTTTGTCTCCCCTTCTCTTCGCTTTTCAGACTTTGTAAGTCTGAACTTTACAACTGAAGAATGCTTTGACTGCATGCCTTGATGCTAACCCGAGTTGACAAGTCTGCAAGCTTACGCAAAGGCATGTCCACATACTATGTGGAAAGATTTTCTAGGTGAAGAAACAGCAGAGTGGCACAGGGACCTACAGCTCAGGCTTAGGGTTATTTTCAAGAATCTTCTATTGACCTTCTGTCAGGCAGGATAATCTTACAAAGCAATTGCAACAATCAATTTGCCTTTCTTGTGGAAAGCCTCACATTGCCAATTCATGCGTCGCTTATAGTGACTTAGGACATTGTGTTGCTGATTTCCCTGCAGTGTAGAACGAATGAACGCCATAAGTCTCATGCAATCTCATGCGCATACAGGATACATCATGGTTCTTGTCACAGGCCCAAACGATCCTAGAGGACTGTACTCCATGAAACTAGGAACAGCATCAAAGACAAGAGACAGGACATACATGAATCTCTCTGTACTTGATGTACTGTCTGGTTGCTGAAAGCACTTAGACATACTCAGCAGGCAGTGGGAGATAGTATGGGATGGTTGGGAGTGGGATAGCCTGTCACAGATACTGAAGGCATAGGATGTTCAACCCTTGACCAAATCGACATGCAAATGAAAAAATTAAAAAAACAGCAAGTGTCAAAGCCCCGAGAGGGTGTTCTCAGCATGACTGAGCCCACGGCCTGTGCATCGCCTGCTTTGAACTCGTCCAAGAGATGTCCCAGAAAATACATAAGAACTGTCAGGCTTGCTGGCCTAAGCTGTTCAATGCAACCCAGAACCTTGTGGCCACAACACATTTACTGACTGCTGCGTCTTTCAGTTTGCTTCAACATAGTTTGGTAATTTTTGACATGAAAATGACTTGGGATAACATATTCACTTTGCATCAAGGGCGCTCTCGAGCATGCGTCAGCGAAGTCAGCAAAACCTGGGGTGGATGACGTTGCCTCGGCGAGGACGAATCTCTTCGGTTCGGCTCTTCTTTGGTGTTGCAGAAATGTCAGACACGCAATCAATACACCGTTAGAACGTCAAAGAGTCTCAAGCTAAATGCAGTTGACCCAGCCTTCCCGATTTGGTCCCAAGGATGTAAGCATAGATTGGCCTGGGAAAAAACACAACGGGAAAAGGACTGAACATGGAATGACGGGACATCTGCTCATATGGCACGCCTTCTGCTCAGAAACATGATAATAAGATGCGACATGGGATATCCAAACAAAATCAGGGATCTCTCAACGGTGGTCATTGAATATGTATAAACATGTATATATATATGTGTAATTGTATAATAAAATATAATTATATATAATTATATATACAGTACATATCATGTAATGTATATATACGTATTACTTTACATTACGTTGCAACGCATTGCATGGCATTGCATCGCATGGCATCGCGTTGCACTACCTTACATTCCATTGCATTACATTGCACACTACCACTACCACTGCCATTACCACTACCACTACACTACACTACTACAGCTACAAATACAAATAAACTACGCTACATTACACTACACTACACTGCACTAATTACATCTAATTACGCTACACTACACTAATTACACTACAACTACAACAACTACTACTACCACAGCTACAACAACAATATCAACTACACCACATTACACTACACTGCGCTAATTACACTGCAGCACACTACAGCTACAAATACACATGCAACTACAACTACACTACATTGCACAACACTACACTACACTACACTAATTACACTACATTACGCTCCAACTACAACTATAACTGCAACTGCAACTACAATTGTAACCTACCACTAAAGTGCACTACACGACACTACACCAATTACACTACACCACGCTACAACTACAACTACAACTACAACTACAACTACACTACCTTACACTACACTAGGCTACACCACACTTTACCACACTACAATACACAACACTACAGTACACTACAATACAATACGCTACAATACACTACACTAATTACACCACACCACAACTACAACTACAACTGCAACTGCAACTGCAACTACACTACACTTATTACACATTACAACTACAACTCCACTACACCACACTACAACTACAACTACAACTGCACTACACCACACTACATCCAGCAGCTGTGCGCGATTCACAGCAACCAACCTCTCCTATAGGTTTCCTATTTCTGAAACTTCCGCCACCGCCTTGTGCGGTACTACTGGTATATGATATCTTTTGTATACAGTAAAATATTATATTATATATATATTATATATTATATATATTTATTATATATATATTATATTATATATATAATATATATTATGTTATATATATATATTGTAATATATATATATTATATTATATATATTTATTATATATATATTATATTATATATATATTATATATATACATATTATATATATATTATATTATATATATATATTTTTTATATATTATATATATATACGTATTTATATTAAGGACATAATGTGTATAATTCTATATGTACAGTTACATGTACAACGAACACAGCACCATATTTGAATAATGTGTAGGGTATCCAACATTGCGCCTGATATTGGTGTTTGTGTGTATGGACATGTGCAAACAGAAGTCCAGCACATCAGACTCTGAGACCAAACTCAGTTTCAAAAACCTGAGGACATCACCTTTTCTGGTAACTCTCCCCTATCCTTGGAATTTTGTGCTGAAAAATCTGGGGAATGATCTTATGGAAAGCACAAGGCACAAGAAAAACGCTGCATTGACGTTGCTGTGCTGCCTTGCCAAAATCCTGGACCAATGCTAGCATCCTTGTAATTCCATAAAACCATTTTGTTGTGCTTGATGCTGTCTAGCAACTGCTGCTTGGTGAGTTCATTGGGATGTTGCTCCAGAAATTGCTGAAGGAGCTTATTGGCCTGCCGATGCAAACATGCAAACATGGAAAGGGTCAAGTAATCTCGCCCCCCAAAGACTTTGGAGGGGCTTCACAAACTGGTGTTTACACGACTTTAAAGGTATCTCACGAAAGTTGGTGGAAGACTCCAGCAAAAAAGTTAGCAGTTAGCAGTTAGCAGGGTGAGGTCCTGGCAGGACAAATCCAAGATAATCCAAGCTATCCCTGATGCTACTCATGTTGCATCCAATTTTGCTTCACTGCTTGTGTGCATCAGGTCCTTTCTCAACTGACCTGCATCAACTCTTAGTCCATGATGCTCTCACGCCCTTTTTTGCTCACATTTGCTGAACTGTGCCTATGCGGCTACGCTTGTGAGGTCTCAAGCCTCACTCATAGACTTCTTCGCTGGGGCCCAGTCGCAGAACATGTACTGGGATTTGCACACCATCTCCTCATTTCTACTGAAG
>Ga0126342_10014560_pt1 | contig 13871 bp, 12 predicted proteins | sample Cyp1metagenome_FD_92528 | JGI IMG/M metagenome (GOLD analysis project Ga0126342, IMG submission 92528) | Coral microbial communities from Lord Howe Island, Old Settlement Bay, Australia - Cyphastrea 1 metagenome | ecosystem: Host-associated > Invertebrates > Cnidaria > Coral ...
ATAAATGGTTAATAAATGGTTAATAAATGGTTAATAAATGGTTAATAAATGGTTAATAAATGGTTAATAAATGGTTAATAAATGGTTAATAAATGGTTAATAATGAATCATGGTGTATAAATAATGGTTAATAATGGTTAATAAACCCCATCTTTCAATAATGGTGTATGATGGTTAATAATGATCATGAATGGTGATTAGTGGTTAACAATGATCATCAATGTGGTTAACAAGATATGAAAATAATGGTTAATAGATGTTAATAATGGTTAGTGTGGGTAAAACAATGCCATAAACCACCCCGTTTCTTATGATTTTATACCACCCATAAAAATGGTGATGACTGGGGGATGGTTTATTGTTTTAACCACATGATACAGTTCAAGAAATCAACTCACAGGTTATAATGTTTGGTAGATATGGGTTTATGATGGCTTATGGGTTTATAAACCAACTTTTTTTTCTAGATATATTTGTCGTTAGATGGGTTTATAACCAACGTGTGGCACCAACTTGTAGTTGTGTCTGTTTCCCCGTCTAGCTGCAGACAGCTCTTCCACTAACATACGGGACAGGCCGGGCACCACCCTGTAGACACCCTGCAAAAACAGCTCGCCATATCTCCGCATTATATTTTTTACATGCATGCAAAACACCTAGGAATCAAAACTGACCCCCCCAAAAAAAAAAACGTGAAACAAACCAGCCTTCTTGGGCTCTGCACATTTCTGGGTAAATTAAAAAATATTTCACCAACCTGAAATGTTGGGCTATCTGGGGATGATTTCCCTAACATAAACCATGATTCCAGGGTTCGGTCAGCTGCTAAGAGACTCCAGTGCCTCCAACGGAAGTCTAAGACGCGACTTATGCCTCAGGCAGCGTAAGAAAGCGACATGACCCCGGGATGTTAACGGTTGGATTAGCCTACCACTAAAGAAACAAACATCACCTGGTGTTTAGGCAGAAAAGGACCTCGTTTTTTTTAAAACATCTTGCTGTTTTAAGTTGATTCTGTTGATGTTTGATGATGGTTGTGTCTAAAAATGTCTAAAAATGTCTAATTGTGGGCCAGGGGTCAGCAGTTCTGAACCATGGACCCATGGACCGTGTCTTGTCAAAAAGCGTAGCTCAAAATTCGATGAATCTCCCGAAAAGTTGGTTTATAACCCCCCCATGGCAACTAGTTCGAGATATGTATCATAATCATCCCCCATTAACTATAGATTCATAGAGATATATGTATCATAATAATCCCCCATTAACTATATAGATTCATAGATATGATATATACATATCATATATATATGTATCATAAACATTTCATATTTATCTAGAATATCTCATGAACCCCATATTTATATAATAAGTACAATGATAACCCCATATTTCTTGGACTTCCCCGAACTTCGCGTTACCGACCAGGGCATCACCGACTGTCGTCAAGTTCGTTCCAGGTTCCAGCAAGGTGCACGAATTGAAGGCTGCTGCTAGGGCGAACCATGTACCTTGGTATCTCGCCATGTTTGAACATCTGAGACGAATCCGAGTTATGTTTCTTTCATGGGAGAATTTCACAATGTGGGGCCCCCCCAAGATAGCTAAGTTGGTTTATAAACCCCATGAAAACTATAGTTATAAGTACCATAAACCATAGTTATTGGAGTTATAAACCAACTTAGCTATCTAAAATTGAGGTACGTTAGTACCATATTTTTGGCCATATGAATTGTGGGGATATTCCCTGAAATTTAGGCCTGAAAAATGGGCCTTATATATGGAATCGGTACCTCCAATTTAGGTTCCTGAGATGGCCATTGATTTCTTGGCTTATGAACCTTTGAAATATAGATATATCATGATATATCTACCACAAACCATAATTAGTGATCCTAGTTAGAACCAACCTCTTGTTTGGGGGTCTCACCTTGTGGATATATCAATGGGGATTAGCCAACAATAAATGGGGATGTAACTTGGGTCCCAGTTTTTTTTAACATGGCACCAGTTGGAAAATCATCTCCCCCATTTTTTGGGGTTGTATGTTACCCTCTGGTAATTTAACATAACTATGGGAAAATCACCATTTTTAATGGGAAAATCCACTATAAATGGTCATTTTCAATAGCTACGTTAAATTACCAGAGGGTAGGGAAATTTAGGGTGTAATCCCACATCGCCAGGCAACTCTCATCGATGTGTTCCTTCTTCTCCTCGATGAAGCTCTTCACGTTTTGCGGCGCATTTCGGAGCCGTTCCAGGAAAAGTCTGGCCGAGACACCGTGGCGGTCCAAAGCCGGTGGGGAAGTCACAGATGGGGGGAAGTCCAGAGCCTGATACAACGAAAACTCTCATGTGCAAGGTGAAAATCGTGAAAATCAAGGACCCTCTGGTAATTTAACGTAACTATGGAAAATCACCATTTTTAATGGGACAACTCACTATGAATGGCCAGAGGGTAATCATCGAAATAGTGCATGGGTTACAGTGTACATGTTCATTGTACAACGACTCAACGATATTCACCCACAGTGGGAGACATCCCATTGGCCCGCCGCCTGTGTGCTTTTGGAACATAGTCCTGGCCATGAAATCCAGTGGTTAAAACATGTCAAAATATGTTAAAACCCATGAAATCCGAAAAAAACACGTGCATCATGTCCCCATCATTTCGTGAACTCACCCGGAGAGTCCATTGAAATCATTCATCCACCATATTTTCATATATGTTCCATGATTTGTTTTCATATGTTTCCATATGGGTATGGATCAATACCTATTAATACCATTTTTAGGGGAATGAACATCCATTTACCAGCTATTTTGATGTTCACCAGGGGTACAAGGTTTTGACACACTGCCATATTTTCCCATTGATTTCCCAGAAAAAAATCCCCCCCATCTTCTCCTCGAAGGTCGTCACGGCCTCCCGCAGTTCCACCGAGGTGTTGCGGATGCCCAGCAAGGCATCCACCGCGGGTAGGATTGAACTCATGGCACCTGCGACGCTTCCGACGGCGACGGAATTCCCAGGTTCCGAAGACATGGGATTTTTCAGGATTTGAATGTAGATCATCTAAAGATATATGGAGAATATTGATGAATATTGGAATATTGGAATATTGGAGTGGTCCTTCAAGTACTGAAAGATTTATTCTGGTTGGTGGTTCTAACCATCTTGAAAAATATGAAAGTCAATGGGAAGGATTATCCCATACATTATGGAAAATAAAAAATGTCCCAAAACACCAACCAGGATATATGGAGAATGTGAATGTGAATGTTGGAATATTGGAATAATAGGAATAGAGTGTGAATCTTGGAATAGATGTGATATATGGCCAATGTATCCAAAGATATTGAGTAATATCTTCATGGTGGTTTTAAATATTGGAAAATCAGCCATAAAATGATGATGAATACTGCATATGATGATATATGATGATATACCCTCTGGTAACACTTTGCAAACTGGAAAATCACCATGTTTAAAAACGGTAAATCACCTATAAATTATGGAAAGTTTGAAGGGCCTTTGAATGGAAAAATATAAATTATGGAAAGTTTGAAGGGCCTTTGAATGGAAAAATTAATCTTGGATCTTTGTTGAATTTTATCTTCCAATATCTTCCAATACATTTATTTTGTTGACCAACACTGCGTGATTTTTGATGAACGTTGGTTCAAGATTTTCCTTCAAGTCGTGGAAGTCATTGAAGTCCATGGGAGTTTGATCAATTCCATTTCAGGTACGATGGGAGGCACCTAATATGTTGAAGAAAAGCATGGAGTGAATTTGAGTCGATGTTTGACCAATGGTCCTAAAAGATGGTTTTAATCACGAAAACTTTTGGAGTTTGATGGGATGTGGTTCATGTCTATTATTAAAAAAATTGGTTCATGTCTTTCTTCAAATAAACTATGATCATTATATATATACACATACATTACAGGGTTGACTCTGTGAATTTGATGAGATTGATGGTGGGTATGTATTGAATTACTTGTTTTTTGAAAACCATCGTATAACTGATGGTGTTTGGTTGGTTGTAAGGAAGAACGCTAACAATGATAGTAGTAGTGTGTAAACATGTGTGTCAATGTGCAAGCAAACAAGTTACCATTAGTAATAAACATGTTGGAGGTTGGTTACAGTAATATATCATAAAATATCCTGGAGTAGGAATCATTGATACTCGGAATATCGTGGAATGTTCTTTTTTAAATTCATCCCAGTCATAAGAATATTCCCAATAATAAACCCCAAAATGGAGACGGTGTTTTATTTCGGAATTTATCTCATTAATAGGAATCAAATATATACCATAAGATGGTCCTGGGATAAAAGGATTATAGATACTATATAGGAAGATAGGTTTATGAGATCAATGGAAGAGAATAATGAGAAACATCAATATTTCGGTTGAACGAAAATCTGGGTGAGAAGTTAACAAATTGCAACACAATGGAAATGGATATATACAAGAATGGTGGCATATTGCCAGCCGATCATGGATTTGATATACCCTCCAGCAATGAAACATGGCAATGGCAAATTCCCCAGTTACAGGTGATTTTCATTGAGGATTGGATTTCCGATTGCCGTGTTTGATGACCGGAGAGAAACTTAAGAATTTTTGATGGATTGAATTCAAAAACGACAAGCACGATTCAATACATCTCACCAGTGTTTAAGGTTGGAAGGTATTGAATAATATAGCAGCCAACAAAAGATCGAAAAGTTGGAAAACTGAAAAATATACGGAGAAAAAACAACATCATCGTTTGCTAACTATCCTGGAAACGCTTCTCATTTTTTCAAACACTCTCTTATTACCTATATGTCTAAGATGATCAACAATACCTCGATACCTAGATCTTCAAGGGGTAGATTTGTCCGTATTTCATCCACAATGGGGCCGCATGGCGCGCACAAGCTGCGCGCCCGATCTCGGCAAGTTGGAATCCCGAAGGAAAATCCTATCTGGTTGGTGGTTTTAACATGTTTTAACCATCTTACAAAATATGCGTTCGTCAATGGGAAGGATGACATCCCATATATTATGGAAAATAAAAAAATGTTTGAAACCACCAACCGGCTATGTGAAAGGGGGTCAATCCTATATCCTATACATCAATGGTGCTTTAATCGGAAAATCCTTGTTCTAAATGAGGGATTTCAATTGCCATATGTGTTTACCAGAGGGCACCACTGCATCACCATTGCATGACTGCGAAAATCCATCAAAAATTCCCATGTATTCTCAGTATTCTCCATGTATCCTCAGCCTTTAATGAGTTTACCATTTCCCACCCATTACCCGCAGCGGAAAAATGCCACCCTTGGCCAGGACCCCGAGGGCCTGAGGGGCCATGCAAGTGGAATTCTTCCACATCGGATCCTTCGGACGATTTCTCCATCTTGACATCTAGCGACTTGATGTAGTTCCGCAGGCGGAAGAAAAACCTCGGTGACTAAGTGGTGATCATGACCCCCGGGTGTATCCCAAATATAGCTGGCTGGGATGCTGGCTTATTACAAGGCGGTTTGTAATTCCAAATAGCTATGGTTTATGATACTACTTATATAACTATAGTTTTCATGGGGTTTACAAACCAACTTATAACTGGGGGCCCCACATTGTATAACATGTTATCACCCACGTTGCTGCGATGCAAATCCAAGGTTTTCCCATCGTCCGACAGTTGGGGGCCCCACGATGCTCCCCGGGGCGATGGTTTGAAAATTGGGCCCCGGGGCTCCCCATTTTCCAAAGACATCAACTGGTTGGTGGTTGACCTACCCCTCTGAAAAATATGAAAGTCAGTTAAGAATATTATGGAATATTCTTCCCAATATATGGAAAATAAAAAATGCTTGAAACCACCAACCAGATCATCAAAAAATAATTCGATGGCAATTTGATGCAATGAAAATGGAGAGATTGGAGAGGTAAGTCCCATTGACGGACTTCTACAAGAAGGCCAATGGGGGGAAAGTAAAAACCAGACGTGGCCAAGAATTCCCCCGCCGTCCTGTTGATCCGGCCCAGGCACAGGAAGGGTTCGCAGAGCAGCGTGTGATCGCGCGGGCTGCGGGCGAACATGATGGGCAAACATACTGAGGATAGCCTCCTTGGAGCATTCGATGAGCTGGGGGAATTGACATAGTTGACATAGGAGGTCTGGAAACAAGTGAAGGCAAAGTGAAAAATTATGAAAAGCTCGGGTGTTCATCTAACGTGGGAAACCCCATGCCATAAACTATCCGCGCGAGATGTTTATTGGATATACCCCTAGAACTGCCGTCATGGGTTGATGGGACGGTGACAAAAAGGCAGCCAGGGTGAATCCCACATGCCGTCAATATTCCACAAAGATAAAAGATATGGATATCCCAGATGTTCAATCTTTTCCATGAAAGAATTGGTCAACTATCCTTTTAAAAAAACCCGAGTGTGAGGCGGATTTTCCATCGGTTTTTGATTGGAGATGCCAGGCAGATTCCGTCATGGCTCCATAGGTTTTGCTCCAGCGAGCGCAGTTCCTCCAGCAGGATGCGTTCATCGCTGTTCCTTGGAGAATCCCCGAGAGTTTCTCGAAATGGGGGATCCCCGAGAGTTCTGCTGAACACCGAAGGCGATGGAGAGAGAGGGAGGGAGAGAGAGAGAGAGAGCTGGGGGAACATGGTGAATGGTCTTGACATAAATATAATTAAATATAGAAATATTCTAACTGGGGCGTCATTTCCATATTCTAACTGTCGCGCTCGTGATTCATGAATTCATGAAACCGTTATATGTTCGCCAAATTCTATCTTATTCACCCCCCCTTCAAAAAAAAACATCAAAACTGATTTTTTAAAATATATATATATATGGCCATGGACCTGGTTCCACTTGAGAAAGGACCTGGTTCATATGCCTCAATTTTATATATATATATATACACTTGTCGTTTATAGTAAGTTGATGTCTTGTATGATTTGGGGAACCCATTTCAGAAAAAACCTCCGAGATGCTGCACGGCAGAACTGATGGCCTCCAAACTGCTGACCTAGAGGGATGCTTTTGGGTGCCCATCATGAAAGAAAAGTGAAAAGCATTCCAGGACATTCCATGTCAGGACATTTTTGGAGGGTATTTGTGTGATTTGTTCAAAATCTGGAGTGTTTTCGGAATTTTTCGGAAATTTCCGGATGTTTTTTGGAATGTTTTGGAATGTTTAGACAAACCCAAAATGGTTGAGAAGCAGTGGAAGATTTCAAATGTTTTTGACAACGATTCAGAATGATTGTGATTTTGGGGGAATGTATTTAGGTATGATTTCCAAGGTTTTGGAATTCTGGCATGTTTTGGGCACGGCTCTATAACTAGCTCTGCTTATGAGTAGCCCACAGGTCTCAAATGAAAAAAAGGAACCCCCAAGGGAAAAAATAGAAAATAATCCCTTAGTTAATCGATTCCAAAAGTAGTGGATGCCCCATTGAGCAAATACACGACCATCCTAAACAAACCCAGGATGTAGATAGAACCAAGTACCATTTTGGAGAGTGCTATATGTATTCTACGGGCCCCGGCCAGCTGCATACCCCAGCATGCCCAACATATCAACTGACTGCGAATGCTGAAAGAAGAAAAGAAAGGAAAGGAAAAGAGAAGAAAATAGGCAGGGAAGAGGAAAGAAGAAAGAAGATACGAGACCAAAAAGAAGGTAAGGGAAGAGGGGAAAGACGAAGAAAACAAAGTAAGGAGAAACAACCAAAGTAAGGAAAGAAAGAACAAGGCAAAGAAGGAAGAAAGAACAAAGCCAAACAAAGCGGACTTGGAAGGAGTCAAACCTTCACAATCTGCGTTTCAGTCATGAAGACTAGAAAGAGCGACGCCACACCAAGGCCAGTTGCTTCTGAAGTTCTTTTGTGCTTCATGTTCTGCGGTGCACAGCTTGGTGATGCGAAGTGCCGCTGTGACACCTGACCTGCTCTGCCTGCCGTGTCAAAACACATCAGGGCACGAACAGAGAAAAAAGAAGGAAAAGAAAGAGAGAAAGAAAGAAAGAAAGCAAGCAAGGAAGGAAGGAGGGAAAGAAGCAAAAGAAAAAGATGAGAGATCATTATTCCCAACTGAACGGGAAAATAAAAGCCATGTTCCAAACCACCAACCAGAATATGACAGGAAGCAAAACAGAGCATTACCCTTTGGTTATGTCAAAATAGCTATTGAAAATGGTCATAAAAATACTGGATTTTCCCATGAAAAATGGTGATTTTCCATAGTTTTGTGACAGTTTACCAGAGGGTATTTTGCTGCGAAGGCACCACGTGGCTCCCTTCCGCCTCAATCACGATGTGCGTCTTGAAGAACCACTCCTCATCCACCTGGCGGCCCCGGGCGGGAGCTCCCGGGAAATCGCGGGGTGGAAGCCATGTCTTTTGAGGGGAAAACATGGGAAAACCATAGGAAAACCATAGGAAAACCATAGGAAAACCATATACCCACCAGCAATCAAACGTGACTAGCTGGAAATCCCCGCTATACGGAGGTTTCAATGGGAAAAACATGAAAAACATCTATCAACGGAGGATTTTCCATTGCCGTGTTCGATTCCCTAAACATTCCACCGGTCGTTATCCCTCAGTTCTCAGTTGTAAGTTTGAATATAAAATCTACCATCAACCCACACCTCTCTCTCTTTCTCCATCGCCATCTCCAGCACCCACCACCTATTGCAACCTATTTATTTCCACCAACTTCGCTAAGTTTTTGCGGGTGTCACACTGTGGTATATTATGGTCATACATCCCACTATATATTCAGCAAATGGTTGGCTTATGTTGCTTTTATATCCAATGTTTTTTTACTAGACTACCCATCGCAGGTTTACCGAGATATATCAGCTATGGGCAATATCGCCATTTTTGCTGCTGCGCATTGCCATGTTGATACATAAATCTCCATTTACCGGACCCAGATTATAGCAACCCCCCAGCAAAAAAAAATAGAACATATATATTCATACTACATTAATCTTTTTTGCGTGGTACTCCAGAAAATCCATCCAAAATTGATTTTCCAAGAATAATCATCTGTTTGTTTTCCCGGATTCAGAAAAATCCGTTGTATTCCATCGCTAATACAAATCTGTAACACACAGCCGCAAAATCTAAAGGATTTGCGCATGGAGCCCAACAACAAATCAAAAGAGATTCCCTTCTCATCGATTCCCCTTTTCTAGTGAAGTTCCAATGGGGAAAATAAGCCAAAAATCCTCAGCAACTCCCGCCGAACCCCCATGCATTGATGATTAATTCCCATATGGTTATGGGTCAATACCCTGGTACCCTAGGTACCCCAAAATAGCTGGCTAATGAATGGTTATTCCCCCAAATATGGTAATAATAGGTTTTGATCCATCCCCATATCAATCCCATATTATCCAAATAATTTTATGTCACACGATTTCTCAACATGTTCTCATCAGTTCGTGCATTCCCAGGCTAATCAGGATAATCCCCTTCGATCAATCCCATCTAATCCACATGTTTCCAGGCATTTTCACACACCATTTCATCCACATCTTTCCAGGCATTGTCCCATTTTCCGGGGCATTTTCACATAGTTTTCACCATTTAAAATTTATTAATCCACATGTTTTCAGGCATTTTCCCATATTTTTTCCCACATGTTTCCAGGCATTTTCCCATATTTTGCCCATATGTTCCCACATTTTTCCAGGCATTTTCCCATATTTTTCCCATATGTTCCCACATTTTTCCAGGCATTTTCCCATATTTTGCCCATATGTTCCCACATTTTTCCATGCATTTTCCCATATTTTGCCCATATGTTCCCACATTTTTCCAGGCATTTTCCTATATTTTCCCATATTTTTCCAGGCATTTTCCTATATTTTCCCACATTTTCCCACATTTTTCCAGGCATTTTCCTATATTTTCCCATATTTTCCCACATTTTTCCAGGCATTTTCCCATATTTTGCCCATATGTTCCCACATTTTTCCAGGCATTCTCCCATATTTTTCCAAGGACGTCCCCTTGCGCGTCAAGGGCTGGCCACGAGGCCGGTGAAGCGTCGCAGCAGTCGCAGGTTCGAGGGCACCAGCGGGCGCCGCGGGTCGATGCGCTCCCAGTTGTTCCTGGCGGCAACGGACGTCCGTTGCTGCAAGATGTATACCATCTGGTTATTTAACATAGACCCTGGCAGATAGGGGTTGGAAGATTAGTTTCCATTAAAAATAAGTGATTTTCCATGGCTATGTTAAAAATGAGTGTTCCATGTATACCATCTGGTTATGACTAACATAGCCATGGAAAGATCCACATGCTATTAATAGGTAAACCATCTATATATGGACCATTTTCCATGGCTATGTTAAATAACTAGAGGGTATACTTGTGTGTTCTACTGTGATCATAGTATATATTATATAGAGTAAATATAGTATATATTATTACTTATATACTGTGGTATGTATCTTATTACTTATGTATAATTATATTGCTGTTAAGTGTTGCAGATGTATATAATACAATATATTAAGTGTATACAGTATAAGATGTATAATATATAACAATTTCATTGCAGTGTAATCATAGAATATATTGTATTATATTGTTATCAAGTGTTTATTACTACTATGATTATTACTATTATTATTACTATTATTATTACTGTCATTATTATTCATGATGATGATGATTTTTACTATTACTATTGCTATAGTTATTATTACTAATATATTTACTAATCTATCTATTGATTCGGATATGTGTAAGGATAACCCCTTGGTAACCCAGTAGAAACTGGGAATTCTTCACCCATATTACCGGGATAAGCCAAGAAGAAAGGGGATTCGTGGAATGATCCTTCAAGTACTGAAAGATTTGTTTGTATATATATATAGTATACATATAGAAATATAAATATATATGCATATAGAAATATATATATATATATCATTTTGTATACTATTGTATACTTAAATGTGTAATATTGTGCGTAATCTTGTGTAATGATAAGTTACGTTGCTATAATCTGGTGGCCTGGAAACTCAGCATACGCATGTCGATTCCCACGGAGGATCTGGCCGAATTCTCCAAGGCGCAAGACGCAGCCCGCATAGTCCAGCATGGGTCGGCGCTCCAGCTTTTCCTACAGATTGAGGGCTTTTTTTGCCCCAAAATGAGAGGCCCTGGCTGCTTGGGCTCCTCTAAAATGATAGAAGGACCAAACATGAAAAACATGTGGCCCTGGATTTCCAACTGTTACAAGATTGCGGAACATAGACGGACACGTCGACCGGACCCGTTGCGGGGCCATCGACAAGATCGGCGTCAGGTATGGATTCACAAAGGCCACCTAGCTGATCTCCCCAGAAATAAAAGCAGTCCAAATTCATCGTCCAAAGCGTGAAACAATGCTAGACCCACATGTTTATATATATATATATTTATTTGTATAATATTATATATATATGTATGTGTGTGTGACAGTGTGTGTGACTGTGTGTGTTGAGGTTTAAAGAACATGAGAACATGCAAGCTTCCCCTCAACTCACATAGACCCTGAAAACCTCCGAATGTTTTGTAGCTGGGGAAGCAGCCTTCCAACCCCTCATGGCATTTTCCACCTGTTGGTAGGTGATAGTTGGGTGCTTTATTGATTGCTTGAGTCTTTGTTATAAATATGTTGGCTCCGATCACAGCTCTCTCCATTCACTACCGGAGAGTTTCAATGTTGAATTACTTATGTTCCAAATCGTGCCCAATACATCAAAATTAATGTTAGTAAAACAATAAACCACCCAGATGGATTGATGGTAAAGACAGCACTCAGAAAAACGCGATTTTTGGGGGATGGTGTATTATTAATTATTGTTCTACCAACATTAATCTGGGTAAATCATGAATAGTTGGGCCAATAAAAGGGGATGATTCCCCGCAATCCTAACTATGATTTCCAGTGAGGGAGGACAGTGAGGTCGTGATGAAATTTACCCAGATTAATGGTATTTCTTTCTTCGCCCCATGCAGAGCCAGTGACGCTGACGCAAAGCCAGGGCCGCGACAGCCAGGGAGGCAGCGTGTCTAAGGGCTGACAACTGCTCATGATGTTCACCTCAGTTGGATGGCCAACCTGGGAAAATCGCAATGTCTACTGGATCAATCTAGGAAAAACATTCTATGAATCTGGATATAGTTGGACTATAGTTGGTTTGATTATGGGTATTATGGTTATTATGGTTAATTACTATATATCTGGGTAAACTATAATATTTCACTAATCTGAATTAAGGTCATTTCGAGATGATTCCCCTAACATAAACCATGATTCTGATTGGAAAAATCTAGGAAAAACATTCTATGAATCTTATTGGAAAAGCAATTTGAGTTCACCTGAGAGCGTGATGTTCACCCGGAAAACTCATCCAAAACCAGAAATTTGACCATCAAACATGGGGTTTTATCACCCAAAATCCCTAAAAAGATCAGCAAAAAAACGCTGAATTTTCTATTGGGACCCAAAATTGGGATTCATCACCCATTGATGGATCATCCCTTTGGAAATCACCAGCTGATGATTCTCATGGTTTTTCATCTGGGAAATCTGGTTGTGATTGGCAGGTGGAACATCCCAAAAAATGTGGGAATCATTGTTGGAAGAACCCAATTCCTAATTTCATTTAGTTCCATTTTTTGGGGTTCCGAGCTCATTGATGATCAGAATCCCCACTACATAAAAACCATACTGTACCCCCCAACCAACCGTGCAGACTAAGGCCTCTACTTCCAGGGTGTCTAAGCAGCTTATTGAACCGCCGATAGTTTCTGTTCTTGGATTTGCAGAGGCTAAGAACCGCAAATCAAAGGCAGGGCAGCCGTAGTTGTACGAGGCCGTCGATGATGAGTCTCTAGAGGTGATATATCCAGATCTCACCAACACTTTAAAAGGCTGCAAACAAGTGGGATGGTGAGAAAATTAGCAACATTGATGGAACATTGATGGAACATTGATGGAACATTGATGGAACATTGATTTCTATTATATGATGCAACATTGATGAAAAGGGACCTGATGCGTGTAATTGGTCTGTGTTTCATGACGCCTTTGAAAATTGCAGCTGGCCTTTTCCTTTACTATTGATCTTCAGGGGTACTTGGCCCCTGGTACCCTGCTGAACACCTGAAACCGTCAGAGATGTTTTTTATCTTGGGAGGTTTTCTCTCCAACTTTTGCTCCTAGATTGCCAGAACTGCCTATGAACCGGTATAGTACTGACAACATAGGATACCAATAAAAGATCTCACAATATCTCATGGTTAATATTGGTCGATCATCATATCATGAAATTTACATAAATTAGATTTTCATGAACATGACAGTATATATATAGTATCATATCTACTATCATCATATAAATCTATATAAATCGACTAATATCACCATGTTCAATGGCTAAATCCAACGATTTCTATGGTAAATTCACCAGAGATTTTCTCCCACCCAAACCCCTGGTCCCGAGAGGCAGGTTCGGCATCCTGCTCGTAAATCTCTGGAGGGGAATGGAGGTAGGCCAGGCAAACGTACCCCAACCTGAACGTAGCGGAGTTCATGTCAGGTCAATGGAATGTAATATCTACGTGTTAAAAAAACAAAAACATCATATATAATAGATACACTATCTAAATCTATCTCATCAATAGCATCTAGTATGTTTTAAAATTATAGATACTTCAGGAGGAACAAAGTTTATGCTTCTTGAAAGCTTTACAAGACATCCATGTCGGTCAACCGCGGATCGCATTTTCAAGTCCGTTTTGTGTGGCAGGTGTGGGACGGTCAATTATCACC
>Ga0126342_10014561_pt1 | contig 13870 bp, 5 predicted proteins | sample Cyp1metagenome_FD_92528 | JGI IMG/M metagenome (GOLD analysis project Ga0126342, IMG submission 92528) | Coral microbial communities from Lord Howe Island, Old Settlement Bay, Australia - Cyphastrea 1 metagenome | ecosystem: Host-associated > Invertebrates > Cnidaria > Coral ...
CCAAAATAGGTACTTTAAGGGGAAATACGGATACCTCAGTTTAAGACATTCCCATATGTGTACTTTTTTCAATGTTTGAAACCTAGCTGGCCTACTTTCTTTTTGAATCTATATATATATATATATACATTTTGAGACCTGTACATGTTTCTTTTCCAGTACCTCTTTTTCCCTTACGCGCTCCCCCTTGCGTCGGCCGGGTTTTGAGACCTGTACATGTTTCTTTTCCAGTACCTTTTTTTCCCTTACGCGCTCCCCCTTGCGTCGGCCGGGGTCGGCGGATATATATATGGCAAGCATATCATCTCAACTGACGAACTCATATTTTTCAGAGGGGTAGAAACTAACCACCAACCAGGTAGTTTAATCCTACAGCTTTCTTTGCTGAAATGGAAAATGTTTCATAAAATAACCATGAACAGCAAAGGATACAAGGTGGTGCCCCAGTTCGTTCGCTAAGTTGGTGAACATAACTCCCATTTCACTATGGTTTATGGCAGATATAACGAACTAGTTAATGGGGTTTATAAACCAACAAACATCACTGGGGGGCACCATCCAGTATTTTTTGTGGACTACCAGAGATTGACCATGAAATTAATTAGTTGGATTGAATTATGATTGAATCGAATAGAACTCAAATTGGGGGATGGTCATCAATCCCTTGGGGAACTGCATTCCCACTCACTATGGGATGGATGGCATGATGCCACCATTGATCCCGTGTAACTTGACCCTGAAACCATTGAGGACTTCCCGTTGAACTGTTCTTACTGGCGCTAAACGGAGGGTTGCTGGGAATGGGAATTGATAGTTATTGTGGAATATTGTGGATCAGCAACCCGAAATTTCCCTACGTTTAGCACAAGTAAGTTGTTCAAAATGACCGACTTTAGATCAGCTTCAGACTTTGTTTGGCTGCATGGTCACATATTGTGTGCGTGCATGTGTGCTGAACCTGAATATATTGGAAGCCTCTCAAATTGTGCCCGCTTTCTGAAAGAGATTGGTGTTTTTTTGTCAAATTGTGGTACCCCCAAACCCATCAATTTACTCATTGAAGACAGGGTTGCTCTAACCCATTATAGCTGAATCACAGCCGCAAGGGGAAATGGGTCGCTGACTACCTCTTTATTTGCACAGTCTTTTCCTGTGGAGCAAAGTAAGATGACCAACAGTTTTCAATCGATGGTTTGGTGTCGGCTCTGTAGGGGATGGGGCCCCAGTTCGTTTGCAGTTGGTTTATAACATTCTATAACCATAGTGTATCATACTTATAGAATGTTATCAACCACTATGGTTGTAAAATGTTATAAATGTTTTTTAAATGTTAACTTGTGAAATAACAGTTTATATTTCGGTGGGGTTATCAACCAACAAAAATCTGCCTGCGGGGCACCATCCTGTCGCAGCAGTTCAGGTGTCAAATCGCGCAGCAACAGCACGATGCTCTGCAGCGCCAGCTCCAGCAAACCATCGACAGGCAATGTTTTTTTTGGTGATGTTTTAAAGTGGTTTTTATAGGAATGTCATAGGGATTTCATAGGGATTTTATTCAGATGTTATTGGAGTTTTGGTGATTTTTAGAGGGGTTACCCTCTGGTAAACATGAAATCAACGAACTAAATGGTATATTTTCAATAGCAAACTGCTAGTTTACCAGAGGGTAATGGGATTTTAGGGTAATTAATGCTGACGAATGCTGATTCATGATGACTAATGGATTTGCTGATTTGTTTTTCTATTTTCCCAATGGGAAATTCACAATTTGGTGAACTCTACGGAATATGTTTTCATGTTGGGTGGGACCCTTGAAGCAAATCCCAGATAACAAACGTCATATGGTGTTTGATTGGCCAGTCACATTGCTATAGTTTATGTGGTTACCCAATGTAAAAACTGTGGAATTATGTGCAATTCCGGGATGGCATCGGATAGTTTTGGAGTTCTGGAATCATTATAGCCAAACCAGAAAGTATTTGACATGTTTTACCTATATATTTACTAGAGTTTATGAGGGATATAACTAACTATAGTCTATAGTTAATGGTTTTATAAACCAACTATACTGCTAGAATTACAATGTGATAACCAATGTGATAACCATCCCAGATTTGAGGTAACAAAGATGATGACGGTCCAATCATAGGGAAATTCATGGGATATTGATGGTGCATTGTTGCTGCATTGGTGCATGTGGCAAACCTGCCATAAACCATCCCCGAGATGTTTGAAAAAAATATTGGCCATGCAATACCCCTAGGGGCCCGAGGTAAAATGAACCCCAAGCTTTCAAGGCTCTGGGCTTCCTATGGCCTCGGAAAAATTCCCTGATCTCAATGATCTCCTGGGCTGAACTGCTATAAAGTGATCATGGAGCAGGAAAATGATCGAATGTTGGTGAGATGATGCAGCCAATGAAGGTCCTGAGAGAATAGTTCTAGCTCCCTGTTTCATAGCTGTAGCTCGAGGTTCACTTGGTGAACCAACCATGGTCATCATAAAAACTGTACGTCATCCCAACGAAGGAAACGTTTTTTTTTTTCCAACGGCTCATCCAATTTCATAGTTCCAATTGTACCGGAGCTTGGGGACCGTTGGATATATTGAATTCTCTGAAGAAGTGACGAGTTGTGCTGGTGAAATCACACTTTTTGGTTATCTCTTGTCGCCATACCATCTTGCTAGGTTCAGTTTCGGTTTGTTTTGATGTCACCCAACAGAAACTGATTGATGCGCGCAACTCTATCTTGCACTTCCTCATTTGTTCAATTGACAACAAACATGTTTCGTTGTAGTATCTGCAATATTGTGTCTCCATATCTGCGGGTGATATCATTTTACATACCCTTTTGTGTGTAGCCACATGTATATCGATTGAAGCCCCAGCTCAAGAGTTTAGGCACATCCATCCGAGCCATAGCCTTGTTGTAGTTGGTTATTGTAGAATATCATGCTATCTGCTTTATTGGGGATGGTTCTACCCAATATATGCCATAACAGGGATACCTAATGGCTATGTTCATATTTTCACCATCCCTTCAATTACCAGGAGTTGGGACTTGGGTAAGGCCGATTCTTTGGGTTTGCTGTTAGTTTCGGGGATGGTACTTTGTCAATACATGTTGATACGAGGTTGTGCCCCCAATTAAATCAGTTGGTTTATAAATACCATAACCCTAGTTCAACTACTGTAGTGAACTAAACCGTATACTGAGCGAACTCTAGGGCACCATCTGGAAAATCTGTTTTTTTCCCTCGGCCCGAGATTTCCAGGTATCGCCGTGTGGTGCAGTTGCACGGTGCCATGACTTCTCACGCGGGCGCGGGTGAGAGCGCGGTTCGCAGCGAGTGCGTGATGGACGAAGAGGTGCCGACACATTGGATGATTTGAGTATTGAAAGCCATGGTAAAATGATGTAAAATGGGGTGTAGGAAATTTCACTTGGGATATATTTTGAAGATATTTTATGAAAATATATGGAAAAAACAAAAATAAATGGAGATTTATGGTGGACGTGTGGAGGTTTCCAAAGTCAGGGGGTACCTCCAAATCATCCAGTCGTCATGGTTTTGGGGATCCCGCATTTCAAGGAAACCTCCATAGCAGAGCATTTATAGGAGGCCATGGTTGATTACTGGAGGGTGTTTGGATGTGATTCCAGACCTGTTCCCCCTGTGCCGTTCCTTAATTGTTGGTTGGTTGATAGGGATTCCGACCTGATGGATTGTGATTAATATGGTTTTTATCTCCACGATCTCACGCAACCGGGGGTTTGAACATTGCTCACTTGATTCAACCATCACTGGTGGTTTGGAACATGACTTTTATGACTTTCCATTCAGTTGGGAATGTCATCATCCCAACTGACTTTCACTCCATCATTTTTTCAGAGGGGTAGGTATACCACCAACCAGATCAAGAATGGTGGAATATGTCCATTTGCCCATGAATCAATGAAGTGAACCACCTATGAATCATGGGTATTAACCTAGGCGTGGTGCATCCCAGGAATACGTGGGTAAGAAGCAGATAGAATACCTCAGTTAGACTAAAAGAGTTATATACCCATAGGATCCATGTATGCTATATATGGTAACATTTACCATCAATATACCCCAGTCATGTTAGCATATATATATATATACCATACATGGTTCCTATGGGATATATATATATATATGGCTTACGTATGGCTTATAATTAGCTTTAAACTTTAAACCACTTGCTATGTGCTGAATCCTGCAGTTTCACCTGCTTTTCAGTTGATGAAAAAGGCTTTGCCTGAAAGGTTTGGCACCCCATAGGCTCAATCCAAAGGATAACTTGGGGTGCCAATGGTACTTGGTGGCTCATCCCACGAATCGTAAGTGGCTTATAACCCCAGTAATTTACATGGGATAAGGAGCGGGTTAATCCACTTATAGTTGGGGTGAACTAACCCACTTACGATTCGTGGGATGAGCCACCAAGTAGCAACCAAACACGAAACTTCCGAGTGAAGGGTTGTTTCGTTCGTCTTTTTTGGGTGTTCAACCAATGTGCGATGATAATCCCCAATGACAATCATATGTGTCAGGTTTTCAGACACCAGTCACCAGTCCAGGTTAAACAACTTGTTATATGAGTAACCGACAAAACTAGCTGAAGACCAAAGTAGTGGGGAGTGAATAGTGAATATGTTTAAATTTGTGCGAAAACATTCACAACCGATAGGGGACCACTCACTTACCGATACCCTATTTTTGCGATTTTTGTACATAGCATGGAAGTACAAACCTTCACAACCGATAGGGGACCACCCACTTTGGGCATGTCGATTGCAGGTAGTAAGTGATTTTGTCCGCCACTCATATGGCCCATTGTATCCCCAATAGTTTCCATGAATATAACAAGTTGTTTAACAAAAATCATGACTATTGGCATAGTGTAGCCTATTGGTTCACACTTTCATTGAATCACCATTACACCATCATTACCTCCAGAGGAGGGTTGAAAGTGTGAGCCGGTTGTGTAAGCTTGGCCTCCTCAATGTCCTTGAGCTTTCCGGCAGGTTTCAGTGAATGTTTTGGCCACCAAAGATACATTCTGATAATTTAACATAGCCATGCAAAATGGCCCATTTATAAATTATTCGTGATGAGTTGCCTTTCTTAAAGATGGTGATTTTCCATAGCTACGTTAAGTCACCGGAGGGTATCACAATGTTTTTTTTTGATTTAGTGGTAATGGGGTTTACTCATGCCCATATGCACCATGTATAGTATATTTACCTACATTTGGGTCATTTATGGGGTAAATGTTGGTAAATATTCCATACATGAAGCATATGGGATGTGTATGGAGTAATTGTGTATATTCAAGATAAGGAAACATGCCGACGGCATTAGAATCAGCAATTTGGCGAGTTGATAGAGTTCCAAGTGACGAGCTTCACCCAGTCCCGGCTATGGAGTTGATAATGTGGGTAAAACAATGCCATAAACCATCTTCCAAATCACCATTTTTATAGGTGGTATGGTTACCATTCCCAAATGTGTGGTTTATAACATTGTTTTATCCACATTAGAGAGAATGCAGCGACACCAGTTGGTGTCTGTTTCATTTGAGAGGGGAGACTTCAAGGGCTGGGTCATGTTTCCAAAAACGAGGGGGATGCAACAGCCAGACACAAGGAGTGAACCAAAATGGGTTGTTGAAAAGCTGAATTTCTGGTCACGGCAAAACTTTGGATGTGTAAAGCGGGGCACATCACCAGCAGACATCCATCAGCCATTTCTGGGCTGGCAGCCAGGAAGAAAACATTTAGGGAAAGTTCTTCGAACCAAAACTACAATGCCATGGAGTGCTCTTGGGTTTGTTTCCCGGGGCCCTAAGGCCCTAAGTCATGTTTCAATTTTGCTGCTTCAGTGTTCAAATTTCTTGATGCTGTTGAGCAGGCTCCGTTGAGCAGTGTTCCAAGCCCGGGTTGTTACTGGAACATTATATTTGGGGATGATCATCTACGAACTGCGATTTCTTAATGAACTACCCTCTGGTTATGTCAAAATAGCTATTGAAAATTTCCATTTATAGTGGATTTACCCAGCTAAAACATGGTGATTTTCCAGTTCGTTATGTAAACGTTTACCAGAGGGTAATATTAATTGGAATGACACTGCGGGTTTGGACACCCTGTCAGCTCAGCAGATTGCGCTATTCAGGTGCTGCAGAAGTACCGGGAAAGGATTGAGCTATTGGCGACTTGCTTTGCATAGACTTTCGTATCAGGGGTTGGGGCTCAACCCTCCATTGCACCATCGGTTTTTCTGAACGAACACTTGGAAAAATGTTGGGAAAAGATGTGAGATTTTTCAGGGTTTCAGGAGACATGTTGGGAGCTATGCCAAGATTATAGATTCTAGATAATATAGATACCTGGTGCTTGAAACACACCAAGATGAGTCTCCCTCAAACCGAAAGGTTTTCCTCAGGTGAAACATGGGCTCCCATGTTTAGAATGGCGAGGCATTGCTGCTTTAAGATACCCTCTGGTTATTTAACATAGCCATGGTATAGATGGCCCATTTGTATATGCTTTACCTATTAAAAATGGTGATTTTCCATGGCTATGTTAGTCATAACCAGAGGGTACCACCATATCCTGTAGAACTGGCAAAAAACCTCGGTGTGCTGTCGAAATGGTAGACCCATCCCATACCAAATCCTGCCTCGGAATGGTAGATGTTAAATAACTGGGCACATACTGGAAACAACTATTAGAAGGGGATTCACTATTATAATGGGATATAACTTTTAGATACTATTAGAATGTTAATATCTTGTTGGTGCTTTGGAACATGACTGGATTATGACTTTCCATTCAGTTGGGAATGTCATCCCACCTGACGAACTCAACTTTCACTTACTCCATAATTTTTCAGAGGGGTTTTGGTCAACCACCAACCAGATAAGCATGGAGAAGTTTTTTCACAACCTCACGTCGCGACCACCCTCAAATGATGATTAAAAAATGTTGCGGGAAATCATCCCACTATAGCCTTGAGAGTGAATCAGAGAGGAATTTACCCTCTGGTAATGACTAACAGCTTGCGAACTTGAAAATGGCCATAGAAATAGTTGATTTACCCATTGAAAATGGTGATTTTCCATAGCTATATTAGTTTACCAGAGGGTATCCAGATGCTACAGGACCACTTTGATAAACGAAATATCCCGCTGATATAGAGTCATGATCATATTTATGATTTGGGTTATGTTGGCCACTTACGAGTCGTGGGTGTCTCCATCCAAGTATGGATCAATATCAATATCCACCATAACACAACAGGTAGCCTAGTTAAGGACAAACGAAGTTAGCAAGCGCTTGGGGGGACCCGCAAAGAAATCCTGTATCCCAATTACTAAGTGGATAATAACCAAATAACCTATGTCGACATACATTTCATACATGACAATATCCCAGCTATAAGTATATTTGCAAACCGTATTGACTAGTTCGATACATCTACTTACAGTTAATTTACCTATAGCGAACTAAACCAACTTAGCTATCTAAATCCCACGGAATCCTATTACAACCGCGTAAAATATCACATCAAAATCATCATTTTGCTAACTGGCTTGTTTTTTTAGATGGGAAAACTGGCTATTCAATATTCCCCTGGTTGGTGGTTTCAAACATGGCTTTTATTTTCCATTTCATATATGGGATGTCATCCTTCCCATTGACTTTCATATTTTTCAGAGGGGTAGGTCAACCACCAACCAGATATATATATATATATATATCCAATATATAACCAGCATGTTAAACCACTGTCATGCTATACATACCACGATTATATGCATATACAGTATTTACCATGTAATAAGCATTATTATTTACCATGCAATAACCATATAACAACCACCAACCAGGATACTATTAACCATCATTAACCATATCATAACCATCATCATTAACCATATATTGACCATCATCATTTACCATGTAATAACCATATATATTTACCACTGGTAAACGTTTACATAACTATGGAAAATCACCATTTTGCATGGGAAAACTCACGATTTCTATGGAAAATCACCATGTTTCATGGAAAACTCGCGATTTCTATGGCCATTTCCCCGAGGAAAAGATGCTGTCCACGTTATGCAGCGAAGCCACCGTGTCCTTACCTCGGCTGACACCCATGGAACGAGCCAAGGCGGCCTCGCACAAAGTGGCATAAAGGGCTGGGATTTTTCGGTGGCCATGGGGCCCTTAAAAATAGGCCCAGTTACGAGGAACAAGTGGTGGATATAGAACTGCTTGGTGGTGACTGGAACATTTAAACTATTTAAACCATCAACGTTGTAGGGATTTAATTAATGGGTTTTGCTGGGACAAAAAGTATATCTTAATATGGACTTATATAATAGATATAGAGAACTGGTTGGTGGCGACTGGAACCATGGAATTTTCCTGGTTAATCTACGGTTAATCTATGGTCAATAATGGTTATTTTTTTTGGAATAACAAGAAATATCTGGTTGGTGGTGACTGGAACCATGGAATTTGATGTTCCCCAATAGTTGGGACGATGATCCAATCTGACTTTCACTCCATCATTTTTCAGAGGGGTTGGTTGAAACCACCAACCAGAGAATTGGTTTTATATAGTGGCTTAGATATACATATATATATATAATAAATATGGATTATAATGATTTCATTTGCCAATAAATGATAATGATTATCAAAATTTGGCCACTAAATAGAATTTCTAGTGGACTATAAATAGAATATTAATTGGTGTTATAGAATCTAGTTGGCCAATTTATAAGTAGGTTTTACTATCATATATAGAATTTACACTTGATATAGTTGGTTTATATTGATTCATGATAGAGGTAAACTTATAACTGACTAGGGTAATTCACTGTGGTTTATGGTATATCGAACTAGTTTAAACTCAACCAACAGAAATGGAGGGTTCACCACCAACCATCGATGTGAGATGTATCGGACACTACCATTCAACCATCACATAGATGTCCTTTTCCCATTGGTTGGTTGATGAATAGAGGGGTTTGGAGAAACCCCTTCAACAACAGGTTTGTTTGATGATGGGATTAACCAGCTCCCGGCCCAAACCTATTTTTACCAAAAGCACATGATTGAACCATCAATCATGCGGATTTACCACCAAGAATGTGTGTATATGAGGTGAGGCTTGGTTTGTCTGATGGAGACACTGCCACTGAATGTGGCATGTTCATAGTGGACATGATGAATCATGGAATTTGGCACGTCCATATTTTGAGACCCCAAATATGGGGGATCACCTAGAAAGTGGTAATCATAGGTACACTATGATCATTGTCCAAATGACAATGGATTGAAATAATGAATCCATTTTTCCAGTTTAGAAATGATTGTATTTATCCAGTTGGATGGGTGGGACACATCCAAATCAGAAGCTCATTTGGGGTAGAAGATGGTAATTCCAATTGAAAGCATTCCTCAAAAAATTGCCAGAAAACAGCCTCCCCAAAAAATTGCAGAAATCAGCTACATCATCCCGAATCAGATAAAAATTGTTGGGTCTGCCACTTTGGGCAACGAGACGTCTTGAGACTTCGCCCATCAAAGTTGCCTAAGTCAGAAGGAGCTTTCCAAAGTCAGAGAGCCTAACATGGGGGTACCCCCAAATCATCCAAGTCATTACTTGGTGGCGAACTACCCATGGCTCGTAAGTGGGTTTTAACCCCAGTGATTTACGTGGGATAAGGAGCGGGTTAATCCACTTATAATTGGGGTGAACTAACCCACTTACGATTCGTGGGATGAGCCACCAAGTACAGTATTGAAACCATTTGAAACCTATGGTGACTGGTGGATCCCGAGTTTTAATTCAAACACAATCTTCATGCGCATCGGAGATGGAGTCGGATGCAGGCAACGATGCCAACTGACGAACTCCATCATTTTTCAGAGGGGTTGGTTGAAACCACCAACCAGTTAACCATCATTAACCATATATTAACCATATAATAACCATCATCATCAACCATCATCATCAACCATATATATTAACAGTGTATTAACCATATGTTAACCATATGAATTCACCACCAACCAGAAAAAAATCGTTGTGTTTTTTCTGCTTCATCCCCATCGTTTTTGTCGTTTTTGCACCGGATCGGCGCCGCAGGGCTTTGCATTCTCATCCTATGCAAACACCGCAGTGGCAGCCAACAAGCTCAAGGACTGGATGGTGCGGGTCACCCGAAATATGCAGAGATCCATTGAGATCCATTTGGAGGACCTAAGTGGTTTTTTCAGCGTCCCCAATCCGTTGATATATCTGGGTAAATTATGGTGAATCTATGGTGAATCTATGGTTAATAATGGTTATATATATATATAATAATGGTGAATCTATGGATAATATATGATATATCTGGGTAAATTTCATCACGACCTCACTGTTTTCCCGAACCCTGGAATCATGGTGAATGTATAGGGGAATCATCCCAAAATGGCCGAACTATTCAGGTTAGTCAATTATTATAATTTACCATGATAACTGTATAACCTCACTTTTGGGACAATGTCATTTGGGCTACTAGAAATTACTAAGTCGGAAGATCCTCGAAGTAGGAGCTTTCCCATCAAAATATGTGATGACCAGAAACTATGATTGATGAATGTTGATGACCAAAACTGGCTATTCCAACAAAACGTGTTGTTTGCTATGGATGGAGATACATTAAAATCTGGTTGGTAGTGTGGAACATGACTTCTATTTTTCCATTCAGTTGGGAATGTCATCATCCCAACTGACGAACTCCATCATTTTTCCGAGGGGTAGGTATACCACCAACCAGAGAATGATCAGCTATGTTTTCTTGTGGTTAGTGTCCAAGATTGACCGTCAAGGTGAACATGGACCTCTGACCATTTTTTTCAAGGACCCCAAGAGTTGGAGATGTAAAAAAGTCAAGTCGCACGTTCGACGCACGTCGCGATGTCTCAAAACAATCAACGAGACGTTTGATTGTTGATTGTGTAGGTCGTGTTGCTTAATATGGCATAATATGGCTATGGATCAATACGTATAGACAGCATGTTTAGGGGATGAACATCCACAACTCGCAACACAAATTGATGTCAGGGCAGAATAAATGATGAACATATCTAGCAAAATATAGAACGTACATAATGAACTATCTTTATGTTGTATACTACTAAGAACATTAATATACTAAATTACCAATGATTGTTTTGTTTGTTCAGATGTAACATTTTTTTGCCAAACGATATGACAATAATAATATACAAATATTCCAATCCACCACAAAACCAAACCTTCGGACGACTGTCCGTCCAAGTGTTAAAACAGAAAACCAACCAAAGGGATGAGCTTCATCATACGGTGGATGGGCCAGCGAAATCCTGCACCACCAATTTGGGATGGTTGGTGGAAAGCCTTTTTTAATAGTGGGATGTTTACCATCTATCAACTGGTGCAGGATTTCGCTGGCCCATCCACAGTATCAGTTATCATTTTTGTGTGGATTACCAAAGATTGACCACATGAATAATCCATGATGACAAAATCAATGGATTTGGGGGTACGATAGTTTCAGACAGACCCAAATAACAAACCATTTGCAGCTGTAAGTGGCAAATGTGAATGACAACGAGATCTTTTAGATGACTCACTTATCAATGGATTGGTTTAAGGGAAAATTTTAACCGGAAAGCCCCATATTTTTCATGGGAAAATAACTCTGCTTTCCGGCTTCGATTTTCCCAAAAAAATCAATCCATTGAACTTAAATATGTCCATCCCACGTGAAGATCATGAATTAGAGGCCCATTCCTGGGAAGGAATTCAGGATCTCCAACAGATACCCTCTGGTAAACGTTTACATAGCTATTGAAAATGGCCATTTATAGTGGATTTACCCAGCTATAAAATGGTGATTTTCCAGTTCGTTATGTAAACGTTTACCAGAGGGTAGAGATGAGGAAGTCCATGCTCAAATTCTGCCATTCGTGGTGTCTCCCAAAGGGCGAGGCACGTGAGCGAAACAATTTTGTAGCCAACAAACGGGTTTATGGATGTTTATGGTCAATTTGTCGAGTTGAGTCCCGAAACGGGTAAGTAGCTTAATAACTCATTTGCTGTGAGTTACTATCAATGGTGGTGGAAAACTACGTTTATGATGTAGTTTAGTGAATAAGTACACCGTCATTCCCTATTTATGTAACTACGTTTGCTATATTTTATAAACAAACAAACTAGGATTTATGCCTAAGATGCCTAAGTTGATGTTGGGTCAAATTATCATTTGCTATTTCTATAACTACGATTTATGGTGGATCTCTTTGCGTCGACCGCTGGGTGACGCGCAGGATGGCACTGCACCCGTGTTGGAGGCGCAACTCTGGAGATCACTAACTGGGACAACATGTGGTACCCTCTGGTAAAAAAAAACATTTATAGTGGAAAATGATGGAAAATGGCCCAGTCGAAATAGTGGATTTACCCATGAAAAATTGTGCTTTTGTCCAGTTCGCAAAATGTCAACGTTTACCAGGCCGGGTACCTTTCATTCCCCACCTTGGATGACTAGCTTAATCCTCAAGTTCTTTTGCAAAGAGTTTTTGTGGAGAAAAGATTGGCCATGCCTTCAATGTAAGATAGTCATAGATATTTCATACTTGGTGGTTCATCCCACTTAGTAAGTGGGTTATAACCCCAATTATAAGTGGATTAACCCTACTTATCCCATTTATAACTGGGGTTATAACCCACTTACTAAGTGGGATGAGCCACCTAGTAGATATCCGATCTCCACCCCTTTTTCTTTCGTCGAATCCACCCCCTTTGTATCGCAGAATGCCCGCGGCGCGCTGGTCTCCTTTGCCTCCCGCCTGCGTCGCGGGTCCGGAGAAGGTGCCGGAGGTGCAGTTTCGGGCAGAAAAGCATGGTGGAAGTTGACATGAAACAGCTGGATTTTACCATATGATCCATATGGCTATGGGATAGTTGGGTATAAGTTATATAACTGGTTGGTGGTTTCAAACATGACTTTTATTTTTCATTATTTTTCCACATATTGGGAACAATCATCCCAACTGACTTTCATATTTTTCAGAGGGTTTGAAATCACCAATCAGATATGATCCATATGGCTATGAATCTAGACCTAACAAAAACACCATGATTTTGTGGGAACAACAGCCATTTACATAGCTATAAAAGCTATGTACATCCAGAAATATCATATATGTCATATATATCCCATCCAGAAAAAACGGATGGTGCACCCCAGGCAGATGTTTGTTGGGGTTATGGGGGCCCATCGAAATATAACTATAAATATTTATAAATATTTTTTAAGTTATAAGTTATAATTATAAGATATTATAAGTATCATACACTTTTATTATAGCTATAAACCAAGTTAGCTAACGAACTTGGGCCCCATCCTGTATGGGGATGGGTCAAAACATATCAAACCCTATCAAATTACGAGATTTTGGGGAACAAACATCCATCAAGCAGCTGTTTTAGGATACCTAGGGTTCCAGGGTTTTGACTCATAACGATGTAACATATGGAGATTTCATAAGTCATGGAGGTAGCCCAGATCATCCAATTCATTAGATCAGTATTGAAAGCCATTGGGGATCCGCCATTTTCAGAAATCCACTTGCATTTTTACTGTATTTTCCTATACAATTACTCAAAGCTGACCTTACCCATTCCCAACAGCTGACCAATTTCGTTGCCAAAATTGATGAAAATCAAGAAAATGTGAAAAAGAAAGAGCAAGTAGGTTAATAACAACCACATAGCGCCCGAATGA
>Ga0126342_10014562_pt1 | contig 13869 bp, 10 predicted proteins | sample Cyp1metagenome_FD_92528 | JGI IMG/M metagenome (GOLD analysis project Ga0126342, IMG submission 92528) | Coral microbial communities from Lord Howe Island, Old Settlement Bay, Australia - Cyphastrea 1 metagenome | ecosystem: Host-associated > Invertebrates > Cnidaria > Coral ...
ATACATGACATACATGACATACATGACATACATGACATACATGACATACATGACATACATGACATACATGACATACATGACATACATGACATACATGACATACATGACATACATACATACATTCATACATACATACCTACCTACCTACGTACGTACGTACATACATACATATATACATACGGACATCCATCCATGCATGCATGCATGCATGCATGCATGACATAGATACATACATGACATAGATACAGATACATACATGACATAGATAGATAGATGGATGGATGGATGGATAGATACATACATACATACATGAATACATGAATGCATGACATAGATACACACATGACATAGATACACACATGACATAGATACACACATGACATAGATACATACATGACATAGATAAACATGACATAGATACATGACATGACATGACATGACATGACATGACATAGATAAACATGACATAGATACATACATGACATAGATAAAAACATTGCATAGATACATACATTGCATTACATTACATCACATTACATCACAACACATTGCATTGCACTGCATTACATTACATACAGAGAGAGCGAGAGAGAGGGAGTCATAATTTCGTGTTTGTCTTTGGATGGGTGCTTTCTGCGATTGCTTCGTCGAGGTGCGTGAGGAGTTGGTCGCTGGAGGCCACTGAGTTTAGTCTGTAGCGGATTGTTGGGTCATGTCAAGTCATATCAGTGACATGTCAGGCTTGATGTGGTGCCAAGCACTGGCTTTCCGATGTCCTATGTTTTCCTTCTTGGTCATATCTGGCGCTCGGTTATTTCCTCGGACATGGCTCAATATAGTACATGTATACACCGATTATACACCTGTCAAAGTGGTCTAGAACGATGGAGGCATCGTTTCGTGGCTGATGGCTCTGCTTCAGAGCACATCGCCAAAGAGCCTCTCGCATGCTGTAGCTTGGCCAGTGATGCAAGTGCCACTTTCCAAACGCTCCAGAATGGCATCAACCCATAGGTGAATGATGGCCACTAGGAGAGAAAATTAGTCATGTTACCTTTCTATTTGCCCATTTTACCTCCTTGTGTCTGGGGTATTGGGAGCAGCCGTGTGTACGCAATGGATTTTGCAAAGGCATTATTGTGGCCATCAGGCAACACAGGATGCATAAGGGATTGAGATGAGGGGCAAGTTATATACATCCATATACATCCATATGCATCCCGTGTCTGCCAGTGGCTGCTCATAAGAATCCTTGAGTGAATGAACATGAATGAACCCATTTTCTCATGCTAAGATCCAGCTGATGGGCTTCCTAGCTGAAGATCAGGCCAGTCTTTAGGTGACGGTGTATGTATAACCGTCGCGGAATTCTTGGAAAACTCTGGGATTTGTCGTTTCTGCCAGTTCTGATTGCACAAGATAATGCACTACAGTAGGGGAAGCACTACGGCCTAGCACTGCAGATTAAAGCAACGACCAGGGTGCCCTTGGAATCTTGACGATTGAATCTGAAAGGATGTGGCAGACAACTTCATGGAGGCTTCTTTGACCAGACTTCGTCAGCTTCTGCAAGATAAGAACGATGACGTACCTTGGTGCAAAGCTGGCAGGCTTTGGATTGGAAGCAAGGGGTTTCCTTCTCAAGCCCCTCTGGGAGCAACAACCACTACTTAGCACATGTTCATTCATCACCACTGTCATACAATATTGGACTGGTTCCATCAGCGGAAGTCCTCTCACGCGTGCATCAAACAGCAAAGCAGGGAACAACTCCAGTGGTAAACAGAGCAAGATTGTTGCAACCGATCGCGTGTGATTATGGTGATTACCAGAGGTACTTCCTGCTCACGCTGGCTGACGTCATGTCTTTGACACTGTGGTAAGACGTTGGCCCATAACATACCTTTAGAATCCTTTAGGACCACCTTGCTGCGAAACATCTTTGGCCAAATTCCGGAAGACTCTCCGACTCTCCGGCGGTGTTTCATTATTTTCATTATTTCAACGCAGGCAGGCTTGGTGTTGTCACTATCATTTCTATCCTTTTGTCTCCAAAGGTGCGTCTCCAGACGGCTTTTGCAGTTTCGCGCATTGCAACTGCAGATGACCGACGCCAAGTCTTAGTAGCAACTTGGACAATGGCAAGGAGATGCAAGGAGTAATGTAGTAATGAGATTCAATATTATCAATATTGGGGTTCGATATGGGGTTCCGTGGCATGCGCTTCACCTATGGGACCTATGGCTGTTTCGCTTGCCGTAGTGTGCTTCCAACCTGTGCCTTGCAGCCATGTGGTCTCCCAGCCGAGGAAGCTGAGATGGTCCAACCACTCAATCGCAGCTTGGTCAAGGAAAAGCTACAGTACAGCAATGTATGTTTGAACGATTTGAACGAGCATCACTTCAACACAGTGCAGTTCATGCTGTTGGCTTGGTAGATAACGGAGGTTTGCTGAAGGAAGGCACCTACGACTGCAAAGCTGCAGCTGCGAGTGCCATTGGTGAGCTGGCAAATGCAACGGATAAACGTGCCACGGCCATTGAGGTTTACATTTCATTTTCTCCTGCAAGGAAGACTCTTTAGTGAAACTTTAGTGTGTTTGTGTGACTGCGTGTTTGCATGAGTGTGTGTGTGTGTGCATGGTTGTGTGATGTCGTGCGAAATGGTTTGCACAACTCAGACTAAACTTATGCTAGAGTTTGCACAGACGTGCACCTTGTTATAGGTCTTGCATGGTGAAAAGGTGTGTATTTGTATATTGAGGAGGAATCCGCTTTCGGCAGTAGATGTGAGTCTGAGCCAAGGGCTCTTCAAGAAGATTTCCATGCACCTACTGGAAGCAGAAGTCCTGGAGCCTTTGCTGGCACCTTGGCCAACTGGTGCAGGCCGAGTGTTCATTCACTTTTCACATTTTTATAGGCTCTACACACTACACGTCCAAGCTGCCTGGGCAAAAGCCGTTTGCTGCCATTTCCAGCAACTGTACTTTTGAAAGACTTTTACCAGCAGAAACAGCAGCACTGCAGAGATCGCCACCAATGGTGGTTGTTAATCCGGGCAAAGGGCACACAGAACCCGCGTTTTGCCGAGGATTTGCTCGGTTCTCATCATGATGATTGCCTGGGTCTTGGCGGTAGCCATCTCACGGCGACTGCATTTGACAAAGTGTCGGTAAAAACAGTTGCATTGTGGATGCGCAGAAGTGCATACCAAGACTACCAGAGAGATTGGGATGTCCTAAGGCAATCTAAGGCATTTCAGGAGTTGTTTTCATCCTTTGGATCAAAGGCAAGCTGCATGGTCATGATCACAACCACAACCCAACTAGGTTCTTCCAACGCTTCACGAGCGCTTTGCATTCTGGCTTCGACGGAGAAGACTGGAACCGCGATTTTGGAAAGAGGATTTGGACCCGCGCCATTCATCCAGTACTAAAATATGTTGGAATTAATGTTACGGCTGATATGGCTGAAAATTAAGATTTATTAGAAAATGTAAGTATAATTATAATTGTTTTTGAAATTCTTCTAAGTTTGTATACTGGCATTTACTAGCACAAGCAAACATAGAATGAAACATAACCTTTTTTTGTTGATCTTCATGACCTAAGCCAAACAATTAAACATATTACAAAGATCATTAAAACAATGAGCATTTGATGATATAGTGACCAAAGATGCTTTTTAGTGACTTTTTCCAAACACCATAAAAATGGGGCCTCCACAACGTCCCTTTCTGTTATATTATAATGTGTAACAGGAATTATCTTGGGCGTGCGCTGAAGGAACGTGTTGTGACAGAAAGCCAGAAAGCATGTTGCTCGACATTCTACTCCTATCACTGGCTTTGAGTGTTCATGTTTCCACCTGTCTCTAGATGTAGGCATTTCTTGATCTGTTCTGTTTCATTCTTTGTATCTATGCGTGTGTTATTCATTGTTATTCGGTTGGTTCAGCACCAGTGGCTTTTCTTGTGTTTTTGAAACCACATGCAAATGGCCTGGCAGGAGCTTTGAAACCGTTGGTATCCTTGTTGAAGGGAAAACCTCAAGTCAGCCGGATACTGCGCGTGGCAAAAGTGCTGCAGGACTGATATTTGCCAACTTACCGTAACTTACCATGTTTGCCCACATCGTTTCCATTCCTGCATGTTTGAATCGGAATGGACAAGCTTTCTCGGCTTGTTCCATGTTTATAGTCTCTTGATGTGTTTTCTTTGTTTTTTGTTTGTCGCCCTGCAGACCTTCTTTAAAAATATAGGCGAACAAGTTTCTTGCGTTCACAATTTTATGATGATATGTCCTATGTGTCGTGTGTTTGGATCCGCACGTTTGGGTCACTGGGCTCTATGAGTGGCTGAACGTATCTCCAGGCGCTTGCTGACTTCAATCGATGTGGCATGGATGTGGCATTGTCGCAAGAAAGCAGCCAGCAGCTGATGCCTTTCAACTGCAGAAAGGTCTGATCTCGCCATAGAGCATGGCTGTTCACTTCACCAGCCTGATGCTGTACTACTTAAGTATACTATAGTATACTTAAGTACTGCTTACTGCACACTTGACCACTCTCTATCTACACTTTTGGTTGCATTGATGTTGCTTGTCATTAGATACTGTGATAAGCTCCAACTACAGAGCTGCGAAGGAAAGAAACCGATAGAAACCGTGCTCGGATTGAGCGCAAGTGCCACGAGATGATGCACTGAGGCACCATGCATTGAATTTGCTCCAAGAGCATCGCAGCAAAAATCTGCCAACCCCACGATTTCTGCCGGCGATCGGAGCAGGGAATGACGAGTCGTTTGCGACTGTCAAGATGGCAAGTTGCTGGCCGGAGAATAGCCAGCACGGAATTGACATGGCTTGACTAGATGTGCTCTTCCCCTTGGGAAATATATGGAATATTATGGAATTATCAATAGACGGCATTCATTGATGTCTCTTTGGATACATCTTTCTACGGGTTGTTACAATATATTACGATCTGTGGCCTCAGAGGCATGAGGGAGGTTTGTTTTCGTGAAAGGGTCACGTGTGCTTTTGCTGCAAACGTTAATGCTGCAAACGTGTAAACACATGCGTGTTTACTGATTAAAACAACAAATGTCACCTTGCGAATGCTTGTTGTTGGCTGGACTAATCTTAATTTTGTCCACGCTTCGGTTGACAATGCACACCTGCTTTTCCAACGTGTATATAGGAGGTTTCCCCACTCAGACCTAGAAAAGTAATATGTCAATGTATGTCATAGACCAGGTCACAGTAGTGGAGCAATGACATTTCAAAAAGCAACCTAATCAGGATTCATCATAATCCTCTGGACTGATCTCGCTTGTTGAAAAGAGCTTTACAGGCTGGATGATATGGAGGATCAAGACGATCAAGTCTGAAGGCATGAATCAGGTAATGTTTGAAAAGTGCTCGCAGTATGAGGGGGTCACATGCTTCATATTATGAGAGGACCGAGTCATAGTACCACGTTTGGACTCATTCAAGCGGCAGTTGCCCTTGAAGTTTGAGCCTTATCAACAAGAGTGCGGAGGTAAGGTAACTTCCTTGACAGGAAAGTGTCTTATGATATGTATATATATATATTTATATATACAAGTTGCCGACAGAAGCCTTAGATTTTTTGGTGTCAATACGTGCCAATATAAATGCATAGAATGGTGGTCTCTTCCAAAGATTGGGGTTCCGGATTGGCCATGGCACCGGTTCCTCTAGCTGGCACTGAGGCCCACAAGTGATGATACCCCGGTCAAAGATGTGCCTCGATTTGCTCAGGGACATAAATCAAGTGTGCAGCAAGTCGCAGGGAAGGGGAAGTGATGGGAAGTGGATGGATGCGAGGTCGGAATAGCTTAGAAAATTGATCAAAAATATAGCAAAGTATGAAAAAAATATATATACTGAGGACGGGGACTCGGAGACTTGTGGAGACTCGGGCTTGCTTTGCATACAATGCTCATTGTCTATCCATTCCCCTTCTAAGGAAGAATGCCAGGAAGATTATCCAGTTGGGCCTTGATGTGAGCAAGATTCCGACAACTCTGCCACCGCTGCACTGTGTGTGACGTCTTGGACCCAAACTACAGGAGCAGAGCAGAGCGTCACCTCTATTTTTGTCAGGCAAAACATCAGGGATCCTTCAGATCTCTCTTGATCACAGCCGAGCATTTGAATTGGGATGTTTTGTTCTGTTCAAGTTGTGGTTTTGTCCTGTTGAAGCAGCTTTGAGGTGGATGGTGGTTTGAGTGTCAGACTGAATGCGAAGATGGAGCCAGTTGAACATAGCGGCTCAATCTCGTAGTGTCTTTTTTTTGCTGAAGGGTAGCAGGCGAAGGGGGCATCTGTTTGACTAGCACAGCAGCTAGATCAGGCATCAGCACTGGCAAGACTTGCATGAAAGTTGTCAATATGGTCAATTCTATTGTTATAATATTGTCAGCTGATTCAGCTGATCACCAACCCCATACTTATCTATAGGTTCTATATGTGTACTCGTAGGGTAAACCATGCTACAATCGCTACAATTTGCTATACAAGGCCAAATCAGAAACATAGATGACAGAGATCAGCCAAGGCGGAACAACAACACTAAGATTTGCCCGGAGTTTGCACCTCCCACCGAATGGTGGACGCACAGTGGCTAAGAGGCAGTGGAGTCAAGTCCACCCGTGTGCGCGAGACATGATATAAATTCTATCAACACTTTTCACTTTCAAGATGCTGTACTAGCCATACATCAGATAGAATTGAATCATATTCGTTGCGAACCATAACAGCAGCGCTTCCACATGCTTTCCAGATTCATCCAAATTCATCCAAATTGGTTGAATGTTCAGATTTTGGGATCGGATATGATCGGATCAAGAATTACCAGACATATCCGAACATGTAAGCAAGAAAGCAAATGATTGCAGTTGAATGTTGTTTGGTTTTGAAATAGTTTAAGCCTTCAGTTTCTGTTGGCCCTCCTGTCATCAAGCGTGAAATATTGTGAATCAGCGCACCAGCGAGTTGAAGCTGCAACAGTTGCACCAACTCGGACCTCGGATTTTTTTTTGGCCGACGAAGCGAAGAATCTTGCCGCTGAGGCAAGCAGGCAGTGTTGAAACATGATGACAGTGGAATAAAGTGGAATAATCAATAGATGTCAATAGATGTCAACAGTCACACATGGTCAGATTTCACATTTCGCAGACATTCACCGACTATCCCAAATATAAATCATGAATCGTAGGACATAGCCTGCTGAATTCAAAGACCCAGACCTGGGCTGGAATGCGTCACGATAGGGAAGCACTTGCAAAGCAAGATGATTTACCATCGAAACCAGGAAAAATGTAACAGTGCAAACATAAGGCCACATGGATTGATGCCTGTGGAAAATTGTAGGCCCCCATTGTCGTCAACCCAAAATAGATTCTGTTCTTTGGGTTTTCTCTTTTCAGGCAATGTCATTGCAAATGAGATTCATTTCTTTACATTTGAGATTCGACATTGAATCATCCTCCAGTTTTAAGGACCCCAAAATTGGGTCGCAGGCGGTTGTTCAATGACTGAGTTTACTGAATTTGTCTCTAGAAACCCAAACTTTTACAAGACAATATCAATATCTTACAATCAACTAACCTTTGCACAAGTTTGATTATGATGAGTTGTTCATTCCTTCATTGAATGGCAGGACCTGTAAGGGCCTTTGGCAGGGTTCCGGTGATTATGGTCCCCGGATTCTAGGAAGGAGAGTTCCACAGAAGAATTATAGGCCCTTTTCTTTGCTGGCCAATCAGCGTGAAAATGTAACTAAAATTCCCAAAAATATTAAAGCGTCGTCTTGGAAGAAGCCCAAACTTGCAACTTTCTACGTGATGTTTTTGGTGAAACAATTGTCTTGGAAAGGCACCCCATCAAGGAACCCAAAATGTCTAATGATTTGGATGGATTTTGGATTTTGGGAGAAATTCGTTTTTTGGGGGTCCAATCTTTTGATACTTTGGGATGCAGAGTGATACTTTGGGAACTCACGACCCAACCTCCCCAAGAGAGAAAAGAAAAAGAAGGAGAGAGACCGTGACAGAGGGCAAGAGAGAGGGGGAGAGAGAGAGAGAGAGAGAGAAGATGTGAAGATGAGAAGATGTGAAGAACAGAGAAAGAGAGAGAAGATGTGTGCAGATGTGAAGATGTGAAGATGTGAAGATGTGAACTGAACTTCCCCCAACCGTCGTGTAAAAAAACATGAAATCCGGGATCCCCCTATGGTGCTTTAGTATATTTCAATATATTTCAGGAATTCCATTTTGGCAATTCAATTCCAACGGGCCTAGATATTTTAGGCTCCAAGTCGGGTAATGGAAATAGATTCAAATATATAGATGCTTTACCGTAGCAAGACTTGAGTCACTGAACGCTGCCCCAATTCCAGTATACCCTTTTTTCTTTCAAAAAAGACAGAATCGTAATTTTATTAAGTTGAGAAAAGCATTAAAAAGTCCATGGTTTGAGCGATTCAGAGCACTAGGTTGGAACAAGGGTACAATCCGCATGAGATGAGCATGAGTATGACTCACTCTTGGCAAATTGTTGGCCCTTTACCGATGCAACGTGATACACCCCCGAATCTCAAATAAAAAGAAATGAATCTCAGCTGTAAGGAAATTGCCTTTTTTGCAGTTTCGTCCTGTGGGGGGGGGGGGCAGGGCGGCGCAGAAATTGCATGGATTTCAGTTTTTCTCCATGTTTATTTTCTTGCACTGAATCTGCAGCATGTTTTATTAGAGGCAAGCAAATTATGAAACTGGCCAATCAATCATGCGGGACTTTGGACACGAGGAAAGAAAGTGCATAGACTAGCAATTGTTTCGCAGTTTGGAACCTACGTCATATTTTGTGTTGGAGAGTTCGCATTTTGTGTTGGAGAGTTCGCGACGCTAAAAACAGATGCTAGATAGCAGGTTTTGGACACACAGTGCTGCTCGTCCAAGCTGTTGTTTTGGGGAAATCCATCGAAATTCCACACCAAGACAACTCGCACCAAAGAGCATACGCATACTACAGCATCCTTTGGTTGCAGCAGCCGTTGACGTTGCCGGCGGCGATGAAAGCTTGGGCTCGCTTGTGGCGGGCAGACAGGCCTGGCTACGGGGAAAACTGGTCTGGTCTACAACCTTCGTAGCCACCATAACATAGTATTTGAACATTTTGATACTATCTACGCATATTCATAGATACTAATTACGCATATTCATAGATACTGTACTTCAGAGAATCAATAATCCTTTTGATCCTTGTGCACACTTGTAGCCTACATCATATTTGGTCAACGTTTAGTGACCATTTCAGGAACTTAAATTTTAGGTACCTAATTACATCTAATTACCATATATATATATATCCGATGTTTATATAAGGGCTACGTAACGGGATATACCCCCAAAATATGGTTTTGTATAGTACAGTACCTCCAGTTTAGGTACCTGAAATGGCCCTTGAAACATGGAATGTTGGATTATGGATTAATATTAATACTTACGATTCCGATTTTGTTGTACTATTCATCTCTTTCACAGTAGTCGTTCGTTTGCCCGACACGTTCCCCGACGTTTCCCGCTCTCAGCCTGGCTCTCCTGGTCTCTGTCTCTGTGCTGGCCCTTTACAACGAATCAGTGGTCGCATTGATCAGGCCAGTGACGCAAGTATGGGATCATTGACTTAATAGCCAGTTGAGGGAGGGTGGAAACCATGACAACAGGAGACTGAGAGTGGTGTACTATGATTTCAATTTCAATACATTTACAGGATTTTGAACCCAGATTTGAGGCAAGCTGAAACGATCGCAATCCTTTGTTGCTAATGTTGCTAGTGTCATTGTGCGCAGTGTGGTTGGTTGGTGTCCTGTACTTCGGTTTTTCAAGCATGATGCTGTCAGGGAGTTGTTGGGCCGTGGAGACGGACATGTGAAGCGCGCTGAAGCACTGCGTTCCAACCGGCGGTTGAAGGCACGGCGTCCACTATGACCAACCATGACCCACCATGAGGGTTTCAAGAATGACATAGGACATACGTGCAGTAGGATTTTGCCTCAGATTGAGTCTTTTCTATGAAACAGCAAAACAAAATGGATCAAAATGGTAGCAGCTGGTAGCATATGTCCATTGAATCTCAAGAGTTTTTGCCAACAATTTACGCCCATTGTAGGCTTGACCTTTTTGCCGACGGCAGGTGGCTATCCTGGGCGCCGGCATGGGTGGTAGTGCGCTTGCACTTTGGTTGCGCCACTCGCAGGAAATCCATGGGATGACCTGGTGGACGGTGCTGACGTGCTTCCAACAGTATTCCAATAGTAACGGTCCCATGAATTATCCCTGGAATTGGCCATCTAATATCATCTAATATGAATTTGAGACGGAAATGATGCGTAAATGATGTATAGCCAGTTGATTTAAGGGTACTTAAACCGGTACACCAGTGCGTAAGATAAACCATGATGAATGCAACATCTATAAATTGTCGGTCCAACAATCTCAGCAATGGATCCTGTTCCACGACCTGGTGTTTTATCGAACATGTCTGGGTAGTTTTGTCAACGTGTTTTCTTGATGTGCCGCGTTTTTGGGGACCTGCAGATTTACGAACATACTTCAGTGATTAGAATGGCACTGGCTCATCGAGATATCATGTGTTTGCCGTTTTAGAATCATTTCAAATCATATGTCAAGTTGTTCTTGATGGGTATTGTTTACTTGTATCAATATGTCATGTGAAGTTTCTTCAACATGTTCCATGTTTTTCCAACAGGTCCTCCCCATCACGGCATGATCCCGACTTGATCCCATTGCGCCACAAGGTGACCTCTTTGGGGATCAGGTGCGCTGTGGGATGATCTCATTTTTCCGGTGCAATAGGACTCTTCGACACATTTCGACACCATGTAGATCATTTGTAGTTCAAAAGGGATCCCAAAATTTCCGTCGCTGACGTTTTTTGCTCAAAGATGTTTGACGCGGTTGAGAACCCTTGCCATCGGCCAATATTCTACACCCCAATGCCTATTGGAAGCCCAGACTCCGATTCTACAGCTTGCTCAAAGGAGGTTGAGGAGGGCTACACAGTCATAAAGACACTTGGCAAGGGTAGGTTCACTGAAGTCAAGGAAGTGCAGCAGAAGGGAACAAGAAAACATTTCGCCTGGAAGCAGGTTCAGCTGGACAAGGATCCCCGTTGTGATTTGCAAATTCAGCTTCTACGTCGAGTGAAGCACAACAACATTTTGCGCATGTATGACGTCTACTGGGCAGCCGGGGTCATGGACATTATGCTGGAGCTGTGCTCGGGGACTATGGCAGACTGCATTGGTTCCCAACGCGACACTTCGGGCACTTCGGGCTATCGCACGCCCAGTCGGACAGAGGTGGCAAAGACTCTGTCCCAGCTGTTGATGGCTGTGAATTTCCTCCATGAGAACCAGGCTAGAAACACTGACAAATTCCCACATATTCCCACTGCTTTTGGAAAGGTTGAATATTGTCAAATATCAATGAATATCCGGGTGTTTTCATGGGCATTGTAACAATCATGGTGTTGAACTGTTGGATCCAGGAAAATGTTGAACGTGTCTTTTGACACTTGCATTGCGATAAATTGTGCAGTGTGCTGAAGGTTTTTTTTGATCCAGGAAATGCAATCGTTCCTGATTTTGCATGACGGCAGAGACTGACTGGGGTATGTATATACTCATACAGGCCTGGTAAAAGTATGTAAAAACCATGAAGATTCAATGGTATGAAGCAGCTGGTAGCTTCAGTCAAATCATAGGTAACCTATAATGATGTTGCTTCAATTATCTTCAATTTAGAGTGCAAGTCAAATGCACTCAAATACGTTGAGATCATAAATCTGGTTGCAATGGTTCGTTTGGGAAAAGTTGAATTAGAGATCCCTCAGGTCGCACATAGGAACATCAAGCCGTGCAATGTGCATCTTGGCTTGGATTCTAGATGTTGTTTACCAACTTGACACCAAAAATCTCTAAACCGCTCGAAGCATCGTTGGATAGTTTCAGAGTTTCTTTTTCCTGGTTTGTAAAAGCGGGTATGTGAGCGATGAGGATGATGAGGATGCTCGTGTTGTTGTCTTACAATGAAGTAGAGTCCATGACTCAGGCTGCTGTCTTCAAAAAGGACCTGGAAATTGGCAAATTTCGACCTTGCCTGTGACTTCGACCCTGGCCATCACATGTCCGAGAGAGTTGGCTCACTGCCATACAGAGCGCCTGAGATTGATCAACGGAAATACACGGAGAAATGTGACGTCTACAGCACTGGAGTACTCTTCATCGCTTTTGTGCGGGGCAAGGAGTATGTTCGGTCGTCGCTGGAAGATATCAAAGGATCCAAAGGCACAGAAGCCGCAGAGGAGCTTTTGAATGAAAAGACATGGACATCGAAACTTGGTTATGGTGCACTTTCCTTGGCCAAACAGATGATATCTCTAGAAGAAGCTCGGTGTGGTTCAGAAGAAGCGCTCAGAAACCCGTGGTTGATGCAAAACCTGGGGAGCCGCCCTGGTCTCTGTTGCGTAGTGAGCTGAGCCTTACATGGTTCTGTACAGTTTTCTGAGAGTCCAGCTGCCATTTGTTAAGCAAATGGTTTTTTGTGCTATTCTGTGGATTTTGGACACAGAGCCCTCACATAGCGTTTTGATGCTTGTTGTGAATGCATTGTGTGAGTTATTTTCCAGCAATTTCGCAGGGGCCCCGGCCACTGATGAGCTGGGTCTCCTCCCGGCGGGTATCTAGCCCCTGGAATGGAGACAACCCTTAGCCCATGAGGGCCATGGCCCTCATGCCACGAGTCGTGTTCAGTTCGCAGCAGAGGCCGACCAGGGTTATGCGCATAACGCCGGAAGTTTTTGACGGTGTTTTTGAGCTTGGTTCAGCTTTAGTCCAAGGTTGGCTTCTGCGTGCTGGACGATTCTGATGCTACAGTAGGTTAATGACTAATGGGTATGGGTCAAAATGAGATACCGCTAAAATCGCATGCTTAATATTGAAAATGAACAGAATCTGCAGTCCCCTGGAGTTTCAATTTTGATCCATTCCCTAATCAATACTCAGAACTAGTCGAGCCAGCCCCATTCTGCGTGTGCTGGATTGAGCAAAAATAGGGATGCATACTCTTCCAGACACTTCCAATTGCGCGAATATTGGCCTTTCCGGGGCCACTACATGAAATGACAAGAAGAGACAAGAAGAGCTGTTCACATCTAAAACGACTTTCAATTTGCCGACGGAAAGAAGGAAACGTCCTGGTCCCTAGTCGCAGGTTGATATAGCGGTCATCACCAACGGCCCCGTTGGTGGACGATGCCAGGCCAATTCTTCGGTTTTTTTGGGTCCTTTCACAAGGCCTATGTATTCGATCATGTATTCTCAGTAAATTGCCAAGAACTGCCAGTGGTATCCATAGATGGATAATTTGCAAGAAAGGCATGTGCTCTTTCCAGTCTTTGCTTTTGCTAGGCTTTGGTGAAATTCATCATGGCAATGGGTAAAAAAAAGTCGAGTTATATTTTTGATAGGTGTGATTTTAATCACCTAAGTCACTTCCATCTTGAGAGAATTCTTTAGTCGCCCAACAAAAGCATCACAAATGGTGAATCCAGGTTTTGATATGTTTTGATACTCAGGACCTTTTTTCTTAGCAGAATGCTAGCGAGGTCCTCCTCTGGGGTCTATCAAGTCTCTCTTCAGGCGGTTGAGCTCGATGGAGCCCGCTATGAGGCTTTGGACATCCACAAAATCACAGCAGCACCAACTCAAAGCATCTCAAAGTGTCTCAAATCATCATCATCATCATCATCATCATCATCAT
>Ga0126342_10014563_pt1 | contig 13869 bp, 17 predicted proteins | sample Cyp1metagenome_FD_92528 | JGI IMG/M metagenome (GOLD analysis project Ga0126342, IMG submission 92528) | Coral microbial communities from Lord Howe Island, Old Settlement Bay, Australia - Cyphastrea 1 metagenome | ecosystem: Host-associated > Invertebrates > Cnidaria > Coral ...
AATGAAATATAATATAAGTTTTATAAATCAACGCAATACAAAAATTGAACTTTTTCTAGGCGCACGGCCCCAAAACAATGAAATCGTCCAATTACTAAAAGTTATGGTGATGCCAAACTTGAACTTTTTCCAGGCGCACGGCCTCCCGATACAACTTCTACGAGCTGATATGACTTAACGCTAGGGCTAGTAGGGTCAAATAGAATCATGTCAACAAAACATTGCGCACAGCGATGAAAAAGTGTTCGAATCAATAGCCCATCAAATAAAGAACTATCAAAATCTATACGAAACACTGTGCGCACGCAGGTGTGATACGACTTCAGGTCGATTGATACGACTTAAGCCTAGTGGTAGTAGGATGTACAATTTGAACACATCACTTGATTTTTTAATTGCCTGCTTTCCCCGAAGGAAAGAAACCCTACAACTCCACATCAGAACTGTATACCATGGCCCATCCTGGGTTCCACATTCTGACTGATGGGGCCGTATACTCATCATCAACGACACCCGAGATACAACGAGTGGAAAACGGCTAGATACATAGGTGTGAAACTACCATTTGTTCCAAAAAAGTGGCAAACAATTACCAGTCATGGGTTGGCACAAGCCCTTCCGCTAGTTCAATATATCTATGATAAACAACCCTAAAAACCCTCTGGTTGTTGAACGTAGCTATGGGAAAGCACCATGAACATAACAGGCAAATCCTATCTCATTTTTATCATCGAACTAAATAGGCCATCTGACCATATGTTAGATAACCAGAGGGTAAAGCCTCATGTTTTCCATGGTTAAACCATATTAAACCATGATTAAACCATCATTTTTGATGGTTAAACCCGCCATTTTTGAAGGCTTTTTTGGAGATCATCCATCATGACCTTCCCCGCGATCCAGGCGGCTGTAGAACTGGATGATGTTCTTCATGATTTCCTCAGAGGAAATCGGGGCTTGGCGGTTTCAACCCATCCCATTTGGGCACATACAGATTTTGCTTTGTTTTATTACTTGGTTAATCTGGATTATTACTATGTTTATTGTTATGCTGTATATTGTGATGATATAATATAATATAATGTAGAAATATAATATATATATATATGGTTTATCCAAATTGTTTATCTGTTACTTCTATTCATTCTTTCGTTCAGTTGGGATCATTGACCCGGGTAGGATGCAACATGCAACACACCTGCAAGTATCCCTTGACCAAAACAGGACCGGAGGATCCAAAATTTTGAAGCTTTGGACCATCCGTTTTCTTTTCTGGGTCTATGATCAACATCAAATATGATTTAGGTTAGGATTATCATGGCTGTTTCCAGCTACAAGCCTGAAAACAATGATTAACTAGCTCAGTTGACCTTGATAAGGTTAGGATTTCAATCTTGCATGTCTGTTCATTTTTTGATATGCAGTCACTGGACAAATATCCATCTTTCCGAGTTCCGCGGATTCAGTATGCATCCCAAAACTATCCGTAAAGTGGCACCATCATTCTAAAACCACTAGATCCACTGAAAGGGAATGGAAAACCCCTTGGATGCCAAGTTGGTTCACTTTCGACCATTTTTGGAACGAAAAATCCCGCAGTGACCATATGCTGAGGTCGACCACGAAGGTCGCTGCAAGGGTTGACAACGGTGAAAATCATCACCTCCCTAATATATCTAAACAATCCAAAACGGATATTTATAAGTGCAGTATAGTGCAGTCATCCCGGAGGAGATAGAAATATTGGTGAAATATGGAAATGTCCAACCATCCTCACTCAAATGCGAAGATCTTTGAACATGTCATATTTTATCTGCTTCAGGATGATTATAAACATACACAAATCCATATGAATCCATATAAATCCCCATAAAATCTCCATAAAAACCCTATAATTATAAATTCCATATAAATCCCACATATTTTCCGAAAACTCAGCAGATTTCTCACCAGCTCCACGGGACGGGATCATTGTGCCAATCCAAGCTTTGCCTTGGCCCATCTTAGATCGAAGATCACTACCCTCTGGTAAACTAGGGTGATCAATAGGTTGATTGGTAGAGTTCGGTGAACTCTATGATCTATATTAAATTACTTTGTGGGGTTTCTAAACCAACCTATAACTGGGGAGTCCCACGAGAAACAAAATGGCGTACTTAGATTGGACTTGGGATAAATGAATGGGTTTTGGAACTGGCAGGAAAAAAACTGGCTAAGCAGTGGAATATCAACCAGTCACTAACAACTAAAAAAACACGACCCATCTAAGTATGGTTTACGGTCATCCCAGCATCAGCAGGGATTCCTTCCAATGGCTGCATGAACCCTGATTGATATAGGATTGATATCCACCCAATATGGGTATGTAATCTATGTTTTGACCATTTCACATATCTGCATATTCACACAACTGGGGGGCACCACCCTGTGGGGATTCACTGAAACCGCCAGATAGTCTGAGCTAAACACAGCCAGATAATCATGTCAAAATAAACATCTCAAATGCTGATGACAAGTTTGAATGCCTTCTTTAGCATTCTGAATGGTGATTTCAATGAAGAATCCATTGGTCGAAATCATCTGTACAAGGAATAAGAGACATTTTTCCAAAGGTATCTCCAATGGATTGCTTTAGTTGGGCAGATCTTAACCAGAGACAATCGTTTTTCACACCCAAATATGGGAGGCCCCGTAAATATTCCGATCATCCAATGGTGGGATATCTGCGACCACCAATCGTATGTGGCTACAACTACCAAGCGTTTGTTTGTTTATTGATTGGTAAAGACCCTATATATATATAGCAATCTCCATGCATACTAAGTTAAGACCCCATGATACTGTGTGCAAATATAGCACACCAAAAAGTCCGCAATCATGCCTACACATTTTGGTCGGGAAACGGCAGTTTGCGCTAAGTCACCAACAAACTCTGAGAGGACAGGAGACCTCCTGGAATAGGATTGGCCAAATATATAATAAATAGATCTTCAAAGACGTTTCCTGTGCTTCCCTTCACAATCCAGTGGATGCCTTTTCTGCCGAGCGAGTACATGCATCACAACAACCATTGGGCCCTAGGCCAACACCCAGCTGCGTGTGCCACAGAATTCAGGTCATGTACCGCTTCTTGAACTTTTCATCCGTGAGGGTCATTGCACCAGCCAGCTTGGACGTTTGATTGCAAAGTGCCAAAATCGTCAGGCGTTCATCCAGGCGTTTGTATCTGTAGTGAAAGATGGGCGAGAAGGTAGCTATTTGCTGAGCCACCGCTTTTCGTGTCAGAAATGAATGCATCAAATCAATTTTTTTCTTCAAGTTGTTTTCTAAACTCAATCCCAGCATCTGAGGAGAAGATGCCACTGCTTTGGCAACTTGTGTCTTGTTGAGACCCACCTCCACAAGCCATCGAATCTTAAAATTCAGATTGGTCCTGACACTGCAGCACAATATTTGCGGGAAAGCAGCCACTGCCTTTGCAACTTGACTCTCGGTCAGACCCAAGTCCAGCAACCACTGCACAGAGGGTTTCAAATTCTGCTGGACGCTATAGCCAAGAATGCCAGAGTGAGTTGCCACTGCCTTTGCAACTTGGCTCTTGGTCAGACCCAAGTCCAACAACCACTGCACAGTGGGTTTCAAGTTCTGCTGGACGCTATAGCCAAGAATGCAACAGTTAGTTGCCACTGCCTTCGCAACTTGGCTCTTGGTCAGACCCAAGTCCAACAACCACTGCACAGTGGGTTTCAAGTTCTGTTCAATGCTAAGGCCGAGGACTGGAGGAAAAGTGGCCACTGCTTTTGCAACTTGCCTCTTGGTCAGACCCAAGTCCAACAACCACTGCACAGTGGGTTTCAAGTTCTGTTCAATGCTAAGGCCGAGGACTGGACAAAAAGTGGCCACTGCCTTTGCAACTTGGCTCTTGCTCAGACCCAAGTCCACAATCCACCTGAACTTTGGTTTCAGGCTCCCTTCTATGTTTTGGCCGCAAAACCATGTTCTCAGTTTCATCGCCTCAATGCTCTGAGCACTGAATCCCTCAGCCCGCAGAAAGCAGATAAGCTCTTCACTGCTGCTGCCATGTATTTGGTCTATTGCTTCCTTTGCAAAATGCCAGCCGCTCTCAGAGAGGGTCCAGAGTTCTTGGTTTATCTTTCCCCGAACCTGCTTCATGGCGCATGGACGAAGAACATCTACTAGACCAGCTGAAATCTGCATCAAGGCACTTTTCAAAGTTTCCAATAGTGATGTCCCATGACCTTGCCTCCAGGTATCTACTTTGACCCAAAGAACATTCTCCTTCAGCGGTCTTCTCTGTGTGTGACTAATGCGAACCACAAAAGATCCCTTTGGAGCGTAAGTCAACAGGGCAGCGTTCTTCCTCCTGTCCATCACCATACCTTTCTTCTCTTGATGCCTCCAGAATCCATCATACTCCACAAACAGCGCGGCATCCTTCTCTTTGAGGATCCCAAATGCCGCCAAATCGGGCTCCAAAGCATGTCCGCCCCAGCCGTCTGGCGACGGAAAGCTCCGGAACAACTCCTGGATCTCCAAGTTTGGCATCAGAATCGCCGCCAGCTGGGACAACAGCTCCGCTTCAGCCACGCTGTCCACCCTGCCTCGTGCCCATCCTTTCCGCCACCACTCGGGTGCTACATAGGCTGCTGGAGGTACCAGAAGCACAAGGCAGAGGCTAATGAACCCATGACTCACATTCCGCCTTTGCCACATGTGGTACTGGGGTGCGAGGTATTTACTTGGAGACAAGAGTTCAAGAGTTGGGCCAGAGCGACCGAGGATAGGATGAAATAAAAAACACGCAGCTCGTTCCAAACCATTTTTTGATTCAGACCTGTGATGTCTACGTGATCTCCAAGCATTTAATTATTTGCAATAAGTGTGTGTGGGGATATACCCCACCAAATGTATCGCAGTTCCTCAACTGCAATCCGATCTCATTTCCACTACTGTTGGAGTAAGGTCCCAGCCCAATTTTCAGTCGAATTGCACAGCATGGTGTCACCGAAAAAAAATCGCCTAGCGATTCACCACCAACCGCGCCCAGTGGCAGATAGTTTCCCGCCAAGATGTAGATCTCCGGCTGTCGCGCGGTGCCGGCGAAGAAGATGATCTTCTCCTTGGGCGTGGCGCGTGGCGCGGGGAGTTGGAATGAAGCGAACTGTTTTTTTGGTGCCGGGATATTCAAAAAAAATAACGCTATGATAAAATGTGTCAGCCATAATCACTGTGACTTTAGGCGTATCATTATGGGTTACTATAATTCTGGCATTATAATATCATTTTGTCAATGACATGTTGTAAACTTATGGTTAAGAAAGCATTGTCAAATTTCTTAATTAATAATTTCATAATGTAGTTTCCAAATCATCAGGATAAACTAACCATTGATATCCAAAAAAACAAACTAGACTGACTAAGTATTAGTAGAGCCAAGTATTAGAACAACTATGTGGATGAACTAACTATTAATAAAATCAACTATATAAATACTAGCAAATCTAAGGTGAACCATTCAAATATCATGCTCATTATGTATATAAATGTTTGCTATGGTAAATACTAGTGTCACACAACAGTAAACAGTGTATTGACGTTGTTCATAAACTCACTGAATACGAGCAAAAACTATCTGTGACTTTTGGTTCTAGCCTTGAATTTAAGTGGGACTTGATCGTGGTAAGTAAACTATCCTGATAAATTGATTAATGTAAATATACTTACATACAGTTACATACATATGTTCGGAGAAATGGCTTGTGCATGTTTGTACCCATTCTTCTGGCATTTGTGAACGTCAAGTGGTTTGGAAGCGGAAACATCCCCATCTCAAGGAGACCACCGCAGATTTCGCTGGTTCAACCCCCCCCAGTAGTGCTGGTAGAAATGGTTAGATCACCTGGTTGGTGGTATACCTACCCCTCTGAATCATATGAATTCGTCAGTTGGGATGATGAAATTCCCAACATATGGGAAAAAAACATGTTCCAAACCACCAACCATTTTGATCATTCCATCCACATTTTTTGCTGGTTGAATTGCTGTTTTTCGATGGCACACTCTCTAATGTGGTCCCAATCATTTCCACTTTCCTCGGCCGGGTCTTAGGAACATTCAAACCACCAGTCATGTGGGGTTTCAACATGAAAGACCGGGGATTGGCAAATTACCCCAGTAAAACGATATTCAAACAACCTTTGGGGTCTCTAAAAAATGAGGGGTATATACCACTAAATTCCATGGTTCATCATATTTTTTCCCATTACACTAGTCCATTTTGGCGCATAGCTCATTTTCAAGCACACCAAAAACTCTTCTACATTGGTGAAATCCATGATTTTTCTTGGTTAAGTCATGTCAAATCAATATAAAAACCCCTCCTATATCATCATGTATATAGATTGTTCGTAGTTCAGTCCCTATTTTCAGTGGTTCAATCCCCATAAAATGACCCTTGAAATCTCCATACAAATCTACAAATGCGGCCGAGCAGCGGTGTCGTTGCTGTTCAGCAAACTCTTCATGGCCTTCAACTTGTCACCGGCCTGCCGAGATTCTGCCCTGGGAGATCTGAGGAATTTGAAGATGAGGAATTTACGTTCCCAGAAATCAATGTAGGGAAAATCTACAGGAAACCCCTGTGTTTGATGGTAGAAACCAGGCTTTCCTGTAGATTTTCCCTTGAACCAATGATTAGTTTCACTTTATATTGGAATATATAAGACTTACATGGAATTACAATTATATGTAATTACTATTTGAAGATGGACTATACTATATTTACTGATTACTATGACTAGATATTCATTGTATGTTTAATTCAGTTGCTCATCATATTATATATGATATAGTTCCCTAACTATACTCTATGATATAAGATCGGAACCCCATTAATATATTAATGATAAGTTAGATGTATCATATTTGCTTGGACTACACCGAGAATATAATGGGGAAACCAATGATAGTGATATTTCAATGATATTTCAATGGATTGGTTTGCTTGGGAACATCTACACCGCAAACCTGCTGCTGTTTACCAAAACAACATAGGTCAAACTTTCCTGCAACTTTTCCAACCAATTCTGGGACTTGTTTCGCTGATGTGTTTACCCCTCTGGTAAACTATTAGTCTGCTATTGAAAATGGACAACCGTTTATAGTTGATTTACCTATAAAAAAAATGTGATTTTCCATAGCTATGTTAGTTTACCAGAGGGTAATTTACAAAATGTGGACTATTCAAAGGGAATAGAAAAGGAACCTAGATTCTTGCGTGAATTCACCTATTCCAGGCCTATGTCCTATGTAACACTCTATCGATCACCTCGAAAGGAACGCGATCCAAGCAGTTTCGTCACTGTGTGCTAGCCAATCCATGGTTACAAGTAGTTGGGCGCTGGTGGTTTGACATAGTTCCTTCTATGCGGTTTTAACATCAGAACCTTGGATTCATTTTGTAATTTCTCTTCATTTTTGGAAATCATCAAAGACTTGAGCCTTTCTCAACCATGGGTCCAATGGTTTATCAAATCCTATTTTTTATTGACGAAATCCGTCTTGTTTGGTGGTCAAACCACCAGAAGAAAGTTTTGGAGATGGTTCTGAGTCAAATTGAAATGGTCCAGGTCCATCTTCATATACACACTTGACATGGGCATGTCTAAGCCATATGCATTCTACTTGCGCCACAACGAAAAAAAAAACATACATCGAAATTAAATGCCAATAGCCAACGTTCTATCTAAATCTATATAACCTGTTCTAACTTCTAATCATCCACGTCTTCTCCAAGTCATTTCTACAAGAAGTTACCTTCCAGTAAACTAGCATAGCTATAGAAAATCCACCATTTACAAATGATTTTCTTATCATAAATGCTGATTTTCCATAGCTATATGTTGGTTTACTGGAGGGTAACCACAGTTTTCAACCCTTCCCAACCAACTCTTGAGACATCCGCCGTTGAACAACTCCGCCTGTGTGAACTTTTTGCAGGCCAACTGGAAGGAGCCTAGGCGGAGCGCAAGGAGTCACCGCCAAGTATATATTATACATTTAAATATCATGTACATTGTATATACAACATATTTTGATATTGGGCCATGTATATCATGTACAGCATGTCAAATATAGACTATGTCTGTCAAAATATGTATATACAACAGTATTCATCTCTATATATAATTATATATACACATATTTGACATATTTTGACAGACATAATCTAACAGTATATGTATGTGTATGTGATTATATAGGTTTAAAATGGTTTAAACACCTTACTTATTATGGGGAGTTAATATGGTCAACCTGTGAACCCCTCAATTAACAGCAGGCGGCTGCTTCGAGATGCAGCTTTGCGCTTCCCCTTCTGACAGCTGTCAACCTCCTTGGCTCAGAGCACGTGATGTGGGTGTATCGGAGGCATCCGAAGGCCATCATCGATGCTAAACGCACCCAGGCTATCAGGTGCCCCTGTGGTGTGCCAGCGCCGGCTGAGTCGATGCTGAGGTGCATATCCCCGTGCCATTGCAGGGCGGTCACTGTCTAGGAGACCTGCCAGATAATGGTTGGAAGATTAGTATCCACTAAAAATGGGTGATTTTCAGGGTCTATGTTAATTTACCAGAGGGTACGGTATATAGTATCAAAATCAACTGGCTGATTATGGGGAAGTAGGTTTGGTCAACCCCTCTATTCATCAACACATCACTAGGTAGGACAAGGACATGTGCACGCAATGAACCCAGGACACTCAGCCAATCGAGCGCCAATGGAGTCTGATTCCAATGTTGAATGAGCCAAGTATGGAACTTCATCAAGACAGAATCTTAGATACCGGATAGCTGTCAAACAATTCTAAGTATGGAGCAAATTGGGTCTTCATCAAAAAATCTTTTTTTTAGCCGGTTCGATCTGGTTAGGCCGAATTTACAGTGAATTTACCATCTCAAAAGATCAATACGTACTAGCTCGTATCTAACCAGTCGGTCGACCCAGAAGAGAAGCTATGAAAAATGTGCATTGCATCAGTGACCATTGAAGGAGTTCATCAACCAAGTATTGGAATTTAAGCAGCCTCAAACATGGCATCTTATCAAGAACAACTACAGGACATGTATTGAAATGGATGCCATATCTGATGCCATTGTATTGATATTGATAAATATCGTCCTGATACCAGATCTTATCATCCCACATGTATTGAAACACGTACAAAATGACATTGTTGGATCTAGCCATTCTTGAGTTTCAAGGGAAAAAAGGGACCCGCCAAAGCTATTCACTGCCTGATTCTGCAAAGCTATATACTTACAATTCACCCAACAGTGATCATTATATCTGGTGAGGTCACGATCAATATTCTTTCTGGTTAACGGATTTCCCAGTTTATTGTTGGTCACCCAATATATTGGTAGATTGGATAGTATAATCATATATAATCATTAACCAACCATTAAAAATCAACTTTGTCCCTACAATATATCCACATCTTTTGATGGTTAGCACCCCCATTTGAAACAAATACTGTTGAATGTAATCAACCAGCAGGGGTTGGACGCAGCCACTGCTCACTTAGTACCCCGCATCTCAGCCCCATTACTAGTCAAGTAGATATCATTGGATTGGTTTAAGGGAAAAATTACAGGAAACTCCCATATTTAATGGTAAAAACCATGGTTTCCTGTAGATTTTCCCTTAAACCAATCCAATGAAGATAGCCTCTGCTAATCTTTACCATGCAAACTTGGAAAGCCATGATTTTTTCAAGAGGTCAATCATCTACAATTGTTTGCATTTTTTCCGCAGCTAATGTTGTATAGATTCCCAGAGGATACAGTATGATCTTCCTATCTCAGGATACAACGAGTATCCTAACACCATGTTTGACGTAAGCAACCAGGAACAACTGGACCATCCACAGTGCAAAATCTTATATATAGCTGAACTGAATGGAAGAGGATTTGAAATCTCCTCCAGTTATCAAACATGGCGTGCTGGAAAATTCACCGTTATCCGTCCATAAAAAGCCATCGTGATGGAGAATAATTTACAATGTCGGCTATCAAAAAAAACTAGTTACGTGTGAATGGACTCCATAGTGTCCAAAAGTGATACATATAAACTTAACAATATCTTTGGACTTCATCACGTGCTTACTATAGTTGATTTTCCCATTCAAACTCCATTTGGATTTCCCAAATAGCCATGATTCTCTCTCTCTCTCTTTATGGGCACATTGGCATCCTAAGAATGTGGCATTTCAAGTGCCCAGGAACCTTGTTTCCGGCACAGCTTCCCAATCTCCTGACAGGCTGGCCCGCAGGGTTGTCCAGGGTGCATGCAGGAAATCATCTAGCTAGATATGACTGGCTACAAGCCATCCTCAGTGGGATCAAACTATATGTCTTCATGAATTCATGATCCACAACAATCACAGTGGTGCCTCCTCACTCGTAAGTTTGTTTCTAAACCCAATTAACTATAATTAGATATATCTTAATCTAGTACTCAACCCAATCAACTATGGATATATCTTAATCTAGTAAACCCTAGCTATGCTAGCTATAAACCAACTTAGCCAACGGACTGGAGCACCACCTTGCGAAACAAAATAGAGATGTACACTCAGTGTGCCAATGATATTAAATGTACTGGTTGGTGGTTTTAACCGTCAATGGGAAGGATTATCCCATATATTACCATCTGGTTATTTAACATAGCCATAGAAAATGACCATTTTTAATAGGTAAACCGGTAAACCATCTATTTCTATGGGCCATCTATACCATGGCTATGTTAGTCATAACCAGAGGGTATATGTATCATTCTATCCCAATGGTATCTCCAGTATATTCGCTGGTCGCAGCAAGGCTTGGCCCAAGGCTATTCCTAAATATATACCCAGTGGCAAAAGACTAGGAATCCCAAATCTCATTCAACTCTATCCCCATTCACGAATTTCATCACCATTAATGGGAATCTAGTTGATGGTATCTAATAGCTACAATAATCACTATTCCTCAGTCAATCACTATTACCATTCGGTTATTTAACATAGCCATGGAAAGATCCACCATTTTTAATCGGTAATTATATAAACCATCGATTTCTAAATGGGCCATGGCTTCCATGGCTACGTTAGTCACTAGTCATAACCAGATGGTAGAATTTCTCATTAAATCACTCATTAAATCACTTTTAGATACCATTTATAATAGGTAGACCATCTATACATTAGATACAATCCCCATTACAGTAGATCCCCAATATAAAGTCTCCAGGAGGGCTCCAATCCATCACCCCGCCTGCAAAATCTCGGCCCGATGCGATGGCTCCATGCTGTTCCTGGGCGCAGAGTTATGTTGGTTGGGGACCCTTGGGGCCAACCCGTAGCTATCCCTTAGCTATGGAAAGATCCACCATGCTATGAATGGGTAACTCAACGAACTCAATAGGCCAACCATCTGGTTTAATGGGACTTTTTCTGGTGATTTATGGTGATTTAATGAATTTTAATGGTGATTTAATGGGATTTACTGGTAATTTAATGGGGTTTACCCTGTGGTTATGACTAACAGTTTGCGAACTTGAACATACCCATAGAGATAGTGGATTTACCCAGCTATAAAATGGTGATTACCCAAAATAGCTAAATCAACACTGAAAAGGACTACCCTACCCTTAGCTGTTGATTACCCTTAGCTGTCGAATACCATCTGGTAAACCATCTGGTAAATAGAATAGCCTCTGGTAAACCTTTACATAACTATGGAAAGATCCACCATGTTGAATGGGTAAATCAACGATTTCTATAGTATATTCATGGGGATGCTAATGGGATATTAGTGGGGATATCAATGGTATGATTAATGGGAAAACCATCAAACAAATTGGGTGCTTGGTTTCATGACTAATCATCTGGTAAATAGAATACCCTCTGGTAAACATACAAAAAAACTATGGAAAGATCCACCATAAACTGAATGGGTAAATCAACGAACTCAATAGGCCTTTTTTTAAATAGCAAACTGTTAAATTACCATCAAAAACGTAAGGATTTTTTCAGCATCAATGAATCAAAGCTTGTTCACCAACCATAGATGTCCATATATGACCACTTCAAAGAGAATTACCCTCTGGTAAACGTTTACATAGCTATGGAAAATCACCATGTTTAATGGGTAAATCCACTATAAATGGGGTATTTTCAATAGCTATGTTAGTCATAACGAGAGGGTATAAAACATGACTAACCAGTGCGATTCTCCTGGGGCCATGTCCATACCAAAACGACCAGAGATTCTCTTACGTCCAGGGTCAGATTTCTTGAGCCAAGTGGGTCCAAAAGAATACTCGACTGGGCACCTTAAGCTTGACCTTGAGCGGATCCTGTGTGCATTTGGGGCTTCCCAATTTGCACCGGTGGGGTTGTTTCCTGCGGTTGAGATACGATATTAAGGCTGACAAGGGAATCCACACGTATAGAGGTCGACCTCGGGCACCTCCGTTGCAGGCTTCATTGCATCGAACGGCCCATAATCCGAGAGCCCCATAGTTCCGCAATGAGGGTTGGAAATCCGAAGAAACTTGTGCTTCACGGTGGTGTTCTTGCCCGCTTTCGTAGGCACAAAACATCCGTTCCAAGCACGGAACAATCACTGCCAACATTGAGACTGTTCTTCCTTGGTCCAAGGCATCATCATTACCATCCCCTGACATTCAATGTAAAGTGGGGCCAGTCAATCCCCCCATTTTTTAGAGAAACCACGAACAAACAACAAACATGTAGTGCTTCAACGTAGTCCCGCGGCTTGAACCCATGCCCAGTATCTTCACTGCAACCCGAGTGATTCATCCTGGTTGGTGGTATACCTACCCGAAAAATACGAAAACTTCGTCAGTTGGGATTATGACATTCCCAATATGATGGGACAAATAATCCATTCATGTTCCAAACCACCAAGCAGCATCTTTTCTGTTCTTGAAGTAGCAACTCAAGAAAAAATCCCATGGGTTCTATCCCAGCATGTGTGAGGTATGGCACTCATCCTCCCATCATCCCCTTGCGATCTGTCCTTCAATCTCGACATCCCCCCTCCCCAATGATGTCGTTTGACAACAAAAACCAGGCTGGTTTAGTATGGTTTGGTATATTACTTACCCTGATGATCTAACATGTGGATAATCAGATTTTGTAATTTGTAATGGTCAAATCACCCAACAGGAACCATCATGTCCTTAGCTAAGTGATGAAACTGTGGCCTGTAAAATGCATGGCCAATCTCAAACATCTACAACTCGTGGGGCACCGTTTACGATAGCTAAGTTGATGAACATAACTCCATTTTCATCCAATTTCACTATGCTTTATGATTAGCACATAACATCTTATAACTATACGTTGTATTCATGGGGTCTATAAACCAAAAACCATCACTGGGGGGCCTACACCCAGTGGCCTTTGTCTCAGTTATCACTTGTTCCGTTTCAAACGCTCACCAGCTCGGATCTGGGCCATGTTGGCTGGGCATCCTGCATTCCAAAAAATCTGGGAAGTCACAACAATAAGCTGGTTAGATAAAGGTATACATATATTACAATTAAACTACAATGTGTAACAAGAAATCTTAGTGCTAAATCATCCATCCAGTGGCTTTCCCAAGAATCGAATCGGTTCTTCTTTAGTATTCAATCTCCATTTTGCGGAAGATAATCAAATGTGGCCATGGAACATCCACCATTTATAGGGGATTTCATACCGGATTTCCCAGCTAGCCACGTTTGATTTACCACAAGGTGCCATTCCACCATTTATCTGACATCAACAATCAACAATCAACA
>Ga0126342_10014564_pt1 | contig 13869 bp, 3 predicted proteins | sample Cyp1metagenome_FD_92528 | JGI IMG/M metagenome (GOLD analysis project Ga0126342, IMG submission 92528) | Coral microbial communities from Lord Howe Island, Old Settlement Bay, Australia - Cyphastrea 1 metagenome | ecosystem: Host-associated > Invertebrates > Cnidaria > Coral ...
CTGATCAAAGTTTTTGTCTATGGACAAGAAGCAATTGAGCATAAAGGTGGCCGGTTAGCTGTCGCGTGGAAACATCGTGGAGATGTGCGTGACTGTGACACACACAGGTCACTTCTTGTTTCAAGTCACATGGGCAAAACCATTCACAGAGCATTGCGACAGAAACATCACAGTTTGTATACGGCATACATGCAAACCCAACAGCTTGGGGGACGCCCAAAAATTCCTGTGGGGATTCCGCTGCATTTATCAAGAGCTTTCATGCGATGGCAAGCTCGATTGCAACGACCCACTGCATGCATCTTTTTGGACTTAGCAGAAGCATTCTATCGTTTGATTCGCCCATTGGCTCTGGGGGGTGATCTTTCTGATGATGACATTGCGGTCATTGCAGCCAGGATTGGTCTTGGACATAATGCTCTGCACCAATTTCATGCACAACTTAAGGAACCTTCAGCTTTGCAGCAGGCTGGAGCGGCACCGGTTATCCAGAAGTTCCTTCAAGCCTTGCACAGCGACACATGGTTCCAAATCGGAACCCAAGATGATGTCGTGCGAACAGCAATCGGCTCTAGGCCCGGCGATTCGTTTGCTGACGTAGTGTTCGGCCTATTATGGGCCCAATTGCTCCGGCGTTACGAAGACCAGCTTGTCGCCCATGATGTCCTGGAAGTGATTCCTGTTCATGATTTGCCCAGCTTTGATGACCAAGTTGATGGGCCTCAGGTGAAGGTACCTTTTCTCGGGCCAACGTGGATGGATGATCTGAATGTCTGCATTGCCGCAGATTCCAACCTTGGCCTAGAAAGAAAAGCAGGGTTGGCCATGAGCTTGTTGCTTGACCAATGCCGTGAAATGCACATGGAACCCAATCTACGCAAAGGGAAAACAGAGATCATTTTCACATTCAGAGGCAGCAGATCCAGGGAGTTCAGAAGGAAATATTTTTCCAGTGCACAAGGCCTGACTGTAGTTGGTGAACATGAAACGGTGCAAGTTTCCGTTGTGAGCAGATATTTGCATTTGGGGGGTATTCTTCATCACCGTGACATTGACCGTGTTGAAGTGTCTCGCAGATTAGCTATTGCCCACCAAGCTTTCACGGCACACCGAAGGATCCTTTATCACAACGGCAAGATCCAATGGAAAAAGCGCCGTGAAATCTTTGTGACCTTAATTCTCAGCAAACTAGTATACGGCTTGGAATCATGGACGCTGAAGTCCCAAAAAGTGAAGATGCAATTCCACGGTGGTGTGATGAGCTTATACAGAAGGTTGTTGAAATTGCCTCATGACATGCACATCACGGATCTTCACCTCTTGACACGTGCAGGATTGCCATCACCTGGCGAATTGCTCCGGAGCAGTCGGTTGAGGTATTTTGGCACATTGCACCGATGCGGACGTGCGGCCAATTGGGGAGTTATTGCAGAAGACCATGACTGGATTGCGCTCATTCAAGATGACATTCAATGGCTCTGGTCCCAGGTCTCAAACACTACAGATTTGAAGGACCCTGTGGACCATTATCCAGTCTGGAAAGATCTGCTTACATTCCACAGTTCATACTGGAAGAAATTGGTCCGAAGAGGCATCGCCCATGCTATCGAGCAGAGAAACAATTATGTGATTGCGCTTGACTTCCACTGCAGTATTGGTAGCATTTTGCATGATCATGATTGGGTTGCTGAGTTGCCTGCAGATGACACTCGAACAGTTCCCAGTGAGGCATATGGATGCATGTGCTGCCAACAAAGATTTCTTACCCATGCTGGCGAAAGTGTCCACATGTTCAAAAAACATGGGCATGTAGCGCCAGCCAGATCCCTATTCGATGAAACGCACTGTCCAGCATGCCTCCGTGAATATCACACAAGAGCGAAGGTATTGGCACATCTTCGTCACGCTGACCGTTGTCGTCGTGCACTAATCGGTCAGCGCATGCAATGTGCCATTGTACCTGGCACTGGATCATCGATTGACCGTGAACTGGAGAATAGCATGGATGGCGCATTGCCTTTTCAACAAGCCTTTGGTCCCCAGCGTCCCAATGTGCGCCAGGCGGACTTTGATCAACATGACATCCGTTTACTGGAAGATCTGTATCTTGCCCTCCTGGAGGTCACAATCACCGATGACCTGGAGCAGGTCATAAGGACAGAGATTGGCAGACACCCTGTGGGCTGGACAGTTTGTCGTTGGACTTTGCAGCACTTTCTTGCCATTTTCACAGAGCAAGATGCAGAGGTCTTAGCATTTTCCTTTGACGCAGTTCGCCGTTGCATTGAGATCCTCACACGTGATGGTGCGTGGCCTTTTTTGCAGATGCAATGTGTCAGAGAGGGCAGTAGTGTGACCCAAGATATCAGTGTATGGGAAGCCTGGTTTGCAGAATTTGCATGTGAGCCCCCTGCACCATGGAAGCTCCTACAGCCAATGCCAAGATCGTTGAGCAAGCAGAAGATTATCCTTCATGCTTATGCCGGGAGGCGACGACGCGGGGACATTGAATGGTATGTTGATGCCATGGCCGCTCGTCATCCTAGCCATGTCATTCATGTGGCCTCGGTTGACATCGTGATTGATGCCACATATGGCGACATTTCCAGAGAACAGACACGATTTTATTGGATTGGTCATATTTTGCAAGGACACGTCATAGGATTTTTGGCGGGCCCGCCGTGCAATACCTGGAGCCGAGCACGACACCATGTTATTGCTGGCGTTAGAGGACCAAGAGTTGTCAGAACCCCTCAGGAGCCGTGGGGTAAGGAATCCTTGAGCTTGACCGAGCTCCAACATGTGAGCATCGGGAATCTATTGCTTGGATTTGCGCTTGTCTGCCTCACCGCCTTAGCCATGAGATCCGGCACGGGACTTGTTGAGCACCCCAAAGACCCCGAGAAAGATGAGATGGTGAGCATTTGGCGGCTGCCGGTTTTGCGTGCGATTTTACAGCTCCCAAATGTTCGCCTTGTCCATTTAGCTCAGGGGTTATTCGGCGCGCCTTCAGCAAAGCCGACGACGCTGATGGTGCTCGGAATGTCCACACTGGAAAAGTTCTTGCACGAGAACAGAGTGACACGCGAGATCCCGAACGGTGCCTCTGTGGGAAAGGATCAGTATGGCCAATTCAAGACATCTCCGCTGAAGGAATATCCTCCAGCTCTATGCAAGGCAGTAGCCGAAGCACTGTGCATGGACATTGTCAGCACGAAGTGCGACAACACAGAAGTGCCTGCTGATTTGGTCGAACGTTGTAAAGCTATGACCGGTCAGTTTTTCGGCACTTACATAGGCCCTGACAGCTAAGATCTGTGGGCTTCGCAGAATTCAGCAGATGCATCTGCCGCAGCGATGATCGCGACTACAGGCAGGGAGGAAAAATATATATATATATATGTGTGTATATATATATATGTATATATATATATATATATATTTGGGAGCATGTGGGATACAATGGGATACCCAATAGTCACCAATGTCATTAAATGTTATATCTATCATCCAGTTTCCATCATTTTCCAGCAAGCACTGGTATTTCCCACCATCCCAGCCCTTTTCTTCTAATGTTTCAGCTGAGTGGCTGCTGCTTCACATGTCTTGTCCGCTCACCATAGATCAGTGCCACCAACTCTGCCATGGTGTTTCCTCAGCTCCCCCATGGCTTGTCCAAACATGGGGCGTGGCGAATATCGGCCATCCCCAACGCTGTCATCTTTCTTCATATGTAAGATATTACATTTACTTACCCTCTGGTAAACTAACATAGCTATTGAAAATTGCCATTTATAGTGAGTTTTCCCATTAAAAATGGTGATTTTCCATAGTTATGTTAGTTTACCAGATGGTATATTTTTTCAGTAGCTTGCCTAATATTGCCCATTACTGTCCATTATCATATACAGTAGTCAGTAGTAGCCATATTAGCTGTACACACACGTATGCAGTATCTCATCATATCTCATCTATATTTAATCACAATAGACAAGAGTTATAATGGCGATTCCTTTCAATGGGAGACCAACAAATAAATGGTCATCCCCAACTCATGGATCATTGACCAAATATGCTTATATATTGACCAAATAATGGTACCCTGCATATACACGTTGCCGGTCATAATTCTAGTTTCTACATCTCCCCTTTTTCAATCTGATTTTTAAGCCACGAAATGTCAACGAACACTTACCCTTCAGCAATAGATTCACCTGAAATACTTGGATTCTCCCATCGACCTGCAGCCTGGCCGCCAAAGATGGGAACGCCAAAGAGACAAAGAATGGACACGACCCACTTGCCGGAAGCTGTCCTAAGCGACCCAGGCCTGAGCCTAGCCCAAAACACAGACGCTGGTGCCCCAAGTGGCTTGAATCATTCAGTAGCTAATCAACTTTGTGGCCAAAATCCAAAACATGGGGGTAACAAAACTTAACGCCCAGAAGTGCAGAAGTGTGGTGATTGTTGGATATTTCGTTCCTCTCCCCTGTATTTCAAAAACGGATTTTGTGGGGTCGGAAAAGCTGAACCAAATCCGTTTCAGCCATCACCATTTTGGTCTCCAGTGCCAATATTTGCAGGACCCTTACACACGTTGTCCAGAAAACGAAAAACTTTCCCTTCCACTCAAAAAAAACAACGTTTCACCATTTGCAGGACCCTTTTGTCCACGTCTTCCGGGAAACAAAAACCCTCCTCTGACTGCAGGACACGCCCCTCCGCTCCAAGACATGATTTTCACCTTGACCCTTTGGCTCCCCTCCCTTTGCGAAAGCCAAGCATCACTGGAACCAAATCGCCGAAGCCCACCTGAAATCACGTGGAGCTAAATCAGCCACCTCTTCATGATCAAAATTGTTTAAGACCCACCAGGCAACGATAGCATCAGAGATCAATCAGGCCCCAGTGGGGGTGGGAGATCACCCTGAGAACATGTTTTCACCCAGGGCGCTGTTGTCAAAGTCACCACACTGAAGTATAAGGCCTGTGCGGAGCGATGTGCCGACCAGGATCTTTGACCCCAATGGACTAGTGGCCGCGTCCTGCTTCCAGATCCCCAGGTTTCCATGATCCAGGATCATTGGAAAGGTTTCTGGAAGTCTTCCATCTCAACAAATGGCTTTGTCAATTTGTCACTCTTATTCTTGGGGAACAAGTCCAAAATCCATCCAAATCCAGGTGAAAAACCTCCCTTTTCCCAATGAAAATGGGCTCCCCCCAAAATCTCGAACAGCGCCATCTCCCCCAGGGTTTCCTTGCCTGCCATGAGCTGGCTAAGCCCAAGGCATGCTTAGAGATACACGAGGCCAACAGCAAATAGGTGGTCAGCAGCTGCAGCTGCGCCCGAAAACCTAGCGCTGACGGTTCATGATTGGGCGAAGGATCATGTATCCATGAAACCTTATTCAATCCAACAGTTGGATTGTTGTTAATCATTTAACATCATTTAACCAGTCCAAAACAACGGACTAATCAACAAGGGGTTAACCAACAAGGGGTTAACCATCGAAAAAAAACGGGTTTAATATGTTTTAATCAAACTCAAGGGATGTATCATTAAATGGTGAATGTGGTAAACTGGTAGACCCAGTAATTACATGTAATTACCAGAAATCGCCAGTTGTGGATGGTTCGCATCGTGCATACAACTTCTTTACTGGTTGAGTTTGCCACATTACTATTGGTCGGGGGAGCTCATACATAGTATATAAGATACTATGATACTTATATATAATATATACTGTGTATATATATATATATGTGTGTGTATGTATGTATGTATCATATATAAATTTAAATTATACAATATAATATAATATATACTATATCTGGCATCTTCGACTCAAGGACAAAGATGATTGTGCTTATTCTATGTTCGATGTGTTGTGAAGTTAATAATGCTTGTAGTATAGCAAGTCCCAAAAAGATCGAAGTATAATCCTACCGCGGCAAATGACATTTTTATTTATTTATTTTGTGGTTTTAAGCATTATATTAATTCATGGTGGTTATGTCATCCCCACCTATAGGTGGGGGGGTCAAAAAATTAAGTTACAAAATCTGAAAGCTAAGGGATCACAGATCAAAATCAAAAGTGACATTTTCCCAAGTTACGAAGCCGCCGAGTTACGTTGTCGGATCTTCCGCCGCTGTCCTGTCAGCACTTGGCGTAAAAGGGTTGATGGTTTCAACCCAAACATATGCTCGTCAATTTTGGATAATCATCCCAAATAGGGCCGAGAATACAGAGTGTTTGAAACCACCAACCAGCCTCAAACATGGGAACTTATCAACGAAAATGATGGAGGTTTAATTGCAAGTTCATCCTGTTTATCATACCCTTGAGGCTTTAGTCTTTTTGAGGACTCCACGACTGGATGTAATGTTAGATGATGTTTCATCTTAAGTTGCTTAAAATCCGAAACCAACATTCATTGAAAAAAAAACGTTACATATGCGTTCACAGAAAATATATTCTAGGTTCGTTTATAACCTCCATGAACTAGTTCGATATATCATGATATATCTACCAAAAAGCCAATGGTTATTGGAGGTATGTTATGTTGTGCCAACTTGGCTAGCTACCTGGGTCACCACCTACCTAGCTGCTATTGCTGGCCTTCTTCGTCCATAATCTCCTCGTCGTCGCTCAAACTGAATGGACTCCTCATAGGGAGCTGGGGAACCCCAACTCTCACTGCGTTGATGTCGAGAATAAAATAATCTAGCATAATCTAGCGGATGTTTGACGATGTTCAGTTCTATTGCATGTGTTTTTTTTTATGTTTTCTATTGTAGTTTCTATCCTATACCATATATAGCGTTCTTACAAAAGTTTGGCTGTTAGATCCCGAAAGCCGGACTCCGCATAGACACATTCACATGCATCAATACCACAATCCTACACATAAGGAGATACAAGCAGCGCAAGACACTGAATATCAAGCATGTACAACTACTCTGAGTCAAAATCTAAGGCCTAGCAGCTTAGAGATTTGATCAATGCTTGTATAGATCATCGAATCATATAATTAGACATAATTAGACATAATTAGACATAATTAGACATGGTATTTGCATGTATTTACCAATTCATACTGCACCATGAATCGGCTAAAGTGAGCAAACAGTACCTAATTATGAACAATTGGTAATCCACCAAGAAGCCCAAGGAAAATGGCGATGGAATGCTTCTCGTGAAATCACGTCGAATCAGTATTCCACTTGAAGATTCAATGGTTGATCCTACTACAAAGGTGGTCCCACATAGTTGCCTAAGTTGGTGTTTTTATGTGTTTTTAACAAATCAACTTGGATTTGTGGTACGTACATCTCTAGTTCACGCGGGCCTTTAAGGTTATAAGTTATAAGTTAAATCAAATTCACACCTGGTGAGGCACTGCGGCACTACTTTCGCCATTTCTTGGTTTTCAGAACCATCCCCCAGGGCCAGCTCCTGAGCTGTTGGATCAATCGCGTCTTGGCTTCGTTCGCCTCTTTCTCCACCAAGTAGGATAGGTAGCTACCTGTCACCCCGATTGCCAGACTTGTGGGAGAAAGTTTACAGCTCTCAAGTGTCTGGGATCATTTTGAAAGGTCAAATAACATGAATCATCAATGAATTTGCAGAGGTATAACATGGTATAACTCCCTTTGGTTGACTCACACTGGCAAATCAACCCCCTGAAGCCATGGAAAAGAAGCCTTCCAAATGCAAACGCACCGATTCAAGCAGATTCAAATAAGTAGTCCGTCAAACCTGGATTGCCAAACTTTGGTTGCTTCAATTTCGGGTGTTAACACGCGCAACAACCATGTTAACAAACTGCAGAAGAATTGGACAACCAAATTGTATATAAATAATATACCGTCAGTTTGCAATGCTCCAACCTTCAGCCAGCATAATCCTATCAAATCCTATAAAACAACCAGCCGACAGAGGTTTTGAGAAATGCTGAAGTCAACAAAGCTTCAAGGAGCATTCATCATCATGAATCCAGGGCTCAGATGGCGAACGATCAAGACCCTGGTAACTACCCTGGTGAACGTCTGAATATATGTCTGAATGTGACGCCAAAAACTGCCATGAAAGATCCAGACATATTTTGACACACCCCTAATTCTTCAGATCCCTCAACGCGGCTTCATGCCGGCAGCTGATGCATGCCAAGCAGCTCAGGCGGGTAGCCAGGAGCACCAAGGCCACTAAAATGGCAAAGGAAAAGAAGATGCCTCAGGAGGTCGGATGCTCAGCGAAATCCAAATCCGTTGCATGGATTTCGAAGAATCATCAAACCGCCCTTGTATCCTTTGCCGAAGTGAAGAGATTGAGCATTAACTCGAGGGGGATTGTTGGTGCTGTTTCTAGCTGGAAAGGAAAAATCAACAGCTGGAGGATCACTGGAACCGGATGGGACGGTTTGAATCCTCCAATTCTGGAAGCTGGGAGTCTGCTGGTTGCTGCTGTGACAGGGATTCCCATGGATTCCCATCATCGCGTCTCGCGATGTTGTCCCAATTGATGGCAACGTCATGCAACGTCACAGGGGTCAAGGTGCACGAGAATGGATGCGAAGGCACCAAATCTCCATAGCCCACCTGGCCAGCATATATGGAGGGGCTCCGATCGATCAACTTCCGCATTTGCTGGGATATTTAAGATCTATCAAGATTTCTCCGCTATCTTTGTACTGACACACTACCAATACACTACGGTTGAAGTATTTTGCATTCAAATATGTACAGAAAGCGGATGTGAGTAAGAGTGGGTGTGTCTATGCATAAAATACATAGATGTATATATATATATATCTGTATAGAGCCATCCTGGAGTAGATTGAATATGGATGAATATGGACATTTCAAACTAAAACTCATAAAAACGGGATGACCTGGGCAACCTGGGTCCTGCTTGTTGCCTTGTTGCCCCAGTTCGGCCTACCGGAGAAGGTGGCCGACCTGGCCTGTTTGGTTGCAACCCCCAACTGGAAAATATGTTTGTAGATGTTGGAGATCATCATTCCAAGTAAGGGGACGAATATATGTATACATATATTTATACATATGTATGTGTGTATGCACGTTTAACATTACATAGCAACCCCCCAAAAGATTGAAAAGTAATTGATCACTATTTCAACTGGATGTGACGGTTCTATCTTTTTGGAGGGTTTATAAATATAAATGGATACAAATATGTATATATATACATTACTATATATAAACAATATTATATATAAACTAAAAGGCTTTATATGCATATATACTATATATACATATATATGATCATCATACAGTATACATATACCATATACTAGTTGTATATAGATCGTCTTGCAAATATCATATCATAAATCATAAATGTTAAATTAGTACGGTTACTATTGTATACATGTAATGTATAGTGTATGTTATAGCTATATATGATACAACATATGATCGTATATATTAAAAGTATTATATATGTACATATAAATATCATACATTCCTATTATATTGAATCTATCATATCTTAAATATATCATATAGACTGTATCTATCATTTATCAAATATTTTAGTTTGTATATAGATGCGTCACAATCTATAGTGTGTAAATATATATATATATATTATATACATATGTGTATATATATATATATTATATGTATGTATATATATATATATTATATATATATATATATTGATATGTATATATATATAGATAATTATGTATATTCATGTGTATAAATTGTGATAGTGTATATACGGTAAATAATGTATACACTATAATATGTACAACGGGCTGTCTGTGGTCCCAAAGAAGGGCCCCTTTTTTCCGACCCATCTCTCAAGCGCCCCCCAGACCGTCGTCAAAGCCGAGACGGCAAAGTACACACTGTCTTCGGCATTCCAACCCTCAAGCTGTCCTTAGTCATTGGGTTCCCTTGCCCAAAAACGTTTAAAGATGTTTATATAAAGTTTAAACGCTGGGTCAGTGTCCTTAGGAATTCTCGATTCGCAGTTTTTGTTGAAGAAAGGCTTCAAAAGGGTCCATGTTCGAGCGGAATTTCAGGAGCCTAAAATGAAGGTGCTGTACCATATAAGGTCATATCTTGTGGAGAAACTATTGATTTTCCACTGTGGTAGAAGATCTTGGGATCACAATCTTGCCAACAACCTCAGCTGTTTGACTGCTAGTTCCAAGATATGGAAGAACACCTTAGCTAACGATGGCCAATTGAGGAACGCCCGGGCACTTGACGTTGACATACAAAATATGATCAAACCATTCAAACGACTGTACAAGTACAAATTTTGTTCCGCTTTCAGTGTACTTTAATTATAATTGTGCACGTATATATATATACAGTCAATAGTTCACACAGCCAAGAGTTCTCAATGGCGCCTCAGTGCCCCATCTCCACCACTATCACCTGAGGCCCCGGCCATACACCACTATGGAGGAGAGGACATAGATCAACACCACCGAGGACAAGCGAAAGCTTCCAGCAATCTCGAACCAATTGCGACGTCGACCATCTTCCGTCCTCAGCTAGCAGGCGACCACAGGAAAGGCCTAGGTACTATGGAAAAAAAATCAGCCATCATGGATGTAATTTTTTGCCAACTGATATGGAACCGAAGTTAACTAGCAACCATTTTTTTTCATCTCAATCATCGCGGACTAGTTGAATTTAGGGTTCCCTCAGCTGAGCGATCTCGTAAACTTCAGCCTCACGGAAAGGACATCAACAAGTAAATTCCCATCGCTCACGGCATGTTGTACAAGTATGATGTATGGCAAATTAGGGGGGCTTTAAAATTTAGTAAAAGAATGTAAAAGGAAAATAAGGTATGTGCACAGGTATGACATTACCGTCAAAGGGGGTATCACTATTTGGGAAGGTCCCATTGCGAGCCTCATGTTCGTACAATTTCTGAAAGACAATGTCCTTCCCTTAAATGTGTCCTATTGCCAGAGTTTTTGCGGTGGCTCATCTATGTATAGCTGTGATGCACCAGCCTTTGCCAACACAAATCAATACCCTGATTGAAACCCTGATTGAAACCCTGGTGAAACATTCGGTCTGTTCATGTTGGGACCCACATAATCGGCAAAACGGATAAATTACCAAGTATCAAGCTACACGACCAAGGGCTCAGTCCAACCCAGGACCAGCAAACCTATGGTTTCTTAACAACTTAAGAGCCATGCTAAAATCGCAATGTGGTAAACCCAAGGCCAAAAACCTCCAATGTCGGAGTATACCACCAATTTCCGGTGAATAGTTTTGAATGGTTTACGGCATCGAGTTTCGCACATTGCCAGCCATTCTTGATTATTTGAACCTCATTATATAGATCCCATAAAATATCCTTCAAAATCTATTTTTGATGGTCCCATTCAAGCCCATTCCAACTCGCATTTTCACACACCCTTCAAAAACAGATCTTGCACCACCATGTACCACCTCTCAGGTGGGAGAAAATTACCCAACGCGGACAAGGAAGATCGAAGCAATAAAGCCCTTCTCGAGATCCAAACGCTTCAATCACAGGGTTTTTGGTCAGTGATCCCATCCAAGATGCAAACTGATGCTCCGCCGGCCCTTCACCTTGAAGAGCGCCACAAAGCTGGCACGGCGAAGCGCCGCCAAGGGCGCGGCCCTCGGGGACCATCCGGGCTATGCTTGTGACTTATGACAGGGGTATGATGGAAATGTCATGTCTGGGTGCCTTGGGTTTTTTGGTACATGTTTAACATGTTATAAGTCAAAAAAAACTGGGTGAAGTTGGAGATAGTGTGAGTTTTTTTTACTATGGGGATGTAACCCAAATAAATTGGGATCTGTTGGGACCCAATACAACTACGGTTCTATCAAGTTATGTTTGTATAATATATATATAATATACCTGGTTGGTGGTTTCAACCCCTCTCAAAAATATTAGTCTGGTGGGATGATTCTTCCCAATATATGGGAAGATCAAAAATGTTACAAACCACCAACCAGATATATATATATATATATTATATCTGCGTATAAAGGGAACTGTACCCCGAAGTATTCATAAACCCCCAGTTCGGGATGTTTCAATGTTTTGAGGGATTTGGGGTTTACCCCATGACCAAGCACTTCGCTCTCAGAATTGATTTGAGCTAGGTTTGACAAGTGTAAAATTGCAGGAGTTTGGCTGCTGAAACAGCAATGGTTTTCTTTCTCGCCGATTTTCCTTTGGACAAACTTAGCGACACATTCATTTGGACAAACTGGAGCAATGTGGTAAGACCAATATTGACTCCCTTCTTTTCTTGGTCCGGTTTTTAATTACTGTTAAGTAGCTTTTCCAAAGGTGCATGGTTTATGGGTTTTAGTTTGTCTCATTTGTTTAAGCAGCTGGAACGTATATATGCAACTAGCATCTGTTTGATTGATAAACATGAATCCATCAACAAGGCTATTGATGTCCCAGAGTTCTTAACGGTTAACATGTGTTTGCTTGTAACCTATCAACCTTGGGATGTTACACAACATGTTTTACACCCACATCCTGCTACTAAGAGCAATGCACCTTTCAACCTTTTTCTGCATTTTTTAAAGGTTGCTACACCCTTTTTTCAGAGATCAAAAAATACTGAGTGCCCCCAACTCAACATTTGGGAATATGTTTCTAGGCAAATAAACCAACTTAGCTAACGACCTCAAACACCAACTTTGTAGGCTAAAACGGCTGATCTAAAATTCCTGGCTACTTGGTGGCTGGTAACTAGGTTAACTAGGATGTATGGTGATTATCACTGTTAGATGGGCAACCAATGTCGCATAGTTGTGAAGCACCAAATCTCATAAAGTAACCATGTTTCAGGGTGAAAATTCCATGGAATAACCATATTTTTGCCGGTGAAAAATTCCTATTGCCCTATTGTATTATATTGTATTTGGTGGCAGAACTACCCAACCCATTATTCATCCGTTTTGACCTAGTTTCCACAGCAACGGAATCTTGAGCGGCCAGTATCGCGAGTTTTTGATGGACTGGGGTGACTTGTGCCTCCTGCCACGAACAACATCGCTCTGCTCACATATCCATAGCATGTGTGTATATATATATAATCCTGAAGGAGATGCAATACGGATTGTTTAAAGACATTCTGATTTTAGTCATGTTTTGATCACAATTCCGTACTGCTTACATGTGCATATATATATATGTGTGTAAATGTTTGTATAGTTATATATATACATATATATATATATATGTGTGTGTGCATGTGTGTGTGTGTCTCTCTCTCTCTCTCTCTCCATTGCCAGAGGATTTTCCGTGCATATATATATATATGTATATACATGTGTGTGTGCGTGCATGTTTGTAAAACGGAGAGCCGAGCATGCGTATATGCTGTACATGTCTGTGTGCGTGTAATATTGGGGAATATCTCTATGTAATATCTACATATTACTCAACATGTTACATATGTACAATTAATGTCAAAAAATGTGTGTGCGTGTATCTGTATCAAGCCATAATTGTGGGTTGATCAGCTGATCAGCTCTATTTTTACCATGGCAAACATTGAAGCCGCTTGTTTTCGTTGCTTACTTATATAGTCTATTGTCACCTGTTTTTGCCAAACAAGTGAAAGTGTACATTTTGGCGCTAGCATCTCTCTCTTTCTCTCTCTATTTGTATAGATGTGCGTATGTATGTATGTATGTATGTATGTGTATGTGTATGTATGTGTATGTATGTGTATGTATGTGTACGTATGTATATGTATGTATATGTATGTATATGTATGTATATGTATGTATATGTATGTATATGTATGTATATGTATGTATATGTATGTATATGTATGTATGTGTATGTATGTGTATGTATATGTA
>Ga0126342_10014565_pt1 | contig 13868 bp, 15 predicted proteins | sample Cyp1metagenome_FD_92528 | JGI IMG/M metagenome (GOLD analysis project Ga0126342, IMG submission 92528) | Coral microbial communities from Lord Howe Island, Old Settlement Bay, Australia - Cyphastrea 1 metagenome | ecosystem: Host-associated > Invertebrates > Cnidaria > Coral ...
AGGTCCGGCAGGGAACACTGGGCGTGGGTGGTCGTGGTTGAGGTCCGGCAGGGAACACTGGGCGTGGGTGGTCGTGGTTGAGGTCCGGCAGAGAACACTGTGGATCGCGGATCGCAGTTGAGCCAGGACGACGAGGACGACAAGGACGACGAGGACGACAAGGAGAACGAGGAGGAGGAGGAGAGGAGGACGAGGCAGGAGGAGGCGGAGGAGGAGGAGGCAGGAGGAGGCGGAGGAGGAGCAGGAGGAGGAGGAGGAGGCAACTGACATAAAATCTAACAACCCTCACCTGGCAGGTGGGGAAAAACTGTCCTTTTTGTGGTAAAACTTGCCATACTGGTTGGTGGTGCCAAACATGTTTCTTCAGCCATATTTTTTCAGATGGGTTGACACCACCAATCAGCATAACTTGGGCGAAACTTCCCCATTTCAAGACACGTGCCCAGTGGTTTCCTTGCTGCGGAAAGCCATACATCTGAGGCCGACCCCCACCATGGTATCGGCTCCAAACGGTAGGGGATCTCAGATGATGACAACTAAGCCATGAAAAATACCGAGGGTTGATGGGTTAATTTGTTGGGGCCGTTGGGGGTTATACTCATCAATTGGTTTATTGATGTTTATTGATGTTTATTCTGATAATCCAAATAGATTATTTCCCAACCAACCAGTACAATTGGATGGGATAGGGGTATTTTTCATTGCTCAACCGGATGGGACATGAACTCGAAAATCTAGTAGGGATTGAGTACTACTGGGGAACTCATTGGGTACTTTATATACTTTTGCTCGAAATATGGGTAATCTGGTTGGTGGTTTGGAACATTTGGATTATTTTTCCATTCAGTTGGGAAGAATCAGCCCAACTTACTTTCATATTTTTCAGAGGGGCTGAAACCACCAACCAGATATATATATATAATATATATAAATATAATATAGTACTGTATTTGACCATAATCTAATAGCCTAGAATCATATCGAACCCAGCAGTGCATCCTCAATTCTGGCGATTTGATGGATATGTGCGTTGGAAATTGCAGAAGCCAACTGCAGATACGGGTTTTACATCATTTCACCACCACGGTTGACTACCGGGCAAAATTACTATAGATTGTATACATATATATATATACATATATACATATTATATGTACAGTATGTATATATATAGTATATATATATAGCATATATATAAAGTGTATATATATATATAGTATTTTTCAGCCCAACAGAAGGTTGGTGTCGATCAAAGCTGAAGGAATCCCTATTCCAGGTCATGGGGGTCCAGAGACAGGGCTCCAACATGTCACGAGTCCCCAACAAAAAACAGCACTTACACATCCGAAATTTCACATGGGGAACTCCAAATGTTTGGGAACCTCATGTCTTGTTTGCCACAAGTGCCTCAAATCATGTTTTATGTAGTAGGTGATAAACAAACATAGTGATGAACAAAGCATTGCATCATGTTTCAGATCCAACTTCTAAGCATTGCCTGGGCGTAGATGAACATAAAAAAAATAGTTGCAGTTTCTTCGTTACTTCTTGGCCATGTGCCCGAATTGTTTGTTGTTTCTATCAGAATAATATATTTAGCTATATATATTTTTGTAATCTTTTGTAATCCTATCTACCACAACTAGTTGTTGGCTATGCTTACCCAGTTGATGACATTAGTTCTTCCTGAACCCCATCCCCCCATCCCCCCAGCTCCATGTTGGTTTATTTCATGGTTTATACCCTCTGGTGATGTCAGAATAGCTATTGAAACTGGCTATTTAGTTCGTTGATTTACCCATAAAAAATGGTGAATTTCCATAGTTATGTAAACGTTTACCAAAGGGTAAATCAAATATAGATAATAGTATCATATTACTTTAATATGATGTATATATGGTTTATAATTTATAACCTTACCAACGTTAGCCTAGTTCTTTGCACCAACGTAGCAATTCCATCCGAGGTCTGAGCGTGGCAGAGTAGCGGTGATGTCTGGAGCTGAGGATGGTTTTTTTCGCTGGGAAAACGGATGGTACCCTAATGAAATAGTTGATTTACCCATTAAACATGGTGATTTTCCATAGTTATATGTTAGTTTACTACCCTCCGGTAAACAAACAGTTTGCGAGCTTGAAAATGGCCCAATCAAAATAGTTGATGACTACCCATTAAAAGCATGGTGGATCTTTCCAGTTCGTTATGTAAACGTGTACTAGAGGGTAATCCCAAACAAGAATGGAACAAGAATGGATGAACCCTCCATATGTTGCTCATGACGCATTTTTGGCTGACACCATCTGACAATTGTTTCTTTTAGATACGTGCATTGTAGCTGCGCAAGCGCAGCATTCTATTGAAACTGCAGCACCATGTAGATTCAGCCATAGATTCTGATCCAGCCATGACTTCAGCACGAAAAAATGCCGGTATGGGAAATGATCTGGAATTCCCGAACATTCCCTGATAAACCACCATGAGCTAATTTCGTGTCAACCAAAGCCGGACAGGAATGGGAAGTTTACAAAAACAGTTGATATTTGGTTGATGCACCGGTGTCATTTTTTGACATACAGAAGATGTGCGCTGCGGATGCTACATGTTGTACTACGGTCTAGATTGAACCCAATGACCACCATTTTGAGGGTTTTGACCCGCAAACTATCAGGTAACCCATCCAAAACAGTCGCCAAGAAGGTTCCAAGTATACATAGAACAGCTTATATAGTCACTTAACATTAACTAACCTGCCATTTTAGGGGCGTTGAAGCTTCAAAACTAGTTTTTGTTGGGGGTGGGCTCCAGCTTTTTTACACATCAAGCAACACCGCGAGGTTCGGCGAGGACGTCACCGAGCGCTTCTTGGATGATGCCAAGCTCTCGCTGTGCTTGTGCGGATGCCCGGCTGGGTGCCGTGGCTCTTTATGGTGAATTGATCAAGAAAATACCTTGTGGTTATGTCAAAATAGCTATTGAAACTGGCTATTTAGTTCGTTGATTTACCCAGAAAAATATAGAAAAATAGCATGGTGGATCTTTCCAGTTCGTTATGTAAACGTTTACCAGAGGGTAAAAGGGATTGGGATGAAGGCACTGGAGTCAAACATGGCAATGGAAGATCTCTCCTTTATAAAGAATATTCCATTTGGGCCACAGGGGTTTCCAGCTAGCCACGTTTGAATCCCGGAGGGTATCTATCTTTGTTTCAATATCTATAAATTTAGATTTTTCATTGCCATGTTTGATTACCAAAGGGTAACCTTATTAAAATAGATATTGACTACTAATATTGTTATATATTTAATCAGTATCCTCTACCTAAGATATCATTATCCTCAAATATAGTCGAGTATGGGAAATCCAATGGAGTTTATCATGATCCATCATGGGAAATCCCTTCTTAACCAGGTTAGTTATAAAATTAACAATAAAATTCGCAAAAAATACTATAAATATCCATAAATCCATTGTGGTAAAGCCCATAGATCCATTAACACCCAACAAAAAATACTATAAAATCTATATACATCCATTAACACCAATAATCTATAAATCCCTATTTTCATCCTTGTAAATCCCTATAAATCTGCGAGTTTTCAGCACCTCCCAGGCGCTCGCATCGTGTGCCGCAGAACGGTTCGGCAGCCAATCCGGAACAGCCGTGGCGGCGTTTTGGGCACGCCATTGAAACATGGAAACGCTAGGGATATAAGATGATATAACATGATAGGGTTGGTTCATTGGGAATCTATTTATGGGATTGTAATTGCATATAAGTACTAGGATATAATGTCAAACCCAGATTGATAAACCCCCAACGGCTGTTTAATTGAGAAGGTAACATAAAAAAGTACCAGAGAATGACTATTGGAGGAATACCCCCCTAATTTTCATAAACAATGGTTTTAGTTTCATCCGGGGTTGACATTGGTTCATTGGGGAAGTATTAATGGGATTGTAATACATTGTAATGAAAACATGGGATGTTGATGGATAGGGTTTTTTCTCGGATAAAGATCACGAAAAAGGTGATTAAAATTCCCACTGACTATAACAGTCTCTTACGGAGTGACTCTTACCACAATAGATTCTGGCGATTCATAGATTATGGCGATTCATGACAGGGGTTATACTGGCTAGTTATGTGTATGTATGTATGTATGTATGTATGTATGTATATATAGAAAAAATATAGGTTAAATTATATGTACACATATGTATATATATATTATAGGATTGCTATAGCACATCATGGGAAATTATCATATAAACCACAGCCAGAATAATTAATGATAATTTACTGATAAAGCCTTTGCCTTCATGTATTTTTTTTTGGATATGTTTGGAAATCCAACAAGAAATCTATATATATATAGATTGAGTCACAATCCTCGGCTTTCCATAGCCAGTCTTGACCCACCTCGTGACATGGATTGCAGGCTCCTGCGATCTTAGAGTTTGAATTTTCCAAAGCAATTGCTTTACATTTCTCTCATCCGCACGACTCATCCAACAAATCACAGGCTGCATATAAACCATCATCCTGCACCCCTTTGAGCGCATTTATATAGTCGTAATACCTCTTTCCTCGCTTGATTGATGTATCATACCAGCAATCATATGAATATTACTAATGATTCAGTCAATATTGAAGCATTCGAATCCAATCCGACCATTTCCCAATTCTTCAATTGCAAAACGAACCAGGATTGAGTCAAAATTACTACGTCATACTACTACTAATGACCACTAATAGCCCGGGTATTGCAATCCAAGTCATCACTTTCAGCCCACCACTTTCCAGCAACGCCATATTAGTCAGCAGCTCATCAGCCAGCATGGTGTCTTAGCCATGCCACGCAGACCAAGACCAGGCTGGGGGTTGTTGATGTGGAGAATCTGTATTTCACCACAAAAAACTGATGATATATCTTAAGAGCATGTGTATTTAACCAAGCAAAATGGGGATTTATAGTTGATTATGCTAGCTAAATTGATTTAGTTCACACATATTTCACTAGGGCTTATGGCAATTCTAAGTATATCTACTGGCCAAGGGCACCATCGATGCGAGAATCATTTCCCCAAAGCTATCTGAACACGTGGTTCAGGCTGGTGCCCCCCAGTTATAAGTTGGTTTATCCCCTTTAACTGTAGTTATATATATAAAATATCATATATATATATATAACATATACCCCTAATGAACCCTAGTTCTTGGAGTGATTTGCACCTCAGCAATTCCCAACTGGGGCCCCTGTTCCATCGCAGCATCGACCCAACTGGGCCCAACTGGGCCGCAGGGCTCCAGTCGAAGTTGTCCAAGCAACGTCCTGAGGGCGAGAATGACACGGAGCGCGCCGCTGGTCGCCCGGGTGACGCGTCGGATCGAGATGATCCAGGGCTTTCTCGAGGATGATTGAACTCAGCGTTTTTAGCATTTTTGGATGATAGGAAATTGCTGATGGATGAAGCCAGATATGTACATTAGATTGAATTTCCATTCGGAATGTTGTTGTTCTCCAGGGTTTCGCGGCCCTTGAATCTTTGGATATTTTGCGTCCAGCCAGCCATGGGGCTGGTTTACCAAAACCGGTTGATGTCTTTGAAACACCATTCAGAACTTAGGGCGACGCTGTGCAACATGGTCATTGTTTGTGTTGAGTTTCCATTTTTGCTAACACGGGCTCCCGATGATTGTTGGTAAAATGAATGTCAAGAGTCCAATGTTAGCCATTTTGTTCTACATACTAGTAGCATTTTAAGTTGAACCATGGATAATTCAGAATCATATTTCATTGCAAACATTTCATGACTCCCAAGTTATCCCATCTTGTTTCAAACATCTTTAAACCATCTAATCCACAGGTTGTTTTTCTTCACATTTTCCCCACAAAAAAACCATGGCCGTTTTTCAGGAGCTGTTGAGGGTGGATGAAGATGTCCTGGGCATCGGATTCCAACGTGTGGACCCTGGGGAAGACCTGGCAGGCCATCGGGTTTTCCAACAACGACAGATGTCCCAATTTTGGCCCAACATCTGTGTTTAATTTTTGTTGATATTTGGGCCAATTCAAGTGTTGTCTTGAACAGATGTTGATTCAAGGATCCCCCAAATTTGAGATCTTAAAAACCCAGGTTGAACCACCTTGGAGCTTATTTCATTTGTGTTGATTATATGGATCCCCTGTCTGGTTCTGTGAAATCCTTATTTTTGTTGCTTCAATCCTCAGTTTTTTTGGGTCTAAATCCTATTTTCTGTTGGTTTTTGAATCACTTGTTTGATCCTAATTCTCATTTCACCAGACACTGTCTGAACCAGTCTTCTTGCTACTTCGACATACATCAGGGCGTCCTCCTGGCCACCCAGGCACCCGTCCGGAGTTCTTCAATCCGTGCTGGCAACTGAGATGTCCCAGGTGTGGGATTGGAACGACATTTTTGCAGGTTCTAGTGGGGATAGCTAAGGCAACCCAGGGGATAGCTATAGGAACATTTCAGAATATACAAATAAAAAATATATATATATAGAGAGTTCAGTAGAGCCTTATTTCTGAGTTTTTTTTTGATGGTTTAGTTATACATGGGATATCATTCCATAAATGGGGTGACTTGCTGACTTCAAACTGGTAAAGGGCAACAATAACTGTTGGAATAGTAAGGGAATGTAAGGGAATATTTAGAATATGGTTGGAAGGTTACGGGAATCTGGGATTTAATTGATATAATCAACTATCTGAAGATTGTGGCTATCATATCACTTCACACTAAAATCATCCGTCTGGGCTGTTTGCGTGTGTTTTTTTTTACAAGCAATAACAATAATAAAATCGAATCCGATATACTAGGGATATATGATCTATTGTTGAAATAGAATGAATTATATAGCCAACAATCCAAATAGATATACATGATTGGGTTATAATGGTAATATTGAGTATATAATGGAGTCATGATTGGATATCATCAGCAATGTGATAGTTTGGTCAGTTTGGTCTTTACAAAAATGGAGGAAACCACATCACATCAGATACATCCAATCTCGTCGTGGTGACGTCCATGTTTTTTGTGTCGAGCTGCCCGCACCACAGGAATTTGGAGGGTGACACGGAGGGAGCCGACAGCCAGGACGGCAGAACGAGGGTGTGTCTCCAGGGCAGTCGGAAGTTTCAACCAGTGAACAATGGTGGATATAACCAACAAAGATGAAGATTTCATGGGATTTCATGGGAACAACTGATTTATGATAGCGAAGTTGACGCACATCACTTGCGCACATCACTTGGTTCACTAGTTTGTGGGGGATAAAAATTGTAGTGAATGGATTTATAAATCAAGAAACATAACTGGTGGCCTCACCTTGTCCCAACCATAAAGATATACCCTCTGGTTATTTAACATGGCCATGGGAAATGGCCCATTTGTAGAGGTTTATCTATTAAAAATGGTGATTATCCATGGCTATGTTAAACAACCAGAGGGTAATTGATATGTATATATATATAGTTGATATAATTGATGGATGTATGGATATCAATATCAATACCATATACATGGGAATATTGGACGCCAGGATCTCTACTTCGCGCCTTCTACAGGACGGGCTGCTGGAAAAGATGCGAAGGACCTTGGACCCATTCACGTCACCAATACTTTTTTAAAATTGGTATGTCCAGTTCCTTTGATTTCCGAAATCATGTTCGGATATTTTCGGATTCATTAGTGTTAATTATGACATATTTTAGGGGTTCGTGTTTTGTGAGTTATCCTTTTTGAAGGTACTTTGAGGGTCTAGGTACCCGGGATGATGGGCGTTGCAAAACTAGCTGGGCACACCCCAAGACCGAGGTAGGCAAAGCGAGGTTCGGGAATGGAACGCGATATATAAAACACCCCCTCGATTACGTGATGTACCAGATATTTTCCGCGGCTTTACTATGAATGATGTGCCCAGTTTGGCCCAGTAATAACAGACCTATCACATCACCTTTGTGTGTAGATATCCCCAGGGTTGAATCCGCATTTGTGTAGTTGAACTCTTAAAATCCCTTTCTGGTTGGTGGTTTCAAGTTTCAAACATCTTTTATTTTCCATTTCATATATGGGATAATCATGGATAATCCTTCCTATTGACGAACTCATATTTTTCAAGATGGTTATTGCACCAACCAGCCGATACATCTGGATCCTAGGGCGGGCCAGGAGTGCGGAAGGATCCCAGTGAGGCCAGCCGGGGCAATCGGGAGCGGTTTTTTGCTATGCCCAAGGGATCTTCAACCAACAAAAATCATGATATTTAGTCAAATTATTCAGCAAAATGGGTGACATTGCAGTGTTTCAGTAGCAAACATAGGGATATTGAACTTCAAGCAACAAGAAAAGGGAGATTTCTCCAGAGAAAAATGCGAGAGTTCTCCGGAAAGAAATGGGGATCCAAGTTGACTTATCGGCCACAAAAGGCAGGGAATTCAGCCAGGGCAAAGTCACACAGACTCCCCGAATGCAGCAAAAGTCTTGCCCAGGATCACACTACACATTCAATACTTGGATGATCCCTAAAACCCACGGTGATGTTTTTTCTTTTAAGATGTTCATCATCCATCAGTCTCAGTTTAGTGATGAAACATATCTGGATGCACATACTTTCACGGTGTTTTCTCTGCAAAAAGGGTACCCCATTCCATCCACCGTTTGATCATCATTAATCAATGGTCATCCTATTAAGATTGCCATTTGGGGGGTATATCCTCTGGTATGGTAGTCAAACATGGCAATGCATTTTTTCCCTAAACATTATAGATCGCTTTCCAATTTAAATGCCCCTTAGCTGAGATTTTTTCCAGCGATGTTTGATTACCTCTTCAGGTACCCTTACAAAACATCGCTAGGAATACTATAGCATATTATAGCCCACATTCTGGTAATATTCTCAGGTACCCTATAATATAAATACGTAAATATACCACCATTCTCAGACACACCCATAATCCCATAGTAGTCTTAGGACCCCGGTAGCTACGGGTAGCGGGCTGCTCTCAGGCGGCTGCCAGTTTGATGAAAGAAGCAGGCTTTGCAGAGCTGGCAGCTGACCGTCGGATTCATAACATGGGCCCCATTTCATGGGATTGTACCACATGGGATTGGGATGGGGATTGGATAAGTCGGAGAAGTCTAATTCATATCTAGTCTAGATCTCGTGCATATGGTATAAATATGGTATAAATATGGTATAAATATGAATATAATATAAATATGGATGTTGATGGATCGAAACCCTGGTTACATCGTTGAATCCAGATCTATTCAATTGCCATTGCCCCCCAATGGCAAACCTTCTCCTTCACTCCCTCAATGATTCCCATTTCGCCTGCCCTGCCTCAGTTGCAGCCACAAGCACAAGCAGTCTGTGCCGTCATCCTGCCATGGCGCTGAAGCCGCTGAAGCCGCTGAAGTCCTTGTTTCCACAGATCGATCCAAATCCAAATGCCAATTTGCTGCCGGAAAGTCACTTGGCTGACCCTGCGACTTGGAAGCGGATGCCCAAAAATATGTCCGCAGCACTGTGTTGTCACAATCGGTATTTCGAGTTTCTGACTATATAAACATATTCAGTTGCAAAGGCCCAAAAACCTTGCCCCCTCAGTTGTGCGGGAAAAAAATGCGGCACAAAATGCGCCTCCGTCATGAAACCAGAAATCCAATATCAATCCTCAACCTTGGTGGTTCACATCCAATTTTGCAATGTATGGGTAAAACAATGCCATAAACCATTCCCAAAATCACCATAAATATATAGGTGCTATGTATAAACCATTCCCAGTCATGGGTGGTAAACATGATTGTTTTAACCACATTATACCCTCTGGTAATTTCACATAGCTATTGAACATGGCCATAGAAAGTTCGTTGATTTACCCAGCTAGAACATGGTGATTTACCCATTTAAATCACAAGATTTTGTGTCTCAATCCCAATGTTCACCATTTTCCACTACCCTCTGGTAAACATACTTAAAAAGCTATTGTTTTCAATGGCCCAGTTGAAATAGTGGATTGACCCATTAAAAATAATGGATCTTTCTATAGCTATGTAAACGTTTACCAGAGGCTCGGTGCCTCCGAGCTATCAGCGGCTACCGAGGCTTAAAGTTGAGCGGCTTTGAGCAACGGATCATCATCGTCGGTGGTGGACCTTCAGGGATGCACATGTCAGCGTGCCTAGCCGCCAAGGGCTACACCAAGGCAGGAACAAAAAACCTGGACCCTGGCGTTGATGAGTTCATAGTTGATGATTTGGATCAGAAAACATGAAGATAGCCATAAGTTCATATAAGTTCATGGTTGATATGATACCCTGTCGATCTGTTTTTATGGAGACTTTTAGGTATCATACTGATTTGGATAAAAACAGATGACTTGCAAGGACGTCTTCGCGTTTGGGAGTAAAGGTTGGAAAACCTTCGAACATCGGGAGATAATCCAGAAATTTTCTGATTGATGTACTTAATTTGTTTGGGGTTATACGGTATACTCATGAAACTATGGGATAGAAACATCTGATAAACATCCCCGGTTACAAAAACATATCCCATATATTTCTTGTCTGGGATATTTTCACCATGGCTCTCAACACTGTTAGGATCTGTTAGGTGACTTTGTAACAGCATGGCTTATAGCACCTGGTTTGACAGGGCTTGTGAACTATAGGCCATTTTATAGGAATAAGTCAAATTTTGGTGGGAACAGTGGGGTAAAACTTCCATGGTTTCACGATGTTTCAGGGAGATCTATGGGTGGTCACTACTTGATTTTGTCCCCCTGCTGGGCGGTCCTGGGGGCACCCTTACACTTCCATTATTAGTCGGATCCCCCATGGATTTTTTTTCCCCATTATATATATATATATTCTATCACCTGACTATATCCCCATAATATCCCCATACTCCCACCATGTTTCTTCATGAAGCCCCGTGAAGGCCCTAGGAATTTCGATCAGTGAAACTGGTTCACTGATCGATGGCAGGTGACTTTGTTGGAAGCAGAGCCGGAGATCGGAGGCAAGTCGCTGACGGTTTATGATGATGCCCTGCCCAGTGTGCCAAATGAGCCACTCAGCACTGGGACAGTGTGCACTATTTGGGTCTGAACTTGGGGGATTTTTACATTCAAATATTGGCATTTTTTCATTGGGAAAATGATGATGAACCGTATCCAATTTTCAGGGGAATTTGGAGGTTTCCTAAAATCGAGGTGACCCCAGTTACCATTTATAGATGGATTTTCCATGAAATAACCATCCAGCTATATATTGGGTACCCCCATGACTATGGAACCCCCCATTTGGGGAAAGTTTTTTTTGACCGGCCAGTCCATGGATCCATGATGATCCATGGAGACGGTCTAGAATTGGGTTGACGAGTTGACCACATTACTTTAAGGTAAAACCATAAATCTCACAGATCTGAGGAGTTTTGGAAAATCTAGAATCTATCACATGTAATTATAATTAATTATATACATGTATCTGACACTACTGAGAGGCAACCTCTAGATTTTCAGTTTTTCAAGCGACATGATATACATGCTGGGCTACAAATTGGTTTACAACCCCCGTCTAACTTCGATGTATCCACCAATTTACCCAAGTTTTCATCTAGCGATTAGTGCACCAACTTAGCATTAGGGAAATGGGGCAGCACCATGAGATCCTCACGGCTGAACGCGCTGGTAAGGATGGGAACCTGCTACCTGAATGCCCAGTACAAGTTAGTCAGGAGTCTCTTGGAAGAGCATCTGGACGGATTTATGGCCAGATCTTTGCCACAATGCAATTTTTTTGTCCAACGATTTTTCACCCATTTTCTCAACGAATTTATAAACCGAAAATTCAAGGGCACTAACAAACCGTAAAAGAAGATGACGGAATTTTCCAACATCACCTGCACTCAAAATACTGTACCTGATACCTGATATTTTTTCTGACTGAAGAATCACAATGTTTGCATGTCTGATAAAGACCTACCTACCAAAATGAGGAAACGTGCCAAGCCAATGGGATCTGGTCATAGGCACGGCAAGCCGTGTCATGTTGACCTCATTGTTCCCAAAATTTCTTCAGCTTAAACGGACAACAAAAACATGATTTGTCAAAGTTGAATATTCCAGAAATGTTGACATTATCACAGTGAGAGCAGTGAGAGAGTACGTACTTGAAAACATCCAACTATGAAACCAAGTCAACGTACCGGTAAGCCTCCCGCCCCGTTCCTTTCATTTCCGAGGTACGATCCGGAGAATACCGAAGAGGAATTCGCCAACGAGAAGAATGGCCGGATGGCCTTCGGTGTGGTCATTGCGGATGAGGACAAGAGGAAGTACACGGAAGGACTGGACTACTCGGACTGGGCCACTTCGCGAACAGCGGAAAATCTGGCGGAATCAGTCATGGAGATATACATATCATGATATATCTATTATTATTATTAATATATATATATATATTAGGTACCCGTGAACTAGGACTTGTGAAAGATACCCCGGGGTGGACAAGTCCTATCTCATCATGCGCCGGACCCCCCCTGGACAAGTCCCGGCTCATCAGGTGTCCGTCTGAAAACAGGAACTATGTTTGATTTTTTTGATTTGCTGAAAAATATTGATTTTTACAAGAATCTAGTGCGGCATGGACCGCTCGTACATCATGATGACCTAGGAATACACTAATAGAAATATACTAAGATGGGCCTAAGTCATCATGCTCGTGGGCTGCACCAAGTATGTATGTAATGTAATGTATATAATGTGATTTTGTGCACCAAGCCCTGTGCATGAATGTATATAATGTAATGTGCTGTAATGTACTGTACTGTAATGTAATGTACTGTAGTGTAGTGGAATGTACTGTACTTTACTGTAATGTGATGTAATGTACTGTAGTGTAGTGTAATGTACTGTACTGCAATGTAATGTAAGTATGTAGGTTCTGATGACTTAGGACTTGCATCCCTCTGGTGACATACGATTTTGTGCGCCAAGTCCTGTGCATGAATGTAATGTAATGTACTGTAACGCACTGTACTGTAATGTAATGTACTGTAGTGTAGTGTAATGTACTGTACTTTACTGTAAGGTAATGTAACGTACTGTAGTGTAAAGTAATGTACTGTGCTGTAATGTAAGTGGTCTGATGACTTAGGACTTGTGCCCATCTTCAAAAAATATGCGATTTTCATTTTTCTCCTTCGATTTATGTACAGACATTATTTTAAAGCAGATAAATAAAAACATATAAGGCTTTATGTTTTTCATTGTTGATTGTTTTTTTTATTATTTCTTCTTTCTGTTTATATAAAAAAAATGTTTTGACGTATTGTGTATTGTGATGTAATGTATTGTACTGTACTGTAATGTATATTTATATATATATACACGTTCTGATGACTTAGGACTTGTGCCCCTCTGGTGACATACGATTCTGTGCACCAAGTCCTATGCATGTATGTAATGTAATGTACTGTACTGTACTGTAATGTAATGTACTGTAGTATAATGTAATGTACTGTAGTGCGATGTACTGTAATGTAACGTAATTTCCTGTAGTGCAATGTACTGTACTGTACTGTAAGTATGTAGGTTCTGATGACTTAGGACTTATGCCCCTCTGGTGGTAGCGGATGTTGTGCACCAAGTCCATACTCTTTTCTGATGACTTAGGACATTAGGAGAAGATATGAGAAGATTTTTTTCTTTTTACCCTAAAAAGTGCTTGAGTCCAATAACAACCCCAGTGACTTAGGACTTGGTGCACACAAATCACCTGGTACCAACACCAGTGACTTAGGACTTGGTGCACAAAATCCTAGGTCACCA
>Ga0126342_10014566_pt1 | contig 13867 bp, 13 predicted proteins | sample Cyp1metagenome_FD_92528 | JGI IMG/M metagenome (GOLD analysis project Ga0126342, IMG submission 92528) | Coral microbial communities from Lord Howe Island, Old Settlement Bay, Australia - Cyphastrea 1 metagenome | ecosystem: Host-associated > Invertebrates > Cnidaria > Coral ...
ATAGATTAGATAGATTAGATAGATTAGATAGATTAGATAGATTAGATAGATTAGATAGATTAGATAGATTAGATAGATTAGATAGATAGATAGATAGATAGATAGATAGATAGATAGATAGATCGATACATAGATATTATATATATACACATCTGTATCAAAATGTATTGTACAAAAGGGAGTTCACTTTTCACAAATAAATGGACCCGATCTAGATCAATGATAGCAAAATCCAAAAAGTCATTAGTTGGGCCAAGAAACTGATGGTCTCTATGTATATCATATATTCCAACCGTCAATTCTGGGCTTGGTCGTTTGAGGGTGCTATGGGCCCTGTACAGTTGGCTATCTAGCCGAAGGTATGGAATGGTTGTTTGGCGGCGATTTTTGTTTGAGCTCAGACTGAAAAAGGTCTGGGTCTTTGACCAATCTTCCATACCCTCTGGCAAACTAACATAGCTATGGAAAATCACCATTTTTAATGGGAAAATCCACTATTAATGGCCATTTTCAATAGCTATGTTAAATTACCAGAGGGTAAATATCAATCAGAAGTATGATCTTGAACCATCGGTAATGAAAGCTGGCTGGGAAAGCCATGAAAAGTCCCTATCTTTTACTATCTTTGGCATAGAAAAATTAGGAAAATCTTACTATCTTTGGCATAGAAAAATTAGGAAAATCCTGGTCAACTTCCCCCGGAGCTGTTCGATCCTTGGATTCATCAACCTAAAACCACGTCCCTGGGCTGGGGGTACTGTATCATCCTTTTTCCTGTAGTGTATGCATGTGTGCACAGTTCAAAACCAGGATGTGGGTTCTTCAAGACCTATTGGAACTCGCACAATTTCAACGATTTGGCCAGGTGTTGGACAAGTTTTGAGCTATTTTGGATTGAGGCAAGATGTCACCCCCCATGAATAAGTTGGTTTATAACCCCCATTAACTATGTATATATATATATATATGCCATCAACCCAACAGTTATTGGATTTATCTTTACCAATTTAGCTACCGAACTGGGGCACCATTTTTGATACTAAAGTCCAGGTGGATGGTTATATCCCATTAATCCAATAATAATATATACCATCAATGTTTGTCATCTATTACCCGGGGAATCCACAATATATCCCATTAATCCATGATATGATTAGATATCCCGTGTTGATGTTTAAATACATATATATATATATAAATGATGATATGTATATAATTATGTATATACGCATATATATATATATATATATAAAAACATATTATATTATCATATAATATAAGTCCTAAATTCCTATATTTGATGCCCATGGTCACCAGTGTCACCTGGCCTCGGGGACCCTCATCGCGACAAATCTTTTGCACACAGTCCAAGACACCAGTGTAATACTCGCGGCGCCTCGGGGCCCACGACAGGATCACAAAGATGCATCTACAGCTATACCTTTATGTTTGCATATATATATATATATATATTAATATATATATATAGGCACAATCATATGTGTAAAACAAACACTGTGTGTACAAATATATGTTATCTATATGTACTGTAAGTGGGGCCATGAACTTACGTTTCCTCACCTTTTGGGAGATTGCCCACCAATTATCTGACCACCAAACATGGGTAGTCAATGACCGAAACCCAAGTGAAACAAACTGGTCATAGACATTCATAGAGCCCCAGGAAGCGGTGGACAGGATACTGCAATGATTTGAAGTGTGAAACATCGCAAAGTTTCAGGTTTTCGGGAAAACTGGTGGCAGGAAAATGGTTTGAAGACAGCGGACCCAGTAAAGCAATTGGTTGCTTAGCAATACCCTATGGTAATTTAACATAGCTATGGAAACAAGGTGTACCCTCTGGCAATTTAACATAGCTATGGAAAATCAAAATGTTTAATGGGAAAATCCACTATAAATGGCCATTTTCAATAGCTATGTTAAATTACCAGAGGGTAAGCAAGATTACAGTAGCCACCTGTGCTTTGTAACCATTGTCAGCATGCCCGCCTCCACGAAGAAAACGACTTTCCATGACAACATATGACAACGACTAAAGCGTGGAAACTGTTTTTTTTTTCCCCTGCATTTTGTTTGGTTGGTGGTTTGGAGCCAACCCTTGTCCCTGAATCAGTTCAATTGGAAAACCAATGGGGATCATAAAATCTCTGGTGAGTCCAGCAAATTGATCTACGACCATCATCTACCATCAACATTGCCGCATTTTTTGCGGCATATTTGTTGCTAGTTAAGTCTACGTCTTCCTACTTCCATCCTCACTCGAATTGGATAGTTTTTTGTTCCATGTTCACCTACCATTCACCAATCTTCACCCAGTTTGCATCATGATTTTTGGCACATCAGTTTTCATCAGTGGCATCCAAGAGACGTCTGCGCCATGAGTCGAGTTTTGATCACGTCCAAGGGATGAAGGGTACAGACCTCATCGCGGCGCTGTGACTGGGGACGCAAGGAGCAAATTATGGGTAACCATAATCGGTATATAAGGGTATAAAGTATGTATAGTGTATGTGTTCTATATGCATGTAAATAATAAATATGTATAAATATATATATATCATATTTAATGGAACATATTTTGACAAAATGATATGTGGTTTGTCCAGAAATGGTGGGGGGTATAGCAGTATAACCTAATTTATGGATATTTATGGGCGTTTTAATGGGATGAATGACGATTCACCATGGGATTTGGCGGTCCCCTATTTTCAGACCAACGCACATACATACATTACATTACATTACCATACATACATACATTACATACATAAATACATAGATACCATACCATACCACACCACACCACACCACACCATACCATACCATACATACATAATTACAAACATACATTACATACATACATTACATTACATTATACATTACATACATACATTACATTACACTACACTACATTACATTACATTACATTACACTACATTACATTACATTAGATTACATTACATTACATTACAAACATTACATTACATTAGGTTAACTTAAATTACATTACATTGCATTGCATTACATTACTTACATTACATTACATTACATTACGTTACGTTACGTTACATTATGTTACATTACATTACATCACATACATCACATACATCAGATACATCAGATACATCAGATACATCAAATACATCAAATACATCAGATACATCACATACATTACATACATTACATACATTACATACATTCATACATTCATACATTCATACATTCATACATTCATAAATTCATACATTCAGACAGACAGACAGACAGACAAACCGACAGACAGACAGACAAACAGACAGACAGACAAACAGACAGGACATACCATACCATACCACAACATAACATAACATAACATACATACATACATACATACCATAACATACCATACCATAACATTACATTAGATTACATACATTACATTAAATTACATTCCATTCCATTCCATTCCATTCCATTCCATTCCACTACATACATACATCAACATACATGCATTACTTCACTTTACCTTACATTACAGTACAGTACATTACATTACATTAGATTGAATTACATTGGATTACATTACATTACATTACATACAGACATAAACATACGCGTCTTGAATATGGTATATGGGGTGTTTCTAGTTTGCATAAATGAAATGCAAATGTCTTGTCCCAATATGGACATGCACAGAGACATATGTATGAAGATGTACTGCTCCTGACACCAAATTAACCTTCTCTTTGGCCACACCTCGCTTGGCCACACGTCGTGACTAAGTTGATTAACTCCACATTGATGGTTCGTCAAGCAAATACATTTTGTTGATTCAAGGTCCATATTTGACACCAGCAACCAGAGATATCCAGAGTATGAGTTGTATGTCTGCCATCAAGCCGCATGCCTCCGCCGTATGTCATGGATATAATCATCATAAGATATTATAAGTACAATACGTAGCAGCTTAGCAGGAACCAATTGTGACCCCATGCTTTTGGAATTGTTGACTCATACATTGGAATGCGCATAATCAAACACGGCGTAGGTTGTACCATCTTACAGTCTTTTCTCTCTAGATATGGGGGTTTCCATAAATGGGGATACCCCAAAATAGATGATTTATGATGGAAAATCCCATGAACATGGATGATTTGGGGAAACCTCCATATGTAAATTTCATACCTGGGACCTATCTATCCGTCTATCAACCTACAATAGTATCAATAGTCCCCTGGGCCCCTGGACTGCGGCGCAGGCGGCACCACCACCAGCCAACAAATGCCGGCTCTGGCGAAAAAAAACACGTGGGCTGAAGGAAAATCTACAGGAAACCATTGTTTTATCATGGGAAAACCGTTGTTTTTTGCTGTGGTTTTTCATGTTTTGCTTCCTAGGTCTTAAGTAACAACAATTGGCAGAAAAATGGGACTGGTGGATTCAATGGATTGATTTCCATGTTGTAGGACTCCATGGTTTCTACGCAAAAGTTGGGGGGTTCTGTTAATTTTCACCTTCACAGGTTTGTAGACAGTTTGCCTGTTGAAAAAAAAATATATTCCCATAGTTACATTATGTTACATTCTTAGCAGAACGTATGCCCACTTGCAAGGGTCCCAGAAAACATAGACACATAGTTTTGTTGTTTTGTTGTTCCAGCAGGGTTCAGAAATCAAGCAAATAGAGGGGATGAAAACTGATGAAAACACCAAGAGAGTCATTCAGGATCGATGCAAAACAAATCAGATTAGCAATAGGTAGCACAATTTTCCATAGAACCAACAATTCGGCAACCAAATCCATACATTGATGGCTGGCAACATATCCCACCCATGAATCCAGAAATGGGAGTGAATCATCCCTGGAGTAACAGGGGGTATCAGGGAAAACTTCACTGGACCACTTCCTCCATTTTGGATCATTTTGGTACCTGAATAGGCCCTTTGATTGACGGATTGAAAAAACATGAATCTACAAAGTTCAACACGGTGATCAAATCAACTCATAATTTACTGTATGGGGGCAAAACAAAAAGTTCCCGACATGGGGCAAACCCATCAAACTGCAAAATAACTGCAAGTCTCAGTCTAAGTGTATGGGTAAACTAGCCTATCCGAACTATCGTTGTGTTTTGTTCAGAGATGTTCAGAGAATATCCTACAAGCGCAATCTTGGGTACGACCCCCATTAATTTTCTTACTGGGTATTACATTTCTTCATGTACGGTCACTCAATAGTGGAGGACCGCTGTCTCGTTTGATCGCAGGGGCAGCTAACGGAAAGTGTACAACTCCACCATTTTGGTCATATGCGGCTATAAATACTCAAGGTTTACCCCACCGGGCAGTGGATCACCATGCAGAAAGCCATTAAAAAAGCATAAAAAAGCCGACCGAACTTCGGGTGTTCGTCCTGATCGGGAAGCGTGGAAGCGTTCTGCTGCAATGTTTCCCTGATGGCTGCCTCGGCCACCGTCGCCTCCATTGGTTCATTTCTTCGGTGTGTTTGGTGAAGTTGGTTCAACGAACTTACCCTCTGGTTATGTCAAAATAGCTATTGAAAATAACCATTAACAGTGGATTTTCCCAGAAAAAATTGTGATTTTCCATAGCTATGTTAAATTACCAGAGGGTACATAATCTGACATATCATGACAATATCCATCTTTATCAGTTTTACATGGCTCTGGGTCAAATTTGCTACACCGAAATTCAGTCTGCTACATAGATAACTCCCTATTTCTTTGCAAACGTGCCCTTTTTCGTCGACTCAATCAGAACTTAACCATCATTTCAAGCGATCCAACGATTGATCTTGCATCCACCCAAATGGTGAAAAATGGCAAGATATGCAACTTGACCTTTAAGAAATATGCTGAAACACCTTCAAAAATTGCGGCAAAATACGTATGTGTGTTTGTCCAGAAATGGGGTAGATTCAACAAATGCCACTATAATGGGGACAATAAGTGTCTAATCCATTGAGGTAACTCATGTTCACAAATTGTTGGTTACATATCCAACATATCCTCAAAAAATAAATGGATTCCTCTGGTGTTCCCAACATAGTGTATTATGCTGTTGCTATCCAAGCCATACACACATATACAATAGATATTATGCAACATGTATGTATTTGTGCACCATGTGTATGTAAATATATACAAAAAACATATATATATATATATATATATGTATTCTATCACAATATGTATATATGTATAATGTTGTAGTAGTTTCATGATGCTTCATGTTTATATATATATGTATATATATATGTATATATATGTATATATATATATATATATATATGTATATATATATGTATATATATATATATATATATATATATATATATGTATATATATATGTATATATATATATATGTATATATATATATGTATATATATTATAAACTATAATTAGACAGTTAAAACATGTTATAAACACAAAACATGGTGCCCTGACTCAGTTCCGCGCATTGGCGTAGAATGTGATCTCGGATGAAAAGCGGTGACAAAAAATGTGGATTTCATGAGGGTACTTCAGGAGGAACAAAGTTTATGCTTCTTGAAAGCTTTACAAAACATCCATCTCGGTCAACTGCGAACAACATGTTCAAGTCCATTTTGTGTGGCAGGTGTGGGACGGCCAATGATCACCCTCTTTTAAATATACAAGATTTGAGAAAACTTTTGGCAGGTGGAAATGCGACCGGGGTACAACAAAGCTCCATTCTAGGATTCTGCGGGGAAAGGGTGTGCAGAAGAAGAAACCAAACATGTTCACTGTGGGAAGTTCAACAAGCTTATGTGGATTTACTGGGGATTTCATGCTGGGATAAAACATTGTAAAACTCAACCATAACTTGGTTTATAAACGCATCTAACTATGGCACGTAATATCTACCGAAATTCATAGCACACTGTAAACCAAGGTATAATATATATATATATATTATCCAGAACCAGCTTACCCATCTTTGGCGCCTCACATTGTATGGACGTGCCAGGTGGTTGGATCTGGGATATCTAGTCAAATTCTCATTTACACCAAATGTCTACCAGTAGTAAGCCAAGTGCAACACACACACACAGTTTCAACAACCGCAAAGATTCTCAGACTTGGCTTTTGGGAAATCTGAGCTGATCTATTGCCACAATTTTCCAAACCTGAAAGAAACAATTTGGATAATTTTGGGTAACTTGCCCAAATTGGATGCAAGGTTTCGGCATAGAAAACCATGTGTTGAAGGTTTCCGTGGCATTTGACTCACACTATCTATGGTAAGGGCATAGAAAACACAAACCACAATGAAACAAAAATGGCAAGCAAATATGTATTTTATCACACAAATAAACACTAGCCCAACTGGTTTCTAACATTTTGACACTAAAGTCTCTCATTTGAATGTGTTTTTTTTGTGTTTGCAGCATTTTCAAGCAGTATTCAGTATTTGCAACATGTTGGAACAAACACCTTCTCATTTTGTATGGTAGTTGCAGCGTTTTGAAGCAACAACTTCTCATTCGCACAGGCTTTGCAACGCATTGAAATTCAAGTTTGTCATATATTTGCATCGCACTTTACCATGAGAGAGGTATTTTGCAGCGCTATCGAATTAGACTCCTGCCTTGCTTTCATTGTTGCTTTGGTTCCTCAAATTTTCTCCTTGTTCTTGTTGTTCTTGTCATTTTTTCCCGTATTGAGATGATTATTTTTTTGTGTGTGTGTACATGTTGTTTCTATGTTGTTGCCTTTTTGCCTTATGTTTCTTATTATCGTTGCTGATTTTTTGCCTGTTGGTGGGAGAAAAAACGCACGCTGTCTCACCGCATCGAAACCAACAAATCTTGGCACACGTGTGGTATATACTTGGTAGATCTTGGTAGTTAGAGTATATTTCCTGAAATAAATCAGATTGCGTGTGGCTGGGGGGGAGGGGTTTCCGAAGGGGAGTCCGCAGCGCCTGCCCCTCCCCTTGGCGTTCGGCGGCGACATGTTGTTGTTGCGATCTTCTTTTGCGTTGTTCCTGTTTTGGTGTGGCCTCTAATGCAGTAAGGACAATAGTACCTCCTCTCCATGTCTTTAAATACAGTAAGTGCAGGCAAATCAATAGTTTTTGGGAGGTGAGGGTGCAGGTCGGTCAATTAGTTCCCTTTCTTTCCCTGTAAAAATCAATTTACAGTGACAGAAACTAGAGGAAAAACATACGATTCTCATCACATACTGATGAAATATGATTCCGTTTGCATGCTGTTACTTTTCTGTCTATTCTATGATATTCCATGACTGGCTGAATATCATTGTGTTTACCGTTGATTAAACATTATTTCCCATACTGCTTTGCGTGTTTTTATTGCTTGGGAATTGCGAATCTATTGACAAACAACATGAATTGTTGTTGACAGTGCTTCGGTATTGTCCTACCCTCATAGAGTGTCTTCTTTCTTGTAAACACTAAACCATTTTAAATCAAAGAGCTTTATATAAACAAAATCTTGGTGGGACTTGTTGTGTTTCCTGCCAAAGGCTGTTTTACTTGCTATATGCAACATTTAGTGTCATACTTCCCATAGGCGCAGTTTCTGCAACATTCTGGTGCCTGCATCCACACCTTCCTGACTTCTTTCCTTCTTTCCTTCCTTCCTTGCTTCCTTTTCCTTTCCTCCTTTCTTTGTTCCTATCTGCCTCTCTTTCTTCGTTGATAATACCATGTGTTTTGATTGGAATAATCATAATATATCATCATATGCTTTTGATTGTGATAGTATTTCTTGCTATTTTTGATGCCTACATGATCAAGTCACGTCGAAAGGTTCTTAGTTTATCCGTTGGAATCCGGTGGATATACACTGATTTTCTGCGGCTAGAAGTGATATGGCTGGGATAAGTTGCCCGCTGAGAACAACAAAAATTACCTTTGCAAGTGTGATATGACAGCTTCAAATTGAAACAGCAGGTGCCTTCCAGCAAAAATAGCAATGGAATATATTTGTCAATCCTCAATTAGAGCACATGGGCATGTTCCATTGTCACTCTGGACCAGGTAGATGATCATCCAAAAATCCAGTCCCCCTTGCGCAGTTCATTTTACTGCAAGGATCAGTGAAACTGTTTGGGTTTAGGCAAGGTGGCAAGAGCAACGATCCAGACAAAACGTTGCTTCACCGGCTTCACCTCAATGATGCCACGGTCAACGGATATCAACAGAACCTTTTGGGCTCAGAATGGAATCGATGCCATCACCAGTACATTCCCCAAGGATATGAATATCGACCAACCTATATATATATAATATATATATATACAGTACATCATGGCGAACAACTTAATGGTCACCACAATGATGAATGGGAACCTGGAATCTAAGGTATTTTGATCAGATTGGAACGCCGTGTGTGGGCTGTTTTCTGAGACAGCACGTTTTGGGTCACTTCGGAACGCACAAGTTCTATCCTGTCTTTTCCGAAAAGATTCATCCACCATTGAAAATTCTGAGCAAATTCTGACAATACCCACATGTATCATCGAATATCAATAGGTAGTAGAGCAATAGTAAACCATCCCCAACATTTACCATAAATTATCATAAATGGATACAAATGGGCGGTATAAACCATCTATTTATGTGGTTGCATTGCTTTACAAACATTCATAGGGTGGATCCCCAATCCAACCCTTCATTTGCGGGGCTATTGACAAAGATTTTTCCACAATACGTACACGATCGTACACGTACATATACATACACGTAGACGTACCTGCACATTACAAATACAGAACATAATATACATGTATGAGTGAACATCAGCAAATCGAGCCCGCAATCGAACTTACAAAGCCATGATGAAAGAAACATATTGGTTGATAACGCATGATAAAGCTGCGACTTGATTCTTTGGTTGACATTTCAAGACCCCGGTCTGAAGATATCTGAAGATTCATACTATAGCTCACTTTCATCTCAACTTTGTTGAGTGTTGCATCATAAACTGCGCTGTGGAAAATGGGTCTGAAGAGAGACCTCTGCAGCGCATTTCGGCATCACAACTTGGGTTCTTCAGCTCACCGTGGCCAACGAGGCTCGACAAAGCCTCGTTAATGAGTTCATGGGATGTCAGTAACAGATATGATATAGATCAATATGGATTAATATAGATTAATAATGATTAATAGATGTGAACATATGTTAAGATCGACCTGAGGCGGTTAAAGATGTTAAAGAATTACGCCAAGATTCCGCCAGTGACGCCTCTCCTTCTTCGCAGTGCGCAGTGCGTCGGAGAAAAAAACAGCGCCACTGACCACTGCACCAGAAATCCAGTAAGGCAATGGAATGAAGTGCATGCAAGTTCATGTCCAGAGACTCTTACTGACTTCTAGACTGGTGCAGGAAAATTACAAAGGCCCAGTCCACAGTTGCAAATTTGCTTCACACACAGGTTCCATAGTTTTTATGATATAGTTGAGTGTGGTGAAAAAACCGCTGAAATATGCTTAAATTATGTATTAAATTAAGTGTCTTCATCAGAAAAGTAACTGGGAAGGGCCACATGTAAACACAAAACGTCAGAACATGCTACAGTAACAAACTGCTGTGGATTTTTAGTCCACAATTTCTTCCATAGAACCACGAGGCGCTGGGCCAAGTTCTTAGGTCGCGAAGGGAGGAGCGAAGTCACAAGTTGAGTAAGATACAGAATGCCTAGACCAGCATGAACATTGGATAACATTGGTTTGTATGTCATGTATCCTTACCCTCAATGTTTTAAAGGTTCTTTGAGTCTCCTGGCGTACAAAAATAATCAAGCATAAGGATTTCAACCAACAAACACAGGGTTGAACCAAATACCGATTCAGCATCAAACTAGCACAAACATATGTATCCACCTTGAAGATGGAACAAAGCGGACCATCATCAGAGATCGATGAAAATGCAGCCATGCAAATGTGTTTGTGCTCCAGTAATACTTGATTTGATTAACACTCAAACAATCCACAATCGCTACAATCCTCCAAGGAATACCTTGACCCAACATCGGTGACTCCAACATCGTAACGTCGTAACGGTTGCGGTCAGCGCGCTGGATCAAACTCGGAGACCTCCAAAGAATGGTTGATCGTCAGTAAAATGGCCCAAGAGCTGGGTATCGTTTTTTGGTTGAAAAATACATGTGTGGTTCAGGAAACCCTTTTGGGTTACCTCAGAAACTCCAAGTTTGACCCCAACATCATCTCCGAATCCAGAGATGGTCATGATCGCATTCTTCACCTGAACTACTGACATAACTGCTGTGACTAGTGAACATGCTTCCAATATTTGTGCATGGAAAAGCCGTATTTGCGATATTCCAAACTAACCAATGGCCCTCATGGAGACAATCACCCAGACTTCCCCCATTCACCAGTTTCATCAGGATCATAACCCCGGTGACTGATTTGTTTATCACTTGTCATCCACACATGTATGCGCAATGTTGTAATGAATGTAATTAGGTAATTTGTTCAATGTATACAATGTATTCATTCATTATACATGTAGGATATGAGTCAGTGACAGGTGTGTGCATACATAATATGTATATAATATATATATATATACCTATCCGTCTATCCCTCTATCCATTGTTGCATCTACCCGTCCATTCATCCATCCTGATTCAGACAGACAGGGATAAGTCCGGGATAAGGATATGGGTTTGTCTCAAAATGGTTGATACCCAAATCTCTGAACATCAAATACCGTGAAACATGAGGTTCTAGATCATGGAATGTTTCGATCCTGACCGACGTAGATATGGATTCTCCAAAGATATTACATTCCTCAAAGCCACTTGGCTATCATCAAAGTCCCGACTAGCATTACCATTTATACCGTGATTGTGCCATCCATCTAGATATTGCTTACAGATACAATCATGCAATATATAATATCGTTCTTTCTATCTATCCAATTTTGTACATACATCTATGTACATACGTATATACATATATCTGCATATACATATGTCTAGATATAGATATCTCTACATATATATATACACATACGTCTACATACACATATAATTATGATAATATAATATATATATATAATGTATAATAAGTTAATATATACATACATACATCTATAATCATCTATATACATACGTATACATAACAATAATAATATATGAAAAAATGCATATATATACATATATTATATACGTATATATATATATATATTTACATACATAGATATTGTTGAACACCCATAATTTGTCAGATTATGTCAGATTTTCAGCTCAGGAGTTCCTTGTCCTTCAATCCTTCATCGCTCAGGTCATCGCTCAGCTCGCTCAGCTCCGGGATGCCCAGCTTGCGTAGAACGGCGGACTCCAAAACGCCAGGCTCACGTGAGACCTCAGGCTTTGCATCGTGGGATCGACGCATAAGTAGGGATAACTAGGGTTTATGGGGGATATAACTATATAAATGTGATATAACTATGATATGCAGTGAATTGACATACATACAGAATCATACAGATACATACAGTAGCATACAGTTAGATGGCCCACAAAGCAACAGATACAACTGGGGCACCTTGGATGGATTAGGATTCACCCAGATTGGATACCATTCTGCATGGACATTCCCACTGTCGGATTCAAAAATGTCTGAACTCAGAAGAAATTTCAACAAATCAACGTTAGCAGGTCATGTGGATTCTTGGATTTTGCCGCTGAGCTCCGTTAGTGCTTGGATGATCTTGTGCTGGACTCCCCAATATGACAGTGCCAGCCGCCAGAAGCATCGCATGTTGTGGAACGTTTCTCAAGTGACCTTCACCCAAAAAAACTTAACATTGACAATTAGTGAGCCCAAAACCCGAAAAAAAAAGGAATATCGAATAGCAATCACCATTCAATCATTCCCAATATATATATATATATATAAATAACGTTGCTATATGGTGCTATCAAGAACATTTGAAGTGTGTACATGTATATATATAATGAATAGCTGATCAACCAACAATGTCGTGGCAAATCTTGGATACTAAGTACCGCACAACACAACCTGTTCTTTTGTCTGCTGATATTCATGGCAAACAATTACATTGACCCATCATCACCTACCATTCATCAAAGTTCACTCAGCTTTTCACCCGATATTGTCATTCATCATGTTCCTAGGAGTTGAATCTCCAATTGTGTGGGTTAAATCAACCATCATTAGTCCTTTTAAAGACCAATTCAATATAATGCAATAAAGTGGATTTTGCTAAATGCCAAAGACCTCCAATGGTTTATTGCTGCTGAGAGACAGCTTGCGTGTAGCAGTTCAATTTGTAAACGTGCGCCTGAAATCGGGCTCACCGTGCACCTCTAATCTTGGAAACCTTTCATCTTTGTTTGCTTATCTGATTTTATATGTATACCGACGGACTGAAACTTAGAATGCGGCCCATTTTTCCAATTTCCCTTTTTCGTAAACTTAGAATGCGGCGGAGCCCCGGACGGCGACCAGACAGTTAGAATGCTGACCCAAAGTGTTTAGATTGAGATAGATAAAGATATACTGAAATGACGGCTGGGGCATCATGGAGCATTCTAACTGTCTGTAAACTACTCTCAGGAAAGAAGCGTAGCATTCGAAGTTTCAGTCCGTCGGTGTGTGTATATACTGTACATATATTAAATATTTAAAAAGATAAATATATAGATACGTGTCAAAAAAAAAAAACATGGCCTCAGGGAACCTCCGGCACTAGCATATTCTAGCATGGATGGGTGGGTTTGCATCATGTTTTCAAAAAAACTTTCTATATACATACCAAGTATGTATGTTTCCAGAAAAACACCAGGGAACGCTGAGGGAACGCA
>Ga0126342_10014567_pt1 | contig 13867 bp, 10 predicted proteins | sample Cyp1metagenome_FD_92528 | JGI IMG/M metagenome (GOLD analysis project Ga0126342, IMG submission 92528) | Coral microbial communities from Lord Howe Island, Old Settlement Bay, Australia - Cyphastrea 1 metagenome | ecosystem: Host-associated > Invertebrates > Cnidaria > Coral ...
TGATTCCACTTGTAGCTAGACAAGTCAGTCTCTGCTTGTTACGCAGTCTTGGAACTCGAGGAAAAGGGGGCTGTGCGACCTTAGTGTGAATACTGTGGATCCGTATTCCTTTCCGGTCTGTTTAGCCATATTCCTCACCTTGTGACTTGAGAGCCTCAGCTACTTCGTGAACTTCAACCTGCAAGTGCCTTGAGCAGTTGAATATATATATATATAATTATATATATATAGTTAGGGGACCAGCCCATCACCAGCGTTATTCAATGTTATTCACCACCAAGTGTGACGAAGTGGAATGATCCTTCAAGCACCCAATTCTGTTTAATTCTTCAAGCACTTCAGTTTGGACAGTTGATGCTTAAATGCATATAGCCCTGCCTTTTTTTGTTGGTCAACACGGCTAGTCACTTTTGGTGGTTCCCATCATAATTGGTCAATTCCAGCCTTTTTTTGTTGGTCATGTCCCTGTCAAGAACCCATTTGGCCCATTTGGCAATGGATCCGAATCCAAAATAGCTGGTAAATGGATATTCATCCCCAAAAAACTGAGTGTAATAGGTTTTTTTCATCCCCCTATTGTACCATGTTTGGAGGTCTTGGCCCCCTTTTGTGGCGCATTTTTGAATAGGCCCATCTAGTTTTTAAGTGCACAGTCTTTGGAATTTCCCCTTTCCGTTTCTGAATCTGTGGCATCATCGCCTCCATCCAAGATCACCCGGGCGGCAGCTAGACCAGCCCCAGCAGCGCTGGTCGCGTCCTACCGCTGCATGTTTCAAGTGATAGCTATGGCCATTAAAATGATCTGTCCACCTATTGAACAGCAGGGTTTAGTCATCCAGGGCTGACACTACTCCGATTGTTGGAAATAGAAATGATCAAACTTGGCGATTTTGTGGATAACTTGAACCATAGCCAGAGATCCTGGTAAGAGACTCAAAGAAGAATGAGTGTAGGCTGTGGATTCCAAGATCTTAAACAGAGGAAATCGTTAACAGGGATCCACGGCCAAATACTGCTGCAGGGAAAGCCTCAGATTAGGCTAATCATAAACTGCACAAGAGGATCGACAGTTTCTGAATGACACCATTTGAAAGAACAAGACTCAACAGCCTCACAGAAAGCCTTTCAAACGTGGTCAATTGGATCTCTTCATTTTACTTCATTCTTCGGTTCCCATATAGGTGGTGGAGTTTTACCCTTCATTTCTACATTGCTGACTATTGTCTATGATTCTCTGGTACTGGTTGGTGGTATACCTACCCATTAATCACCATTAATCACCATGAAAAACCATTAATCACCATTAATCACCACTAATCACCATTAAAAGCCCATATGGTGACATATTCTTATTATTGGAGTTGACACGGCTGACGGAGTTTCCCAGCCTGGAACTTGTGGGGGATGCTCACCCGGCCCTTGATCTGGCCAGTCTGAGCCCTGGCACAAGCCACAGCACCGGTAGCCGGTGACAGACGACTGGAAGCTACGACCAAAGATATAGGTGGTTCTTTGGCATGGTCGAGATGGCTTCTAATGTAGTGTATTTTTCGATAGATTGTGTCTTTTTCGATTGATGAATAGTAGCTGATAATTGCAAACCACTGAAAAATTGGTGGTTTAAGAAAAATGTTTCTTTAAAACAAATGTGATTTGGAACCAACCCCTACGCGATTCAAGGAAAATGACTTGCTTTTGACGATCAAAAAGGTAAACTTTCGTCCACAAAGCTGTTTGTCGCTTGGGTAAGATCCCCATTTCATCCTTCGCTTATTCATTGATATGTTCAGGAAAGCAACGTAAAGTCCTCAGATGTTCACACTTTCTCATTTAATTCCATACACCGACTATGGAGGGTTCGGTCAATCCCAGATGAGGCAAACAATAGCTTGGCCATTGACTACTGCTAGCATGGATTGGATCAAACGTTCAAACAATTGGACTCATTTGAGTAATGTCAAGACAGTATCACCCAGTTTCCAAACGGCCTCGCGCTTGGTGCTTTCTCTGCCCCGCCTCACGAGTCCTAAGAGCACGAGCCCGGTGAAAACTTCCCGAAATCGAAGCCGCATCGGGGCACCTCCCGGGCAGCCGGTTGGCCACGGATCGGTCGTCCACCATAGAAAAAAAGGACGGAAAGGTGCGATGGCATCGATGGTCGAACTTCAAACCGCCCGTGAAAAGTTAGGCAAACCAATGTACAACGATCCAATGATCATTGGGGATATGATTGGGATGTAACAGGATGTAGCTGAATAAGAATCCCGCTTAGATCCTGAAACGCCGGACCAAACCCACCAATCAACTGTTGCCTACAGTCTACAGCTGCAAATTCGAGGGGAATTGGGAGATCTATCTGTGAATTCCAGGAAAAATAGCCGCCATAATTGGAGCGACGCAAATAGATAGTCAATGATTGTCAGATAGTCAATGAAAGTCATGACAGAAGAAGTGCTTCTGAAAGGCGTCAAAGTCCCACCTGGGGATGATCCCCCAACCGATTTATGCAAAGTCGTCAGCGGTCGTCTACAGTGATGGCTTTTTAAAAAAACTGCGCTTCTGATGAGGTAAACCCAGCAACAAACCCTCCCCAATTGAAGTATATACCCCTTAGTATCCCCTAGTTGGGGTGATTTTTTGCCTATATGGTTGATAGTTGGATAGTTGGGGACAGTTTCTAAATCCCATCCTGTGGTCCCGGTCATATGTCAATGCCACCGCTGGGGGGTTCTCTGCCTTCGGTCTGCGGTGACGTTTGGTCGCCGCTAGCCCCCCGGGTGCTGTTTTGACTGCCGTGAGCCAAAAATATTCAGCACGCAGTGCGTGGGCAACAGTTGCAGGGAACTTCTGAAATGGCCATTGGGGCAAAGTGGGTACCGGGTACCCTCTGGTTATTCAACATAGCTATGGAAAATGCACCATTCATAGATGATTTACTGTACATATTGAAATGGCCATTGTCCGTAGCTACGTGAGATTAACAGAGGGTACGTGTTGTACTGGTTATGTTCAACCCCAAAAACATCAGTGAACCTGGATCATCTCAAATTTGTCAAATCATGGGGTACACAGAAAGTCGCACTGACTATCCCCATATGTTGTTGTCCCATTTTTGTGAATGACTGACTGTTTTCGATCATGATGGATTAGTATCGCCATCATGATTTCTGGATCCCCTTTGCTTCTGGATCCCCTTGGGTTTATCATTACTAAATCTCTGATGTGATAAACCCTATCACGAAATATCCCCATCCACGGCTTGAGTTCTAACAGGATGATGTAAAGGATCCCCTTTTACTGTTGGTCATTGGGATGGTTCATGGCATCAGGTTTACCATCTTACCACATCATTGCAGATCATGATGGTTAGTAAACTATACTTATACCATCTGATATCCCCTTTTACCATTGGCTACATATGCATTTGTCTCCCCAGTTGTTGCTTCTAAATCCCCATTTAATCCCTATGATTCTGAAATTAAATCCCTAATTGTTCCTTGCAATCCTCGTTGCTGAGTGTGGTATATGGTTGGCAATATATTACTATCCTCATCACCCATATATCATACTTTCCATAAGGGATTAATATGTCACTAGATTATAAATTATATATATAATTATACATATTAATCCATCTCCATCACTTATGTACAATGCTAAATCCCATTGAAAACCATTAAAAACCCATTAAAACCCATGTTGCAATCCACTCAAAAAAACCTGTTGTTGGGATACACATCCGTTGCGTCCCCAGTTCCACCTCCGAGTTTCGCTGCAGGACCTTCAGCGTGGGAGGCGCTGAAACGTCGTCCCAGGACTCCAGGAAGTTCAGAATCGCCTGGGGCCCGATTTGCGACCTGAAAATAGCGGAGTTCATCGAATTTCATCGAGAAAATGGGGGGATTTAAGCAAGCAAATGGAGAGTTGAACCAACTTAATACCCTCTGGTAATGACTAACAGTTTGCTATTGAAAATGGCCCTTTATACTGGATTTTCCCATTAAAAATGGTGATTTTCCATTGCTATGTTAGTTTACCAGAGGGTAGATGGATTTTTCTGGATTTCACCACCAGAAATAAGGGATTTCACCCACCAAACTGGAGGCTTTTTCCCCAAAAATGAGGGGATTTAGCCATGAACCATGGTGTTTCACCATGGTGGCTTAACCATCAAAGACAGATGTCACCAAATCATGAGGTTAAGCCACTGGGGTGGATTTAATGAACCAAAATCTGCGGAGAAACAAAAAAAATTATGGGGATCTACGAAGTGGGAAATGTGTCACCAACACAAAGTGATCTTGCTTCGTCTGAAAATGCTGGCAGGTATACGGAAAAGCTGGGGAGCGTTGGTAACATGATGATAAGATTCTAAAGTGTTTTTTCCAAGAATTTGTCAGTTATCCCAAATTATGGCAGTCGTATGAAAAAAATACAGTAGTTTGGGGAAGTCCTTTTCAGACAAACCCATATGGGGGAAAATATACATAAGAGATCCTAAAACATCATAAAGCCATGGGCATTCTGGGGTCCAAAACATGGCCTCAATTCTTTCCTTAGATACCCTGCAAAAAAAAAAAACTGTGGCTTAGTATATTCCATTATATGTCAAAAAATGAAGTTTCATTATATTAGTACATATACTAGGATATATGTAATATATCATCACTTGTACTTGTTGCTTCATTTATATAAGTACTTGGCTTATTACAGCATAGTACAGCAAAGCGTAGACACTTCCAAGTGGGGATCACCAGTGGGTAACCTCCCATGACCAGTTCATGGGAGTCCAATGGTGATTTACAGTCAACATGGCTCCCATCCTCTTACGAGTTTTCACCCCTTCACAGCCCACCATGGTCACCAGAGTTGCTGCGTGTTACACGGTTGAATAAGAGATAGAGGTCATTTGAACAGCGGAAAATGGATGATGGTCCTCTTAAAATGGTGATCTATTGAAAGGTGATGGTGATTTACCCCTTAAGAATGCTGATGTTTAAGAGCAAACCGTTGAATTGCCAGAGGGTTTTCTAGTGCGAATCCACCACGATATACCAACAAAGAAATAGGTCAAGAATGGTCAAGACATCACCGGCACCTCTCTAAGTACTTCTTCCTGGGAAAGAAAGCCATCAGGGGGCAGGTTATCGAAGAAGTCCTCCGTGGTTGGTCGATGTGCCGGCGGAATCAAGGGGCCCCAAAGGGGCCCCAAAGGGGCCCCAAAGTCGTCATGGGCCCCAGTTGGTCAACTGGGATCATGCGAAACCAGAAAAACCTCTGATCGTTGGTTGAGTCCCCCAATTCTCTAACCTAATATGTCCATGTTGTTTGAATGCACTTTTTTGCCACATGATTATTATGTAAGTCCCGTGTCTGCTCATTTTTTTGCTGACGTTTGCTGACTACGCTCTGGCAATCAAACATGGCAACGTAAAACCCGCATTCAATTTGATGATTTCCCCATTTAAGTGCCCATTTTAGGGAATTTTCCAGCTAGCCATGTTTGATTACTGCAGGGCAAATCTCCATTTCTACCCAGAACATGAAGGATTTAAGGCCATGATCATGAAGGTGATATCCCGACTTGGGGGGTCGCCATGATTATACCCATGACTCCCATGACTTGAAAAACTGCACTCGCAGTGATTTTACGCGATCCCATTATTACATGATTATTACTACTGGCTGGTGGTATACCTACCCCTCTGAAAAATATGAGTTCGTCAGTTGGGATGATGAAATATTCCCAATATATATATATATATACCAATATATGGAAAAATAAAATTCATGTTCCAAACCACCAACCAGGCTATCATTATTTGTATGCAGTATGATCATTACCATGATATCCCCACAGATGGATGATTTCCCATGGGAAATTCCCGATTTTTTCACCAATGACCGGCTCGCCTCTGGGCTTTTTTTTTCACGTTGGGAATGGGAAACTCGGCATTTCGAATGGGTAAATCATCGCAAGTCATCTATTTCTGTGGGCCAAGGATTCCTTGGCAAACTGTAACCAGAGGGTATAATATCCCCATTGATGGATGATTTCCTGTGAAATCGCCATGAAAGAAATCAAACCAATCATCCAATTGGAGCTTTCCGAAAATGCTACCCTCAAATCCAAGTCATTAGATCATTTGAGTATTGAAACAACCATGGTTTTCACCTGGTTTTCATCCATGTTATTTTCGGATCCCTTCACCATCCAGCTATTGAAGGTACCCCCAACCTGTCACCCAATCAGCGTCCTGAGCTTTGCCATCCAACAGATCGGCAGCCTACCCATTCATTGAGGAACCACTGAACCACCAGGACTTTTGAGAAACTTAATTACAATCCATAGATGCTGTAGTAACTGTAGTAGCTAGTACATGGCTATGAATGCCAAATTCTCTGTGTGGGTCAAATTCAGCGAGGCTGAGTTTTGGATGCAGATCGATAGCAACCCGTTTAATCATACTATATACGCACAGCTGGGACGAAACATACCATGGCCATCTAGCTACCATATCATAACCTGATAATGATCCTACAATATCCTACAATGATCACAATGGGTCACTACAAAGTAACATTTAAATAGCTATCATTTACACGTCTAATCCACATCTGAATCAACATATACTAGCCCAAATCAACATATGAACCATATTCAACATAGTAACGAATTATCACACTTCAATATCTCCAAGCATATTTAATTTAACATTCATCTAAGCTTATATATATATATATATTTATACAGTATATATATGACTTTACAGCCCCTGAAACAACGTCATCAACGTCTCAAAAAACTCCCAGGGCGTAGAAGTGATCGCCTCCATGACTTCATCGGCGACGTCAGCGTTCACCTGGCCCTTGGCGGCGCAGCGATTTTTTTAACTGGCCCATGGCTTGATATATGGTGGTTGATTACCCTCTGGTAAACTAACATAACCATGGAAATTGATCCATTTGTAGTTGATCTACCTATTGGGGAAATGGTGGGAACTATCACTTGGATTCACTTGGGTAATTGATGATATTGTTGGATAGGAACTAATCTACTGGTGGATTTGCGGATCTCGTATGGGAATGATCCAAGAGAAGACTGAAAAAAATCTGGAACCCACCAGTCGCATTCATAGTAGCTTCATGGCAATACTGGATCATCATAAAATTTAGCTTATATATATTATTCTTTATATATATTACAGATAGATTACCTATACATTACTTATAGCTTACATCATCCATCATTAAGCCGACCGAAAAAGATCCAAGGAGTTCATCGACAACCCATTCTGCTCAAATTGGAATGTCACCCCTCTGGTGAATGTGATGCGAATGGAAAATGACCCATAGAAATAGAATGAAATAGATGATTTGCCACTTGAAAATACTTGAAATATGTTCTGATTTCGCCAAGTGACTGAAAAATCACAGCGCCCAGGCCTCTGGAGATATGATGATTTCGCCACCCGTTGTTTTTGCCACCCGTTGACTCATCGTTACCCGTTGACGAAACGTTAGCCCGTTTTGAAAACGACCGGCCTCCCGATCTCGAGGGAAAATGATCACCTGTCAGCAGATAAGCAGGTCTATCTCTGTCAACAACTCCATCTATGTATAATGTCATACAATACATATTGTACATAATATAAAGTATGAATGTATTGAGAATATTGATTTATCCGACACAAAAACATCAGGATGCTCACTTCAGAGCCACCTCTCCTTACACAAACATGTCCCGTGTTGAAGGGCAAAATTGATGAAATGGTTCTATTTTATAGAATAATGCCAGAATTGTTTACGAAATTATGTGTCAGGTCTTCTTGTTTTACTTTTGGAACATATCAGATTCCAGCAAACTTGACGAAACATAGCTATATTCTGATGGTTAAGTGGGCACTAGCCACTATTAACCATAATTAGTATTGGGTGAACCACGTGATTAACCATAAATTAACCAGTATGAACCATTATCAACCAGTATTAACAAGTATTCAATTCTTAACCATTCTTGGGTTTATCAGTGTTAACCACATGATTAACCATTAACATTAAATGTATCCAACCAGTATTAACAGGTATTCAACCATTCTCCACCAGTATTACCCTCAAGTAAATTAATATGACGACCCAGAGGTTGGAAGATGAGCGAAACCACCACAAATTGGTGATTTTCAGGTCTAAGTTTATTGGGTGGTAATCGGAATGATTGATGATTATTTCAAGTACAAACCATTATCAAGAATAGTCAATGGGAAGGATGACATCCATGACATCCCATATATGGAAAATAAAAATCATGTTTGAAACTACCAACCATTCTTTAACCATTGAAAATGGCGCATAGAAAGTTTGTTGATTTACCCATTTTCATAGCATGGTGATTTTCTAAGCCTAACCATTGATTGATGTTCCATCGTGTAAGTTTATTGGGGGGTAATCTATGATAGATGATTATGTAAAGTTTAAAGTACAATATAAAACCATTCTTTAACCATTGATTGATGTAGAAATTTCTCAGAGCCTAACCATTCTTCAACCATTCACCCCGTAGCAGGCCGCCTGCCCATTGGAGCCCATCTTCGTCGCGACCTCCCCGCCGATGCGGCGGTCCACCCATTCTCTCAGCGAGACCTCAGCAGAAACGGCCGTTGCAAAGGGGCCGCGAAGGATGGCGTGGAAAATGATGGGTAAATGATGGGTAAATGATGGGTAAATGATGGGAAAATGATGGGAAGATGATGGGAAGATGATGGGTAAATGATGGGAAGATGATGGGAAAATGATGGGAACACCACACGATGAAGCGGACTTTTCCAACTCGTTGGTTGGGAGAATGGGTGTGTCACCAAATGACGAAAAAGTCAAAATAGATGTTTACATTGTACATGGTAAAAATACGAATCGGATGTTTGCATGTTCAAAGAAACCTCTGGCAAACCTTTTTGGGTCGGGACATCCCGAAGATGAGGCAGATGCTGCACAACTTTGGGCCCAAACTCTTTCGCAGGCATATAGGTTTTAAAAATGATGGAACTTCTTACTGCAAATGCTGCAGAAAGCACGCTTTTGAATCCACACAAAGGCCCGGGAAATGACCGTTCTTGAAACCAGCATTTGAGCCAAGTTGCACCCTTGAGAAAGGAGCTCTTGATTTCTTGGTAGGCCTGCCATGGGGGCAGGCCTGTATGGATTCGGCACCATGGCAAGCTTGCTGAAACCCCAGATCGACGCACTCCCTGGGCACCCTAAGCCCACGTTTGCAGCTTCAACAAAGATGTGAAAAATGCCATCAGCAAGTATCTGATTGGTGTGTTCAACCTATTCAACAAAAAAATGATTACTTGGAATGATCATCTCGTTTTGGGACAAGCAACTTGAAAAAAGTGAAACCATGGACCACATTCATTTGGTTCACCATATTCATTGTGGCTAAATACCCCGTGCCCGTTTGATGGTTGTAAGTTATACCCATCCATCGGGTCTTGGAGAAGACTACCCATGTTTAACTAGTTCTAGTCCCATGTATCTACCCGGAATCTAGCCATTCTTGCTGCGGTTGAGCCAGTTTCTTTCATACCCATCATAACTCCCGGTTGGTGATGGCAGTCCCAATTTTTCATGGCACAAAAAAAAGTTATTGGCATTGGAGATACGCCGCCTTTCTTCCCAACAAGGTTGCCCCGCTGCTCTCCCCCGACCTTGGTCTGCCCTGCAATCATAGAGAGTGCAGGCCTCGAGTCGGTCGAATGAACGGGATTTCAATTACCAGTGGCTTCAATGAATTGATCATGTGGTAAACCCAATGGAACCACTCCCATTTGAGGATCTATCCCACAGGTGTTGATCATCACCTAAAATGGTGAAGCCCAAGCCATCATTAATCGCCCCCCAAAAAATGGGAAGTTCTTGGGCATGTTGGCTGCCACATCATCGTGAAGATGTGGGAAACCCATGGAAACCCAGGACTTCACAATTGCCAGTAGCTGAAGGATACAATGTTACCCTCTGGTAATTTAACATAGCTATTGAAAATGGCCCATTTATAGATGGTTTCCCTATAAAAAATGGTGATTTTCAATAGTTATGTTAGTTTACCAGAGGGTACATGATGATGAACCCTGATCAACGAGGACTTTTCCGTACAAAAAAAATCGTGGGTTTTGGCCATGGACATGCCATGGACGTCCGAGGTATCGGACCCTTCACCCGCAGGATGCTTCTGGAAGTAGATGTCCAGGCTGTCCAACAGGATCTGCACAAAAAAGCGGGGTTTCACCGCAACCGTGGCGGTTTCATTTTTGGTTGCAAAGTCTGGTAAAGATACTGGTTACATCTGGTTACTGGACCCCAATGTTTTTTTCGACTCAAAGCTAGGATTTGACATCTTTACTTTCTATGCATTTCAAGTATCCCCTAAAGATCTCCATGTTAACATCCAGGATAGGAGATGAACCGTCTGGACATCAGAGACCATCGGATGCTTCCTACAGATTGACTGATCTCTTTCGAAGCCTCCAGTTGTGTTTTGGGCAGAACCACTATGGCTTGAGACAAATTCTCATAGCTAGACTAGCTAGATTAGCTAGATTGGCATTGTTTCTTGGCCTAGGTAACGTCTCAATGATTGATGATAAGGAAGCAGCATGCTTGGCAAAGTGCCCAGCATTATTGACGCCGTACGGTACCAAAAGTTGTGAGTAGCCAGTGACTCGCCAGATTCAGGATGTGCTATCTGCCAGGATGTGGAGGCCCCTTGGTAGTTGATTCAAGTCCCATGGTTGGTTGGATTCGAAAACCCATTCGAATGGTGGTGCACCCGTTTTCCCCATCAAAATATGCCCTGGGCCCAAACGTGGACAATACACCATGCCATCTGATATCTTAGAACATCTTAGAACCTCGTTTTCCCCATGTTGAATGTTGCAATCCCTTCTTTTTGATGCCCAAAATACCAACTTTTCGAGCTCTGATGGGTCCATGGGAGAAGCAAAAAAGTGGAGCTGAGGCACTTGTCGAAGCTCCAATTCCTTCTCTAACAACTCCTGGCAGCCGTGGCCCCCGGCAGCTCCATGAAAATTCCCCAGATGAATCGGATTCAATACGGCGCTGAACCATCAAAAAATGGGGACCTCACTGGATTTTACAACTACAATTATGACATAGGGATATATGATATATATATATATATATATATAGAAGGAACTGTTGTGCTTATGAACAAGATATGCATGTTTACATCAAACTAGGGTACCCCATTCCGTCCATTGGTTCATCCTATATTCTCCATTAAAATCACCATTTTGAGGGAGTTCTTTGCCCTATTTCCAGACACAGCCATATATAAGAATCGCTCTGGGACCCTATGGGACATCTATGGTTGTTCTAAAAAAAAACGTGAGATATCTGTATGCACACCACCAAAGATGGTTGAAGAAAGAAAGGATAGTAGGACTCAGAGAAAAAAAACAAACAATAAGAAATTCGATTATTAAAAAAACAAAAACAAACAAACAATAAGAAATCCCAAAAGAAAAAAAACGGCTTTAATGAGGTTTCCGACGCTGAACTAACAATGCCATTGTCCACCTCGGGAGATGGCTATCCACTAACTTCCACCAGCTGTATCTGACTCAATTACTACACAATTCGCCTTCAGTATGAGGCCATTCGCCAGGTAGTTACTCTATAAATGTTACTAGAATAGTTCCCTAAATTATATAGTAACTATATTTCATATATTTTCATATAAATCTTACTTACCCAAATGACGTCATCTCCAACTCTCGACCGGGCTACTTCAGCTGGAAGTTTGTCGAAGAAACTTTGCTTGGACGCCTCGCTAGGACGGCAGGTTTTTGTGCTTCGGAAATGATGATCGGAGCTTCGGAGCTCCCAAACAGAGATGTAAAAATCCTACGATTTTTGAGTGATGGTTCTAATTGTTTCTATCTCTTAGGGAGTTTGTATGCCTGCAAAATCCACGAACTCCAGCATTTCAATCCCTCCAACAGAATTGGTTCAGATGGAAATATGACGGGAAAAACTCACGGTGTGATCCTCATTTCACCATGGTTTCCTCGATGCTCAGGGTTAGTCCATTGGAGACACGGCTGAATTCAATCACCTTCAAACTCGAACCGACATGTCGGCAGCCTACCTGCGACAAGCCTACCAAGGGAGACCTATGGACCCAAAAAAATTGGTCTGTTTCCATTTTCTGGGTTCAATCATTTTGACCCACACAAAAAAATTGCCCAGATGGATTCCCAAAGGGTATGTATAAGCGGTTCAATCCCGTTCTTGTTGCTCAAAAAATGTCAGTACCTGAAATGTTTTTTATGGGCCATCTCCGAAATCATTCAAATGGGGGTAGCGTTGGCTCAAACCCGAGCCAACCAAGCGGATCACTGGAAATTGTTAGTGGCACCTCATCCCGGTGCTGGGGTTCCTTTCGCTCCTTGTCGCGCCTGCGTTCCTGGCTGTTGCTGGATGTTGCTGATATTTACCATTTGGATGTTGTGTGATGTAACCACCTATGGATACCTATGGAGGTGATTCAACATCCAGAAATCTTGCATTTTAACCATCCAAAGTGGCTCATGATTGAATACGTCACATAGAACCAGCGTTTTTCCAACGTCCCATATAACCAGCGTTATTCTATGGTGAGGATGGCTAGGGTTCGGGCGCTATCATTTGCCTAAAGGGCGCTTCAGACAAGTCTGCAACCCATCTGGGTCTTTGCCACGTTTAGTCATTACCTGAAAGTGAACGTCATGTGCGCCATGGTCAAAAGATATGTCGTATGGTCATCCATCCCAGAATTGGGATCCACACATAATTAATTGTGGTATGTAAATCTTTATGAAGATTGGCTAATGACCATCTCCCAACATGGGTAGTCATACTCCAACTCTTGCATTTGGCTATATATAGATACATATATATATATATATATATATATATTACATATAGATACATATATATATATATTACATATAGATACATATTATATATATTACATATATATTACATATATATATTACATATATATTACATATATATATATATATTACATATATATATGTAATATATATATATTACATATACATATATTATAATATATATATATATATATATTATATGTATATATATATATATATATATATATTACATATATATATATGTAATATACATATATATATATATATATGATAACATATGAATTAGATATGCCAGTGTATCCCCATGAATATCCCTCCCCATCTAAGTTACAATCCACCTTGACCAAGGCACCTGTCGATTGGAACGCTCGTTTCGCTCGGAGCCACCGGAAGCCACCCTGGGTCATGGGAAATCCACCTCTTTGTTCATAGGAATAACCTCTGGTAATGACTAACAGTTTGCGAACTTGAAAATGGCCCATAGAAAGTTCGTTGATTGACCTATTGAAGATGGTGATTTTCCAGTTCGCTGTGTTAGTTTACCAGGGAGGTTTACCAGAGGGTAAGCTTATTTTCCAGGGAAATCCAATCCAAAATGTTCATAGGAAGAATGGTGAAGCGAACGGGATGGAATGGGGTGGTTTTTCCGCCATCATTTTGGAGATTTTCGGGCATTGGACAAGCCACAAGTGAGTGGCTGAAAGATGCCATCCTTGGGTAGTTGATCATTTCAGCCATGTCCAAATGAACCGCCCCTTTTGGAATAGATGCAAGGCCTTCGACTTGCTATGAATCATTCAATTGATCATTGATCCATCAATCTCCATCTTGACAAACATCCGAATCGTTACCTCCTTCACCCGTTGGTTTTGCTTTTGACAGTCCAACTTCGCTCCAAGAACTCAGCCGCGAAA
>Ga0126342_10014568_pt1 | contig 13866 bp, 15 predicted proteins | sample Cyp1metagenome_FD_92528 | JGI IMG/M metagenome (GOLD analysis project Ga0126342, IMG submission 92528) | Coral microbial communities from Lord Howe Island, Old Settlement Bay, Australia - Cyphastrea 1 metagenome | ecosystem: Host-associated > Invertebrates > Cnidaria > Coral ...
CCCAACCCCACCCCAAGATAACCATAACGTAGCATGACGTCTGTGTGCTAGTTGACATGAAAGACCATCAAAAAACGAAAAAATGCCAAAAAATGCTTAAAACACCACGGCCGTCTATGGGTCGGGCTCCAACTACACATATGCGAATGCGTAAGTATACCCAAGGTCTTGCTTCATTTGATATTCATTGGTTTTGGATGCACATTGAAATTGATATAGGCATTAATACAAATTACAATTCATTGTGAAAAATGATTCTTTCCAACACCAAGTCCTTCACCAAATCAAAGGAATTGGAAGGAATCATGGAACCCAGTGCCAAATCCAACAGCTTCAGAGGCGCTGGTGACAATGACTAACAAAATCTCAATTGTTGATCTATTTGGATCCAACATGATCCAACCAACAACCCAATGGCAACCGTCATGATCCATTCATCATAAATCTGAAGGATTGATTGGTGGCGTTCAAATCTGACGATTTTGAGGATCTGCCACGAGTTGAACCCCCTAAGATAGGCTGAAACCTATCTTAACCCCAGGATTTAGGCTGATTTTTTTTGTCCTAAATCGATGGGCGCGTTTTGTGCACTGGACTTCGAAATCAATTTAGTCTCCAACATTGAACAGTCATCAATATTGGATGTTTCTTGCAACACTGTTAAGTCAAAATTTTACCACACATAGATAGGATTTCAAATGATGATCATTCATGGGTGTACTTCGCCCAGATAAGCATGTGGTATTCAAATTGAATGCTCATACAATTTGGTTCATTAATATTTGGCGGCGGCCAAAAAATGTTCAAACTATGGCAGTAGATGGTATTAGTTATTAGTGTAAAATATGTACATCTACGGTGGATCTATACATCAATCGCCTGAATGACGGACACTGGAATTCTTAAACATCAAAAAATGTGAGGAGATCATTTCAATCTTGGCATTTAGACACTTCAATGCCATGTGTTCATTATTCTTGGGGGCTTAAAACGTGAGGGAAAGACTTCCAAGACGGGGGGTCCTGAATGGAGAATCTGCACAGATACTGTATATGACTAGACCATAATAAGAAATATGCAACGATATCTTTGAAAACAAAGAAGATTCCAGAAATCTTACTGAAGAAAACCAGACCGGATTGGGATAGAAACATATCTCGCTAGCATTAGTACAACGGAAAACAAGTAACATAAAGAACATAAGTTCTATATTGAAAAAAACACAAATTAAAACAAAACCCCCGAATCAAATTCAAACAACCCTCAATTGAAATAAATGCTATTCCTTACTGTGAACGCGTGACATATTTTATTTTTAGGTTCACTTGGAAGCGAGATCGGAGGTGGCAAACCACTGTGATGTTCCTGGTGTTGCCAAGGTTCCCATTACCAAGAACCAGGAAGCCACCATCATGGAAGAGGGCGAATTCTATGCCATTGTGACTTGTCAATGATAAGAGGCCAGTGTTGCAATAGAAACATTCAGTGGGAGCTACCAATTGAGTGCATGCTTCGTATGAGGATCAGTAAAAACAACGCCTCTGGGATCACTTAGTTTTGGATGAACATGCATGAACTGTATCAACTATTTTGGTTTTCTCCAAAAAGGGCAACATCAATTCTCCGCCATTTTTTTTTGTTTTGCACGGCCAATCATGGGCATCCGCTGTTGTCAGATCCATTCTAGGTGTTCCATGTGTTCACCAGGGTAGGCGGTTCGAACTGAGGAGACCTTCGCATCAAACGGCCTGGATCTAAGCAATGCTGGAGATTGGTGGACTTGGGATTGGACTATGGACCAACAGGTTCACCACCTATAGTGGTTGCATAGCATAGTACGGTTAAACTCCGTTAAATCGTTAAACCAGTCTGGCAAGGTTGGCCTCGTTTGCAGGTAACATCACTTTGTTGAAGCGGAAGCTGTTGCATTTGAGGCAAAGCGTACGTGGTGGAGGACTTGGAGTGCTCCCACTACATGAAGCATCCCGGCTGCCGTTTGCCCTTGATATCCCTTAATGATGCCCAAGAGTTGGATCAAACATCACCACCTTGGGGGCATAAAAAAAAAGCTGTTGTTTTTCCATAGCCACGTGTTGATGACCTGCAGGGAACATGGACTGCCCTTTCCTCTTATCCGATCTATTCCGATCTTATGCGCTTCCCTTTCCTTGTCCTTTTTCCAGAAAAACAGTGAGATCAATAATTGATCAAAATCATAGTTTGTAGGCATTGTAAGTAAGGGATTTGTGCAAAGGGTTCTCCGAAAACAAAAAAATAAAAAGCGGGTGGTGAGGCATTCTAACTGAATGGATTTTTGCCGTGCGCGTGCCGCGAGAAATATTTGGAATTTGCGGCGGCATTCTAACTTTCACTTTAAGGCTATAGACATACTCATTATATACCCATTATATACATACCACATTCTTTTATATTCTTTTGCCTATTGGCGCCGCAATATCTGGATTGATCTCAGGATCTACGATGCGCCGCATGTTCCTTTGCGAGTAAAGAGTTCAAAGGCACGAAACGTCGCTTGCCGTAGACGGAATGCGAGCACAAGGTGAGACGGAACACTGAAATAAGGAAGGCTTTCTAAAATCACAAATAAACCACATAGAACCAAAACTAGCAGACGTGGTTTCTTTGACGGTTTGTTTTTCACCCTCTGATATCCGTTGATTTCCAGTGAAGGCCCTGCTCCATGCCATCGAGCAGAACTTTGGAACGCTGGCGTGGGAGCTCCTGGGGATCATCGTTTGATGTATTGAATATGGAAGACATGTCGAGTAGGGCTATTTCTTGGGATGACTTTTATATTTTTTGACCCCGGACCAATGGTGCTTCTTACTTGAACTTTGAGCTTCCGTTTCTATGTAACTTCCCTGCTTTGCCAAGTCTGCTTTTGGAGTCATTTGTACAGCGTGTTTCCAGGAAGTTGAAGCAGTTTTTTGGTAACGGCGTTCAACGGGATGACAGACATTGCTTTTCCCCAGGTTTTGTCGGCGGTGGCTGGACGATCTCGGCCAGACTCGTCATTTGATGGTCAGAATCTCGGCGGTTCAACCGGGTGTCGAGGCAGACAAGGTGCTCTGATCTGATGTCCCTATTTCATCCTATTTCATCCTATTTCATCCTATTTCATCCTATTTCTGCTTTGCTTTGAGGCTCTGAAAAATCTGGTTGACAATGACATCGTGCAACCATATCCACCTCTTTGCGATGCAAAGGGCTCGTGCCCTTCCACGGAGTTCAGGTCTTGAGTCTTGAACTTTCAGAGTTTGATGGAAAATTGTTGTCTTGAAGGTTGAGATGAGATCTAACAGCTACAGTACTCTTGCCGCTGGAGAATCATGGAGAATCAACCGCACCCGTAAAGGTACGTCACGCAGATGGAACACACCATTCTTCTTCGGCCAACATGTAAGGAGGTACCAAGGGGCACAAAACCGCTTGATCATCGGAGCAGGAACATGTCAACGACATGTCAACAAGACATCACGTCATGGCATGCACTTGGTTTGCCTTCGCGTTGCACCCTTTCTGGACTGCACATACATATCATACATTTAGCCTCATGAAGCCATAATTTCGGTGAAATCACATCAAACAAATGTTCACACAAGCTGTGTGTGATCATTTGATGATATGAATAGATGAAAAAAGGAGGACAGCATGACCGGAGACAGATTGTAGATGCAATGAAATTGCACACGAAGAGCAAGATGTTCTGCTTTGGGCCAGTCCCAGATAGATTTAGTGAGCCATACTGCAAGGACTTTGATCTCACATGTTCTGATGTAAAACGAGTTTTCCAACACGGCCCAAGAATTGGCTATGGATTCCTTTACAACAAGCCATCACCTCGACCTTTTTTCGGAAGGAAGTACTGTATCTGGCACATTCACTGGTGGCAGCCGGGGTGGGGCTAAGGGACAAGCACAGATCCGGTCGTGATTGAATATGTTTGGAAACGCACCGAATTCAACGGATTTGAAGCGAGTGGATGGAATATGATGAACATGTTGGAAATGATTTGAAGCAGAGAATTGAAGCAGATTTTAGTAGTTCGGAACCCTCCGTTGCTGCAGATCGTCTCTCGCGGCGATGACTTTTGAGCGGCCCAGCCACGAACATGCACAATAGACAGAACAGCTTCAAACACCTCCATTGACCTTTACCAGCTTTGTACATCTTTGTACAGGTTCACGCAATCTTGCTGACTGCATCAAACTTGAAATCGAACATGTTTAAGACACATGAGGAGCTCAGATATTTTCGCATTTTTTTCCCACTCCAAGCGACCGGAGTTACGATTTAGACCGTAACCCAGTTGGTCTGGCGCGCTTCATAAGCCGCTTTTCTTGGCCAGAGACTTGTTGACGACTGTAGGACTCGGCTTCTGAACTCCCGCAGCGGCTCCAACGCCTCGTGCTGGAGCAATTTAAAGCGCGAAATGATGGGAGTCCTGAAGGACCGCGGAGAGTGCTTTGAGCAAGGCCAATGCTGTGAAAGCTCTCCAAACAGCTCCAGTACAGACTTGACTTTCTACAAACTCCACAAGTTTTAACTAACTCGATTCTAAATCACTCTTTTATTACTCTTTTAGCTTCCTTTTTGAACAGGATTGCAACACCTCAAGCATTAGCACTTCTTTGGATGACTGCGTGAATACAAGAGCACTGTGGAGAATTCCATTGAAGAGCCGACACTGCTCATATCTCCACACTCTCTTTCTCTCTCTCACTCTACTTGGAGTGCGAGGCAGGAAAAGAACCGAAAGAACCCTGAGTTTTGTGCTGGGGATGGGTCAATATGGATACAGTGGGATGAACATCCATCAATCCCAGCTATGACTTGGGGTGAACAAAAGGTACCAGGGTTTTGACCCATCCCCACATTGCAACAATCACAGCAAGGTGCTCATTCGAAGCAGAGCCAAGTCCTGTCAGCACAGTGGGCTTCTATTGTGTGTGCGCGTGATTTCTTTTTTGATTTGTGACTCATCCGCAGTTTGGAGCTCTACAGCTTTGCAACAAACGCATCAACAATCCGTATAATACGTTCAAAAACAGAGATTCCTGACAGTTTCATTGGTTACTGATGGTTACTGTAGCAACTTGCCCAGTATCTCAAGACCTGAAGCACCTTTTTCCAGCGGCCCGATGAGCAAATCCAGATCAGCGAGGTCAGATGCCAGAAAAGTGTTGTCAGGCTATATAAGTATACGTATGTATCCATAATATAAGAAGTATATATATATACTTATACAATATGTAAACATGTACATATATATATATTTATATGATTATATATGCACATTAATACACAATATATATATATATATATATGTATATGTATATGTATATGTATATGCATATGTATATGTATATGTATATGTATATTATGTATATGTATACATAAGACTCTTCGGCCTCCTTCAGACTCTTGAAGAAGTTATATTATAATATAGTGTCTCGCAGGTCGCACGCCAGCCGCCCTTTGGCCGCTGTGCTGGTTTGAATGCCCAGCTGAAGGAATCAGAGCATAGCAGGGTTGCTCCAACCCACTCTGGGTGAATGGGTTATTTTAGGTTTTTGCCTACTCGTTTGCATCCCATGTATCTGGGGATGGAAGCAACCTGGCTGAAAGTTACCTTGTCTCTCTCGTTTCAGCGTCTGATACTTAGATAACTTAGATAACTTAGATTTGTTTTTTGGAAATTTAGACTTTTTCAGACTTTTTCAGACTTTCATGCTGATTCTCTTTGAACACATTTGAAAACACAAAGGCGGCGGGCGGAGCTTTGGGATGTGCGCCTGCACCATGGCTGCAAGAGGTGAAGATGGATTCAAGATGCTTGACCAATGACATCCAATATCATCCAATGACCAAGAATTAAAGATAATGATTCAATAATGATTGATATGATTGGCAGACCTTAGAGAATCTTTTATTTGTATCAAAGAGTCAGGTGCTTCCGGGCCACGTCCCAGATCTGATGGCCTCCAGAAGATTTACCAATCTTACCTGACTTGGGCTGCGTTGCATCTGACATTGCCTGTTCCACAAAGGTGACCGGCTCCAAGTCAGAATCAAACATGGCATACTGCAATCCTCAATGCTTCAGTATCTGGGTATGAAAATTGGGAACCCCCTACACTGGAAATAGCATTTTTGCCACTAGGAAAACTATTTCGGGGTAGCCTCCATTCTAAGCTTGCCAGCGCAGCTGAAGGTTTGGTTGGCTTCGCGTGGCCCTTCTCAATTGGCACCACGCAGCACCTTGACTGTCAGGGATGATCCAAATGGAACCGGCTACGGCGGCTACGGCTCAGATCAGTGTGGTGGGTGTGGCATGGTGTGGCAGTACGCCAACATACCTCGCGTCCCATGTAGCCTTGCAAATGCCTTCCTTGACGGCAAGCGTTGCTTCTTTCTTTGGGACTTTGGGCTTCAAAATACCATGGTTTGTCATCATTTCCCCATTGAACACACATGTTGACTGCCCTTGCTGCCACTGCATTGTGAACGGGCATGAACTGATGCTCCCAAGGCGCACCATCAGCCGAGACGAGGCATTCCACCAGATTTCTTTCTGGCATAGAGAGAGAGAGAGACCCACGTACGGAAACAAAGAATAACAAAGACTACTAGGGCCTTTACCACAGGGAATCAGCAACTCGAAAAGTCGGTGGCGAATCCCTCTTGCTTCCTACACCCAGTCTGACTGAATTCAACAGGTCGATCTAGTATAGGGTTAATATCTTCGGACTCAATCTGCTTGATAGCACAGCAACAGCTAGCATACATGCCACATTTATAGACCCCTTCACTACTTGTAGATGCCATGACGGCGTACGACTGCTATGAATGGAAGGTGGAGGCTGTTCTACCTTGAGCATTGAATTGAGAGTCCCAAGTTGCACTGACCCCATACTACTGTGATGAAGAAATACAATTTTCTTTTCTCAAGGCAGCCATGAGTCCTTGGAGTCCTCTTCCTATTCGTCCACTATTCGTCCAAGTCAGTTTCGCGGATAAAAAAGCGACGCCTTGTGATGGCCAGGCCATTACAGGCTGAAGTTTCAAGTCGCGGCGCGGTGACACTTCCAGGAGGCCACAAGCGAATCTGGAATAGAAATGAATAGAAGATGCCTAGCTGATCCTAGCTGTAGATTGAATGGGCTGTGTTGAGAATGTTGAGATGTGCGTGACGCAAATGCATGCAAATGCTCGCTTGTCATCCTTGTCCAGCGACACGTTCTTAGCCTTTTCACATCTTTTCATGCAGTCAGGAATTATTGGTTGTAACCCGCCAGGCGCATTGCTCATTGGAGGTTCCGTACTGATGGCCTCTTCAAGGCCATTGCAGTTGGAGAGGGCAGACTAGGGAGACTTGATAAGATAAAACAAAGTTGCGCTTCATATATTTCATATGCGTGAACTACAACCAGAAGGTCAAAGTCAGTGAGTCTTTAGTATGTATCAGTATTCATCAGATTTTATCAGTATTTATATATATATATAATATATTTATATATCAGTTTATATGTATTTATATATCAGTCAGTAATTTGTAAGATATTCTAAGAACCTACTGGAAAATTTGGCTTGGGATTCCAGAAGCTTTTTAAGGGCTCAAGCGAGCTACAGCATTCAACAGCCAGTGTTTTGGTATGTTTTGGTATGTTTTGGTTCTGGATCTTGAGGCCCTTTCCATTCGGATCCATTGGTTCATTGGAAATTGGAGCAGGCATGGCTTGAAGCGCCTGAGACGAAATGCAGAGGGTGAGAGCACGGGAACCAAAACGTGGGTTGAAGTTTGCTGCGATATCAAAATAAAAATAAAAAATCATCAAATGAAAGGACCCTAAAGAGTGACCACTTCTTAAGGCGGCCATTTCTAACGAATGTCAGTACAAGGTCAGAATGTGTTGATGCGTGTTATTTCTTCAATATGTATCAGAATAGCCTTGCTCTAAGAAGATTTGCTACAAAGTAGCGTAAATAGCGCTGTGCGAGTCGCATGGCAGCGCAAACGAGTTGTACCAAGACCACCTTGAGTATCCTGCAAAACCGTTCAGCGGTACACGATCATTTTCTAAATCCATTTGACTTCGCAGACAAATTTATTCATCATCCCTTCTTCGAAATAGTCCACAAGTTGCACGGTATACCCCAGAATGGCAATTTTGAAGGGATAATCATGATAAACATTGATAAGCCATATTGGATTTTTTGGTAGCATACTTTCCAGACAAACCCAAATGTTCTTGTCTCATTTATTATGGGCGTGTATGAGTGCCTAGAGGGCCTAGAGCCTGCGCAAGTCTGGTTTGGGTCTCCTGCACATTTCCAATCTCCGGGTGCTCCCTGGGAATCGATTTTGATAGGGGCAATTCTCGTGTTGCTGGAGAAAAACATCCAAACCTGTCGAGCATCAACCGTGTGTCGGGGGCAAAGAAGTCAGTCCGGATATGTTCAAAGTAAAAAAATGTAAAAAACAAGTGTAACTACTTTCGAATGCTGATTGATACCTGTATTTAGAATGAAAATGCGTGGTTTGCAGCCCTGTGCACAGTCCGTTTGCAAACATGCAGTTTCTGGACCCACAAATAGTCCCAGCTGCTAGCCTTCTTCTTAACAAGGCCCCTGCCTGTCGCAGTGGCTTTGCTTGGGGCAGTTTCAGTCATTCTGCAAAGGCAACGCGTTGCCCGACCTTGGCCCACTCCTTGCCTCATCTTAATGAATGATATTGAATGATAGTGGTTGCACACACACATACATATTTATATATGATTATTTATGGATGTATATACACTCACATGTACATATATATATATATACATACGTATATATATATACATATACGTATATATATATATAGATAGCCACTTTGCCATGAACGAGTGACTCACAAGCTCCAAGAGAGCATACATCAAGCGGATGCATTGAGGACCATCAAATTAGGGACCGAATAGGGGACCTTCCAACATCAAGGTCCCGTGGACGTGGCAAGACGCCTGGGCAAGCAAGCACGAGAAACTGTTGAGCGAACGTCGGGACCCTGGTTTGTAAAACGATGGCTGGTTGTTGGGTTACCTGACTTCTTCATAATCCTTCCAAGTGTTTCAGCGGGGATGGTAACATGATACACCCTGATGATGTATAAACATGTATAAACTGTATATAAAGCATTATAAAATCTTATAAAACAACTAATCCAACATGATCAACATGGGATTTTGATGCGCCACTTTGCTCTTGGCTGCTCTGGTCCGATCCATTGCCTTGGAAGAACTCCCGCTTTAAGGACTCAGCTGGCACAGGAAGTGGTGGAGGCCGGAACCACAGTTGGCTCACTCTCCCCGTTGAATGAACACGCATGTGGTAGGATGTGGCAGGCAGCCAAGATGATTTGAAGACATTTTTGATATTTTGATTATTTTTGATTCGATATTTCATTTTCTATATGAGTTCCACCATCCAGAATACAGTATTCGTGTCAGGCTCTTATGGTCCCTGAGTTAAGTCCTTGTATTTGTGAGTCCGCTACAGTAGCCGCTAGAGTCTGCTAGAGCATTCTGCGCAAGCTGCAACCTCAGACCCTGTCACTCTCTGCGTGCAAACTATTCTGGCACCCTCTATGGCTTGCGAACCGCTTGAGTATTACGTTACGGAGAAAAACACATTCCTCGAAGTTTGTCTTCCGGAGGCTAATTTGGGAAACAAAGGAGTAGAATGACAGACCATGACAACGTTTTGCCACTTGTGATCCTCTTTTTGATGTCACATCTTGCTCTTTGCTTTCGGCTCTTCGAATTTACCAGTCTGGTCTGGATTTCCGATAGCTTGAGCAGGGGGGCTTGTGGACGTGTCCTAGGTCCTAGGTTTACCATGTGCAAGTTTCCTAGTCCTCATTCTTAAAAGCTAGTTGAATGGATCCAGCTATGCCATGAATACTGCATCGGTGACTGACCACTGGCAAAAATGCCAAACATTAATTACTTCTCGCTTCGCTTCTTCAAAAGAAGATGCACTTGACTTCGTGAAGACGTATGAGTCTTGGCACAAGCCACCCATTTTCATAATATTCTCCTTTCTCCGTTCCATACGTCTGAATCATTCTTCACCAACACCAGAAACTTACAGAAACTTCCCGATTTTACGATATTTTACTCGGGCAAAAAAGGGGCTTCACGGCTTGGCAGCTTGGTGATTTGGTGTGCTCCCAAGTATCACAAGGGTTTGGAGGATGCCAGCCTCTCTCCAGGCGCCAGGGAAAGCTGCCCAAGCTGCCAGCAAAACTGCCAAATGCTTAGGAATGACCACTCTCAAGGACATGCTGATCTGGTTGGAAGGACTTGACACGACTTTGCAGCCTGTCAGTTTTTCCATGGTTTTTTCGGTTCCAAGATCTTCCAAATTCTTCCAAGGCACAAAGCATTGGTGCCCAAGCACAGAACATTAGCACGCAAGCTTCATTGTTGAAAGACAACCTGGGCAACCTGAAGGCGCTGACATCTGGACATATCTGGACCTGGGAGAGACGCAGAAAAATGATGAAATCGACATTGTTCGACATGACAGGCTGTGCCTTCCGAGCTGGGAGAGAAGTTCCAGCGGCCTTTCAAGGAGGTCGTTGAATGTTGCTGATGTTGCTGGCACAGGATGTTCGATGTTCTTGGAGTGTCTTGAGAAACATTGGCACCTATCTTTCAAACAAATCTTCATGTAGCGGACGGACTTCATGACACAGCCTCCGATTGGTTCAATGTGAGATTGTTTTGACAAAGAAGGGAACAGTGTGATGAAAACAATGTGGACCTTCGGCAGCTCCGTTGATGGATGATAGGTATCCTCGGCAGCCAAAGGAGCAGCTCTTGGCTCAGATCTTGACAGTCTCGCACTTCATGACCCATTCATAGGCGGAATATGGAGGAACATTTCATGATGGAATTCTCACCGAGGGAGACAAGTTGGCGAATTTGAAGGCAATTTGGGGGGCATTGGGAGGGCAAATCGGCAGATTTTGATCGCTGAATCATGTCGTGAATTTAGTTCAAAGAGGAACTTCGCGATACAGATCATTGTGCGCGAAAGGAAGGAACCTGACTGTCCAGTGGGGCTGTCAATACTATGGAATAACCAGCTGGGTATGGGTCAAAAGTCAAAAGCATTAACTCCCAAAATGGATGGTTTAATACGCAAAATATCCATTTGTGGGTTCATTAGTCCATATTAGTCCCAAGATCAAGAATTTGATACCACCAAATACCATCAAATACCCATTTCATCCAGGTTTCCATTTCATTTAGGTCTAATACATGTGGATACTGGACAAATTCACTGGTTCCGTTCGTATCCCACCTTTGTCCCATCTCCAAAAACATAGCGACATAGCGACATCAGCTCTGTTACCACACAGCTCAGCCACGCTTGCTAGGCACCAAAGCCAAAGAAAGTTGATGGCCCCAACGTCATTGAAAAGGTGCGAAGCGGCATTTAGAAAACATTGAGTTGAAACAACTTATATATATATACAGCATCATACCGTATCGCTGTTTTAGAAGATGTGCAGCGGTTGATTTGGGCCACAGCTTCGAAACGAAGGGTGATGAATGATGAAGTCACGAGATGGTGATGGTCTATGATGGTCGAATAAGTCTAATATCTTCATAGTTCTGCTTGATATCCTCAGAACATCTTGGAACTCAATGCAATTCTTGGAAATCAAAGGCTCAAATGGTGGCGAGGTGAGACTGATTGATCTTTGATGCCGCTGAGGTTTCAAAAATCCCTGGGAACATTTCAAAGATCCCTGGGGACATCAGCAAGCGCTTCCAAGAGACCGCTGAAGGCCAACCCCACAAAGCGTGACAAATCAGGTCCCAGAAAGTGGGAGGACTGTAGCATACTTTAGCACCATTTAACACCAATTTTCTTGAAGTATCTTGAAGTACTTATTGGATCTTCTTGGATCTTATTGGATCTTATTGGCCATATTTGGCCAAATGTTTGATACATTCTGAATCATTCAAAATGGTGTCCAACATTCGACGGGAAATGGGAGGTGTGGAGAAGACCGTGACTGGGATCATTGAGCTCCCAGACCGCTTGAGCAAAGGTGGGAGATATAGATAACATAAAAATACAATACGTTTAACGGTTTATCTCAATCTTTATGAATTCTTTATGATACAATATGGAGTTCAGAGCCAACAGAGGGAGAGTGTTTCTTTCAAGCAACTCTAATTTAGGATTGTGCAAAGTCAGCGCACATGTGATTCGGCTTTTCATGCTTTTCTCGTTGCCACTGTGTGATTTGGCCTGATATTTCCGCGAAGTGTTAAAAACCGCCGTTCATTGCTGTGGATCTCTTGTTGCAAAGCTGACACCATGTGACACCTGGGGTGGGGTGAATTTTTGGAGGTGCTTCTCGCGCATCTGAAGCTGTGGTCCGGCTTTCAGCTTTTTTTCATTTTAGCTGATCAGCTGAGCGGCAAAGGTCTTTAAATGTTTTTGCCTAGTGCGCGAACATTTCCAGTCAAGCTGCGGAAGATGGCATGGACCAAAGAAGAACCAGCTGTTCGCAGTCTATCCACTTTGCTCGAAATCACTTCGTTTACTTTTCAGATCTTTTCAGTCCCATAGGATCCATGTATGCCATATATGGTAACATGGATCCCATCAATATTACCCCCTTTATGTTAGCATATATACCAGCACCATGGATCCTATGGGAGTGTGACACAGCAATTTTTTCCGTCACACTTTATACCGGCAGAGATTTCAGGTGAGCACCGGTGAAGCCCTCGCCAAGTTTCCAGGAAAGGTGCAGGTGCCATGGCAGCCATGGATCCGATCCAAGGACTTCGTCTGTTTTTATGGCTCCATAAACCACCCATATCCAGTGTTTCAAGATGTTGAACCACCTGATTTATCTGAGTTTGCGGAAGTTTCCCCATCACAAATTGCCATCATTGCGGGGTTTATAACATACAAATGCAGGTATGATGATTGATATGTGCATATATATATAATATATATGTATATAGTAATTCCAAAAAAGATAGAACCGCAAATTACCAAGGTAAACCTAATGGCAAAGCCATTTTTGTATGGCAATTTACCACTCACTTTCTACACCGTCCCAGGCCACAGCGGAGTATGTGGCCAAGCTGCCTGGGAACACGGCGAAGAAGGCGCCAACCTGGGGACGGCCACTGGGTTTTTGGGGTAGCCTCCATTGTTGGACAATGACAATTTCATCCCCTTTCCATATTTTCCATCCCCTTTCCACCGAAAACACCAATCATGCTGGATCTTCCCAGATTCCTCCCAGATCTTCCAGATGTTCCCTTGGCGTTCAGGAGGACCCACGACTTTTCATCTGTGCAGGTTGAAGACTTTGTCGATGGAGTGAACAACGTGGTAACAAACGCCGGGTTCTTTAGATCTTCACTCCAGTAACATTAGATCTTCAGGCAAATTCTGAGTGCGGAGTTGCAACTGCCATGGCTGCCACGGATTAATATGTCGTTTTTGCGCGTGCTTTGCGTGCTTTGTTGAGGTGGCAAGCCTGCCAGGGCGAACAGCCAAGTCAGTGGATGCTACCGTGACAGGCGCAGACTGGCAGAGTCGTGAAATTTGCCGTGCAGTGAACCGATCTTTCAGCGCATGTTTCGAACCAAGATGAACCAATGGCAAGATATGGCAAGATGATATATATATATATATATTATACAGTATTATATAGTATTATATAGTATTATATAGTATTATATAGTATTATATAGTATTATATAGTATTATATAGTATTATATAGTATTATATAGTATTATATAGTATTATATAGTATTATA
>Ga0126342_10014569_pt1 | contig 13864 bp, 13 predicted proteins | sample Cyp1metagenome_FD_92528 | JGI IMG/M metagenome (GOLD analysis project Ga0126342, IMG submission 92528) | Coral microbial communities from Lord Howe Island, Old Settlement Bay, Australia - Cyphastrea 1 metagenome | ecosystem: Host-associated > Invertebrates > Cnidaria > Coral ...
ATGTTTGGTTTGAACAGGTCTTCAATTGAACCAGGTATTCGCTACTCGTGCTACCCTCTTGTCGTGGTTTTTAATATCTTGTCATGGTATAGATTCCACTGTCGTGGTATGACCAAACACCTTAATATATATTCCAAGAATTTCAATATTATATTTTTTTACAGCTTATTTGGACGGATGATTAACAAGTAGCGAAGCCAACCTCGACCAATGTTTGACACTGATAAATTGTAGTACTGCTGTTATGTCGGTTCCATCTGGTGTGATCTATTTGCTTTTCATCTGGCTGTGATATGTTCTATAGTTGAGGCCAAGACCAGGTAACTCAGCCAAGTAGGCCTGCAGCCAATGAGGGTTTTCCAATATTTCCAGACTTTCAATGTGACTTAAATTCGATTGAGCTCCAAATCTTCTAGTGGTAAGAAGCATCTTCAACGTTCGTGGCTGCCTGCTGCATGGCCCAATTCGATCGCTGTTTGCAACCGATTGGAAAAAGTCCAACCTGGAAGCGCCGTTGCCGAGGGCCCCGAGGGCAGCATGGCGTTCGATGTGGAGCCATGGTGAAAAAAGGACCCAGCATGGCACATGTCAGAGGTATGTTTGTGGGCTGGGTAGCATCCCACTGTGCAACAAAAATGAGATGGGCCACCACTGATATGTGTAAAATGTGTATGTATGTGTATATATATATTATAGTATTGGATAGGAGCATAGCTTTATGTAAGAACATCATTATGTTATTTCTAAGTAATATAGTCATCTATAATATATAGATATTATAGATAATTATACTACATATATATATTATATCATATCATATTATATTATATTATATTATGTTATGTTATGTTATATTATATCATATTATATTATGTATATATATATATCATACAGTACATATCATACGCATTGACATGTCATGTATTCAAGGAACATCAGTCATCCTCCGAGGATGGACGCCTCTGCAGGGCCAGGAGCCCAAAGCAACGGCCAGCGACTTGGCAAACCTGTCACGGTGCTAGTCAGGGGACATAGCTGCCATAGCTACAAAGCCATTGATCAAATGTTATACACAGTATTATATATACATATCCTATACATATATATATATACTCTATATATATAATTATATATATTAATTATATATATATACGTAGACATACAAGTGTACTTACTAATTAGATCTAATTAGTATGTTGTAAACCACCCAACATGGTTTTGTTTGGTTAAAAGCATTGTGATATACTGACATAATCTTATATACTTGATAGAATTGTGGGTCGTGAATGGGTGGTATGCCAATATGCCTCGATTCTATGGCCGTTTCAATAGGGAAAATGATGATCGAATGGATACACATGGCTTACCTGAGCACAAAGAAGAAAGACCGTTGCCACGAGTAGAAAAGTAAAACATACAGTACAGACGATTGTCCTGATACCCTATTATATTGCAAGTATCCTTGGCCAAGAGTGGCCAAGCCTGTAATTATTCTCACATCATGATGCAATGAATGACCGCAGCCTATTTCAGTGAGAGTGCTTCTCCAAATCTTGACTTCTGCTGTGACCGTGGCTAGGAAACAAAAAAAAAAGTAGTAACGCATGGCAAAGCTCTCTGCCCATGTCCAAAACATGGTGACATGTAATATCCTATTCTAGATGTTTCTATCATGCGGTGTTGAAAGGTCTTGAGGGTAGGCTGGGTCAACTGCTGCCTTCCATTGCCACCTTTAGTTCTTGTCGCATCTGCCTGGGCGGACATGGCAAAGACACTCTGCAGCAAACGCCAAGTTGTGAGTTGCTTCTACTGGAGGGTTGATATCATAATAGGGATTGGCATAGGGACACCGTTACACAGTTCATCAACAATTCAACAGGGTCGACAAGATTCTTGATGGTGTGAGCCCCTCTGACTAATAAAGCTCTGTGATGAATGCATTTTGATGAAATATGATGAAATCATGTTCAATAATATGGGTTCTTAAACTGCTGGTGCCCCAAAATGGATGGTTTACAATGGAAAACCCTATGCAAATTGCTAATTTGGGGGCACCCCTATTCTTGGACCCCCCCCTCCATAGATGAATCAGCGGAAGCACATGAAGCAGGATTGGCTCGATCCATTTGGGCGGCTCCAGGGGGTTGAGAACGCAAGCTTCTGAAATCCTTTTCCCAGTCAAAAATGGAAGTGGATAGGATTCCCAAAAAAACAAAAAAAAAATACGGGTCTGAGATGTGCTGCACTGATTGTACCTTGACATCAGTCCAAGAGGTATGGACTAGATTCCCCTGGAAATTATTTTAGATTATTTTGGGATGTTTTGGGTTCCCTTAAAATGTAGTCCGCTTGAAGCCTGGTAGTCAGTCACTAGAACACTGTGACCCAAATCCATCCAAATCCCGCCAACTCCTTTCCAAGCAGCCTCTCGTAGTCTGCCTGCATGAACAGCAACTCAGGGGGTTGTCGGTGTCAAGTACTGAGCTACTCTCTCAGATGATCGTCAAGTTTGCGGACCAAATACCATCGCACAACTCCCATCAACTGCCCTTATTCCCCTTGAAACTTGGGTCCGGGTGGCCCCATGGCAAGCCCACCAGAGGTGTGCCAAGGCACCGGAGCCATGCTGCAACGACCCCGTGCTGCAAGCACCAGGATCTGAGAGTGAGAGGATTGCCATGGATCATCTTGGCACATAAATTGATGAACCCTGAGAGACTTAAGTGAGCAGGAAAATGCAGTTCATGAAGATGGCAGTCAAACAATAAAAAAAAGCTCGGCAACTGCTTATTATACGAGTATATATGTATATCATCCGACTGAAACATTGGAAATTCCCTCGCTTGACTATGCTTGACTGCACTGCTGGAAATGCTCCATCAACGAATCCTCCATGCCTTGACACTGCAGGTTTTGAACCTGCACCACAAACAAACATGAGGCCGAGACGACGCCATGTCCACCACGTCCTGCTGCCTTCCAGGCCTTTAGGCAGCTGGCAACCAGAAAGAGAGTCTACCATAGTCTACCTAAATAAGCGAAGCTTGCTCGCTTTTGCATTAGTTAGGCCAAAAGTGGTATGATTTGTCTGTGTTTGAAACGCTCGTGCACCTTTTCTACACTTAAACCAAACAGCAGCTCGGTACGTTGAAAAAAGACTCTTGTCTTGGTCACAGGGCCATTGGCCGCTGGCCACCACAGCTAATTGTGAAACTATCTGAGACTTAAGACATGTTTGAATGCATTGAATCGATTGAACATTGTGATGTGGTGGTGTGGAAGTGCCGACAAAAATGATTCCAGTCTTCTCCATTGTGCCATGATCTGTATGGCAAAGCGCGAGGGAACACTTCGTCATAGTCCACTATCACCATCTATTTATCCATTCCTTTGGGCTTCAGCATGTTTCAGCTGCACTAAGGTCACCAAACCACTCTCTCAACGTCAACATCGTCAGCTATGTCAACTGATGCTTTGCACGAAGAATGCGGTCATGGCGTCCACGTCGCGTCGTTGCATCTCCTGTTGCAGGGCTTCATCCCCTCGGTGTTGCTGCAAGGCGCGGAGCTCCTGGAGCTCTCGGACAGCCTGCTGGAAGTTCTTGCGATAGGGACCCACTGCCTCGGTCCCATCAGATAAACGAAGCGTGGCACAAAGGCTGTCGTCAGCTGATTGAAAGCTGCTCAGTTGCAAACCTTCTGGGAGTTCCGGAACACCCCAAGATTTCAACAGTTTCTGTCTGCGAATCTTTTGAAAACGTGCCTGCAGAGCCAACACCATGGCTTGCAAGCGGCCGTGTTTGATTCTTGCAAAAGCCAGCCGCTTGCCATGGAGCTCCTCGTGTCGTTTCTGCCGGGCCTCTAATCTCGCTTGTTGTTGTTCCTGTCGTCTCTGCCTTGCCATCAATTTCCACTCTCTTTGTTGAAGCTTCTGTCTCGCCCGTTCCAGCTTTTCGGCCCTCTGGTCTTCACGTTCCGCTTGCTTCTCCGCCTGCTTTCTAGCTTTTTCCTGCTCGCGCAGGGCCTTGATCGAAAGCCCACTCAAAGGCTCTTGCTGGCCTGTTATCCTCCTCCAGTCTTGGATAGCAGTGTCCAAATCATGAGTTGTCAAGGTGTATTCCTTCCTGAATGCAGAGCGGAAACTTAAACGCATCTCCTCTGCACCTGCAGCGGCGCGCTCTTTTCGGACGGCCTCCATAGCATCTAGCGCCACTTGCCTGAAGTCCTTGCCCTCTTCCAAACCAACTTCTACATGTTGGCGGATCTGCACCAAGCTGATGTGCATGTCAATGGCCGCACCCAAATCTTTCACAGTCTGCGTCATGATCATGAGATTGGTGCATAAGCAAATATGCGTCTGGTAATTATTGTTCCGTTTGTTGCAAGAAATACCTTTCACCAAGGGTTTCGCGGCACGAGCAGGACGATTGGCGTCGGTTTTTACGAGTGTCTTACGCTTGGGGGCTTTGGGCGTCTTGTTAGTGAATCTTTTCTTGGACACTGCCCGAACAGCTGAGAGTTTTCGAGTCTTCGGGAGATCTTGGAGGGCAAGTATGCGAGGTTTGCACCGGCGTGACTCACACAGCCTTGACAGAATCTCGTCAGCTTCCTGTGATGCCAAGAACTGTGCGAAGGCATTCAAGTCCTCCTCGGACAGTTTCTCCAACTCTTCCAATGCCTGTTTCTTTAGCAAACGAAGCAGTCGGCGGTAAAGTTCTTGGTGATCCATTGGATTGCAGCCCATGTTTGTATTCATCTCAGTGTTTTGCGGTGGTTGTGACTTGTGTTGCTTTGGTGATTCCTTAGGGGCTCTGGCATCTTTGGCCGGGGCCCTCTTGGGCTTGTCTTTGGCCACGGCCGGCTTGGCTGTACTGGTGCTGGATTCAGCCTTTCGCTTGTTTCGGGGAGGCGCCTTTTTCCCAGGTGCAGTGGAAGAAGACTTGCTGCGGCAGCGCAGCTGGTCATAGGTAGCTCGTCTACTAGCATCCACCAAGATTTCAAAGGCATGGACCACCGAACGAAAAGCTTCAGCAGATCCACCCTTATCTGGATGAGTGGACAACGCACAACGCCGGTATGCTGATCTGATCTCATTGTCTGTAGCAGTGGGCAGCAAATCCAAAGTCTTATACAAACATTGCATGGCCCCACTAGGACTTCAGGCACAAAAGATCACCCTTTCGCTACGGTCGTCTCAGTCTGAATGCCAAATAAATTCGTTGAATTTCACAAGGGGATGACCGTATGCAGCACAAATGGATTCCAGGGTCTGAAGCCAAAGTCAACATTCCAGAATGAGAGGTTTTTAGGTCTTGCTTCAAGCTTCAAATCCCCCCAAATCAAGCGATTCACACAAAGTACTGCACCAAGTAAAGAAAGAAAGAAAACCAATCTCCTGGTGGATCTGGTGGCTCTGAAATCAAACTTTCCACCAGGACCAGACCCGGGCCTCGGCCACCTTGGTTTTCAAGGCCGCCTCACCTGATAGGCGCATCATCTTGAATCTTGGAACCCTCATCACTGGGTCACTGGATGTTAAAGGGATTATCACTGGATCATTCTAAGTCATGTTCCTCAAAAACGCAACAAGTTTTTGACATCTGGAGGCTAGAAACTGGCCGGTTGCATGGGTCAACTTTGCCTTGAAACTGCAAGCACTTTGAGCAGCAACTATATAATTAAACCAGAATGATTCAATGATGATGTAATCCCTTATAATTTCATAGATTGCTATAAGCCAGGTTTCTGTTTCAGAAGTTGAACTGGTGGAAATGACACCATTGTTTATCAAATAAGACACCATCATGATTGAATTATGATTGAATTTAATGATTGTTTCACCATTAATAATCATTATACTGATTCATCATGATTTATGATGTCACCATGAATAAACCATGATATTTTGGGAAACCCATGGGGTTTTCCTATGTAAAAATCATCTTGGACAGCGTGGAAGGCACGGGTCATCCCCGCCTGTCATGTCTGTTCCAGGAAAGTGCACAGTTCCTGGGCCGCGCACTTGCCAACAGTGACCGTGTCAAGTTCATTTTTTAAAAAAAATATCGTGTATATATATACTGTATATATTATAAATACAATTACATATGCACATATACATATACATATATACGTATATACATGTACGTATATAATTGTATATATGTATATGATGTACAATCAGAAATGTACTATACTATACGTATCATTATGTGTATACAATTTTAATTAATATATTGTATGATTATCATTGAGTGTGTATACGTGCACAGCCCGCTTCCATCTCTCACTGGGCTGCCCCAGCGCACTTGAGGCCATTCAGCAGCTCCCTATCACGCGTGTCAATCGATACACGTTTGGTTGCAGGTTTGTTATTTCAACCTGCCAATCAGTGGAGGATGCATTTTGGATTGCTTCAACTGACTCAAATTGAGGGCAAGGATTAGCAAATGGCCAAAACTGACAAAAGATCCCATGTCGTCATGGTCCATGGTTTTATCATGATTTTGTTTGTTCTTCCCTCAACTTGACACATCCATATGGTGTGCACAGCTCTGCCTTCGAGTTCTTGGGGCAAACAACCACCATCTCTGGATGGACAAACCTCAGCCGCTTGAGGCTATGGGGCTATGGCGTCTATGGGGCCTGCAGCTAAGGCTGAAACGCATCAGCCAGGCTACTGCAGAATTCCTGCTTGGTGACCTGGCCGTGGCCAAGACAAGCAAATCCAACATTTTCACTTCCTGCACAACGTAGACTCATTTATCATTAAGAACCATATAGATCCATATAGAACCATAAATCATCATAAAATGAAGAAACGGTTTACTTCCTTTTCTTCCAACCATCGAAAATCATGGTGATGATCCAAAGCTCAACGACTCGACCACTCGGCCTTGGGGATACCAACAGGTAGGAGAGCTTCGGCAGTCGCTGCCTGGCGGTGACCCTGCGGTGACCATGGTGTCCAGTCAATGGAAGTCATCTGCTCGTTCTCCAAAAAAGGGCCATCAGGCCATCATCATATGGGGATGGGTCAAAACCCTATCCCCCTGGTGAACATCAAAATAGCTGGTAAATGGATGTTCATCCCCCTAAAAATGGTATGTATAGGTATTGATCCATAGCCATATCTTCTTTTCGTTCTTGTTTTATTATCTTCTCGTCTCCTCCCTCTTGATCCTCTTGCTTTCTTTCGGGCCATACTGTCATCTAGTTCGTTGATCTTGAAATATATAATATCATATATAATACTATGATATACTATGTGTATATATATATATTCTAGACCGGGTGCAGTTGGTGCTGGCGAAAATTAGCTTGTCACAGCAAAATATGGCCGCTGAAAAAATAACACTATGCAAATATATCCGCGACTTTGGCTTTAGAGCAAGCCGCTAGGACATTTGAAGCTACCTCAAACCATGCCTGCTGGTGATGTCATTGTGCAAAAAAGAAGAAATTGCTAGTGGTAGGCCATGCTTCGTAATGCACGATGACATCTGTACATATTCATAGTTTTTGATACGTATTCAGGCTGTGCCATCAAGGGCTGCAAGGGCTTGGTCCATTGGTTGGATGGCCACAAGCCATCAAGCTTAGGAAGGTCTCAACCCTTTGGTTTTGAACAGAAATGGTCTCAAAACCTGTTGGAAATCACACAATGATCACAGTGTCCCAGTGTCACACCATCATAAAATCATGCACTACCAGTACCTACATGTACCATCATGCACCTACCTGATCTACCACGGTCTACTTTCTCACTCCCGTGTGCAAAGATCCTTGCTCACTGCCCTCAAGAAGCAGTGCTCACAGCCCCGGCCGATCCCGGCCGTATCTCCAGGGAAACCAAGGTTTTGAAGCCCTTCAACCACACCTCACAACAAGCTGTTGCCAAATTCTTTGCCCAGAAAGCCCCTTTGAGGATCCAGAAACAAAAAAAACACTGCAACAGGTCTTGGGTCAAACTGATTAAACACTATTTAAACATCTTATATCTCAGAGGCGAACTTCTGTAGACAGCTTCTTTGCCACTGAGGACAATGGCCTGCAGAACGCCAAGCAGTTGCCAAGGGTAGCATACTGAGATCATCGCAAACACTGACTTGACGGATCTGTTTGGCATTTGGACGGCATGCGAAACCTATGATTCGGCAGGGAATGACATCATGACCGTTAGACTTTGAAAACCTTGACATGAAGCTTGAAAATCTTGCGAACGACCATAGGAATAGTAGTGGAATGCAATATTGCCAGTCTTTCTCCCCTGTTGAACTCAAACATCCAGCATCCAGCACTGCTGCACCAGTGCCACCTTCCCCCAGCCTCGAACAAGTGTTGAAACGCGCTCTGATGAGAACCTGCCTTTGCAAATCCGCTGGCTCTCGGAGCTGCTGGTGATGGAGCTGATAATGACCCCTGTGATATTGCATACGGACACTAAGTATGATTCATATTGATCAATCAGATAATATAATATACATAGATAGACCATGAGGATTCTTGAACGATCTTGTGATTATTATTGGAAACGCAAACGAGATTTTCAAGGAATCAAACTTGTGATGAGAAAATATGATAAAATAATATAAAATATAAGTCGCCTTGCTGCTGCCAGCAGGGCTGAAACGTCGCACAGCAAAGTCCTTGGCCAGAGCACAAAGCTGGCTACGCCGGGTATGGGTCAAGATTGGATACTAGTGATATTATATAAATTTATATAAAGTATATTGATATCATCTTCTGGTAAACCCATTATTCAACATTAATTATTCAACCATTGCCAATGACTCCCAAGTGCTTTACTATTGGTTTTGCCACATGGTAGGGAAAAATTGAAGAGAGCAATACGAACTATGAGCAAGATCAGTGGCTTCGGGGGGAAGTTGAATCAGTTGAATCCAGGCCTATACCGCCTATACCCAATCAAACCTGCGGTATCATGTGTCTATATAATTGGCATTCATTGTCATCGTTAATTTGTCATTCTGACTTCTACATCCTTGTCAATGTGTGTACAATCTTGCGCATCATCCGTCATCGTCATCGTCATCGTCGACGTCGTCGTCGTCATCGTCCTCCTCATCATCATCATCATCATCATCCCAATACAACCATCATGTGCAGATTGGACTGAGGAGACCGCCGCCAAAGGTCGTAAAACACGATTGGATTCGGCCACCTGTCATATGTCAAACAACAAAGTCTTGTCCTGTTAGGGACTTCAGCTGTCCATGTATACAAGATTTAATGATTATATGTAAGCTGGGGCTAGTTCTTGGTCCTTGGCCTTGGTCTTTCAATCGCACAGGCTGAGACTTTCTGGACACCAGAACTCACAACTCACATGAAAGAAGTCTGTTCCTACCATTTTCTACCAGAAGTGCAATAGAGATGCGGATGAAATATGTAAATGCCGCCTATATTCGATATCAGGACCAGGTGGGTTCCAGTTTTGCTGTGCCTTCTTGCCTTCCTCAATGACAAGGCCAGAAGCACTCCTGCAATCGGATTGGCTACTAGTACTCTCAGGCCCATAGGGCCATCCTAAATTTCGTCCAACTTCCGTCCAGGATGCTTCGCAAAAATCGATAAATTGCTGGGTCCTGGGTCCATCAATTTTTTTTTCCAGGAGGGAAGGAAATTAATGGATGACTCATGATGGCTCTAAACCTCTGCGAGAAAAACAAAAAAAAACACTGTCCTGGCACTCAACACCACAGTGGCATCGCTTTGCACCGCTGCAGATCGGATGGCCGAAAAGTCAGCACCTGAGCACCGGCTCAGATGGGAGCTGTCTGGAGCGTGGGAAATAAATCGCTCGTATTTCGCTTGTGACGTTTACTTTGAATATGTAATATGTATGAATATTTGAACCCACCATGACCCACCCAACTTTGGGGCTTTATGGTGGGCCAGTCCTTCAGTGCCCAATTCCTCCTTACTATTCCTTACTTATTTGACAAACTAGTTTTGCAGTTGGATCTGATTGGAAGCAAAGCTTGGGCGACCAAACCGCTGAGAGGCATGTCATCGTTTGGTGCTACGATGTAGACCACAAAGCCAGGACCTATCACACATGAGCACCGGCAACAGGAAAACCACCATGGCTTGTTCTCAAAGGCTGCCTGGTCAAGATGGTCAAGTGGCTATGGATCAATACCTATAAGTACCATTTTTAGTGGGATGAACATCCATTTACCAGCTATTTTGATGTTCACCAGGTGCACAAGGTTTTGACACACTGCCAAGTGGATAAGAGGATGTTTCGCGCATGATCAACTCCCCAAGCCATCCCACGCAATCCCACACCTATACGCGCCTTTGGCTCCGGCTCGTTGGGACGAAACCTGAGCTGGGAAACGCTGCCAAATCTTGGGCGCTGAGATCCTTTCATCGCCAAGTTGCTCTTCCATGCCTGTGGGCATTGGAGCCTGAGGTTCCACACACACTGTTCCATTCTACCTACTCAAAAACTGCCATTTCCATCAAAACATGAAACATGAAAGCATGCAAACACTTGCAAATTAACACCGAAAAACTACATGACGAAGTGGCCAAATCATCCAAATCCAATTTCTGTTTTCCCCAATGGCCTCCGGGTTCTCCGGGTCTTCAGCAGTGGTTGTAGCCTGTTTGGAGCTGCCAAGTGGCTATCTGGCTGGTCTTTGCCATGCAGAAAGGCCCACAACCAACATGCATCATCTCGTCACAGTTCAGACATATTCAGACATATTCATCCTACAAGTAAGATACCCTCTGGTAATTTAACATAACTATGGAAAATCACCATTTTTCATGGGAAAAATCACTATAAATGGTGATTTTCAATAGCTATGTTAAATTACCAGAGGGTAAGTAAGCAGTTTGAGCAAATAAATCCTTGGAAACATCCATCTCCCCAGTGCCTGAACCGTCTCCGAAGTGGCCTGACCACTGGGATCCGAAGTCGTCACGTCAACCTGCGGGTTCTGTGACTGTTTGCTTCATGGAGATTTCTCCGCATCATGTCATGAATGATTCATAATGATTCATGAAGATTCATAAATATTCATAAAGATCAAATGATGCCATGCCATGTGTAAAATTAAAATCAATCCTCAACCCTATTTGCAGATATTTGCAGACACTGCCAAGAACCCGTGTTCTTTCAACTTGCTCACGACATAAAACAATAGTTGATTTCAGTATCGGTCATGGGTGCCCGTGTTGCATCAACATATTGAGTTTTTTCTGGGAAAGGGATATTTCTTTTGAAGTGAGGAAATGATTGGACAGTCTTCCGTTGATGTGGAAGTTACATAGTCCGAGCCATAATCTAATGACTGTACTTGGAATGAGATGATTTGCACACAATAGTTTTTGCTTCTCCACGAAGAAAGCCAGCACATGGGACATACCCAGTATCCCATCAATTCAGGGTTTTAGGGACAGCACCCCTCCCGTCGTCCCCAGCTCTACCCTTCCAACAATACACCCTGGGGCCCTCACCGTGGTGGCTTCGGTTTTTCCGGATGGCCCTTCCTGCACGAATCACTGGAGCTGTAGCCGATGTCACCAAGGTTTGCAGTGTCAGTCCGGGCCCCATGTAGAAAATGATAGAAAATGGAGGGAAATGAGGCTCCATGCAGCAGTTCCCTGCAGTTCCCTGCAGTTCATGCTCTTTCAATCTACATTTATGGATGGACCCGTTTGATGGCACCGGTTCAACGTCAACAGGATGTCATCATCGTCGCCTTCTCAGTGGTTTCTGCAGCTGGCGCCGCCTGACATGATAGTTGATGGGTTGGCCACAAGGTGCTGCGGCACTCTAAAACTGCATCATGTCATCTTGAGCTACTAAATCTATAATCATCTATAATCATCTATAATCTATACCCCAAAGTCCAAAATCTTCCAAAATTGGGCCAAACGATGATTCGACTTGGTTGGACTTCACAAATGTACCAGCTTCACCAACTCCGACCTCAGAAGGCGTGGGAGGTGGGCCATCCGTCTGTGCAACCTCCTGTCATGGCTCAAAAACTGTCTAGAGATTGCAAGGCATTCCACAGGCCAGCAGCTGTTTCAGCGATGCTGTTGCTGACAGGCGTAAGTCGATGGTGCGACGTGTATTATCATAACAACTGCTGGTATCATTTGAATTCAGTGTATTTAAATTGTCTCTGACCATTCATCATCGTCGTCGTCATCGAAACATCCCATTCCACCTTACACCCAGGTCCCAGTGGTCCACCTTGGTACCTTGTGGCCGCTTGAGGTAGTGACCCACCTCGGCTCAGGGTCTATCTTGGTTGGGGGGTTGGTAATGGGGAATCACTAACTAGTGTATTTGAATATCAACGATAAAACGAGATTGAAGCCTTGCCCCAGCGCGCAACCTTTTGGAGTTTTCAAATTACCAACAACAACGAGAGCAAAATATTAGAATGGGTCAAACAAATCGTACATCTTCTCAGAGCCAACTTTGAGTGATGGGTTGTACTAGAAACGGGTCATAACATGTCATAACCATCAAAATCCATCGTCCGACAATAATAAAATACTGGGATAGAATCTACATGTTGAAATGGAATCACCATCCAGTCGCAGCTGCTATGTAGGAAAGATGCTTCAAACTCAGCTGCTAGGAACCCAGCAGACCAGGAAGCGTTGAAACTACTTCCACCGAGTTCCCATTTCTCGCTGAAAAGGACCTCTGTTGGGGCTGCACTGGTGAATAGCATGATCCTTCCGCATGAAGGTTTTTGGTGGTCTGGGTAAGCCATACCAAGATCTGTGCAAAATGTCGCAAGGGTTGTCCCAATGGTGATTTACCCAAAAACAGCCCATCTCAAACGCGACCATCCTTTGGCTGGCTGCCTGTAACGAACTTCCAACCACACCTGTGAGGGAAGGGTAGTGTACCAACAGGCGGAGGGTTGGGTGTCAGAGACTGCTTGCGGACCCTTCAACACACGCACCGTACGATCATGGCAACCCCTGTAGGAACTCAGCTGGAGGGACACCCGACATCCAATCCAAATCATATGGAACCAGAGTTTACAACCCCAAATCCCATGGCTGATCATAATCGCCTCACTAGATCTCATTACAGCATAATTATCTCTCATTTTGAGACAAACCGTGATTACCACAGCCATTCCACATCCATCACCAAATCCAGCCGTTGACAGCCTTCAAGAGCCTCTAGTGCCGCTGCTGTTCGCAGAATCGCAGCCTTGTCAGCTGCCTGAGCCCAGCCACAGCAGCTAATTGGTTTGTTTGTTTGTTTGGAGGGTTGCTTCTGTCTATCAGAACCAACTCTTGATGTTCATGAAGTTACGATAAAAAATTGACCTACTATGTGACACTATGTGACGATGTGCACCAAGTAGATTCATAAACTTGTTATTGATTTGTTCAGCTTAATGAAGAAAAACAGGGACAAAAACACCAAGCCCAAACTGCCTACGAGTACCGGTGATTTCCACATTTCTAGATCTCAACTGAGACTCCAACGGAAGCATCCCCAAGGGCTGCTTCGAGCTTCTCCAGGGCTTCCTGCACAGAACGCTGCCTTTACGCTCCTTGGATGAACAACAGCAGGACTTATGATTCTATGATGAGTCAGTGTCATCTTCTATTTGATGATGGACTTATGATGACTATTAGATATAATATAATATCCCTACCCCTATAGAGGGGGAGGGCGGGGGGGGGGACAAAACCAACCTGTCGAATTGCACTTTGTTTTGCTTGAAACCCTGGGATAGTGATCCAACCCCTCGAATGGAATTGTAAAGTAACATTTCTTAACAAGCCTTGGGCACTGGTTAGAAAATACTTGCGCTTAGCTCCGGAGGAGCTAAGCGCAAGTATGA
>Ga0126342_10014570_pt1 | contig 13864 bp, 11 predicted proteins | sample Cyp1metagenome_FD_92528 | JGI IMG/M metagenome (GOLD analysis project Ga0126342, IMG submission 92528) | Coral microbial communities from Lord Howe Island, Old Settlement Bay, Australia - Cyphastrea 1 metagenome | ecosystem: Host-associated > Invertebrates > Cnidaria > Coral ...
AAAGAATACTCAAAATGTCATCGTGAACTCCAGACTGCTGTAGATCCATGGCTCTATCGGTGGACCAACCCTCAGTGACCCTAGCAGCCACTACCACGGGCAGGTTAGAGCCGCTTGTGGCTAAGCATGTGTTGACCATGGCACATTTGTTGACACTGCGATGGATGTGGGGTAGTTGTTTGCTGGTTGGGAAGGGAAGATCTGCCAGGAAGCAAACTACTTTTTACATGTTATTCCCATTACTTTTTTGTGTCAAATTGATTGGTTCTCTATCGATTTTCGCTTAAAACAATTTACGAATCATTGTTGGCCAGTCATGACAATGCAAATTAGTCTCAAGATTCAAGCGAATGATGCTGCAAGATTCTTTGCATGATGAAACAACGGAGAGACAATTAAGGTTTCTGTCCTGTTAGAACTGATTCAAATATAGGAACTTGTTTAACCACCGACAAGTTCAAGTGAGCTACGATTGCAAGATCAGTTCTGATTCTAAGTGCTAACAAACGTTGCACTGTCCGGCCTGCGATCTTTGAAAGTCTGCACAAGCTTCAGAATGAAAGGATGATCCTTGGTAGTGAGGCCAAACTGCCGAGAAGCCTTCAAAGTAAAGATGCAGGCCCCTACATGATGGTTGACCAATGGCTCATAGAATTGTCCCAAAGGAGATGTAGTAGTCATGAAATCACCAGCTCACACGGGAAATCACCGTGGTTAATAGCCAAATCATGGACTTTCGATGGACTTTTCCCATAGCAGCCATAGCAATCTGTGAAAACTGACCAGCAGTACAAACATGTGGTAGCTGGGACGATCCAACCGAATCGAGGAAGTCTCACCTTTCCCGGCCGCGGCCATATGGCCCTACGACTGAAAAACACTCTGATTGTGTTCTGCACACGTGAATCACATACTGAATCAGCAAGAGAAAATTGATGTTCCAACACATAAGTTAGTCTATCGGTCATTGAATCACATCCCATCCAACATATTCTAACATCATCATACATCTACATGACCGATAGACGTCCCTTTTAGGATCTGGGTGTATCACTTGATTGAGTTTCCGGGCCACGTCTGTGAGAATCTCCCGCTCAGTGCAAATGCTGGTTTGTTGCCTTCGTGCCACCGCCTGAAGAAGAGACGACAGATGAAGAAGTATATTGTATGTAGATCATAGTAATATAATATATCATAGATACATATATCATACATACCATTGTATACATATATCATACATATATACTGTATACATGTATCATACATACATTGCATGTAATATAATATATCATAGTGTCGTAGTTGTAGCCGTCACGAAAAAATAAGAAAGTCAAGTCAGTCAAGTCATACTGAAATAGCGGTAAAAAACATGTTTATCTTGGGGAATGTACTGCAAGTTGAAACATCCACATAACAAGGGGAAAACAGATGAAGAGTACTGAACAACAAAATGGGTGGCAGTTCTAAACATTTCTATTCACGGGTGGTGATCCAGGTACCCATAAAACTTCATCGCGCAAGATGTGAATATGAACAACATTTGGGGCTTTAAATTTGGGACAAACACATGCACATGGTACATGGCCAGGAACATGAGGATCATTCCATCATCGTGATACCAGCAACGTCGGAGTACCACCATTCTATATCTGTTGCATCCAATGCTGGCGGCTTTCTACTCATCACTGGAATGACTCTAATGACCCTAATTTCTAATGTAATTAACTCCCAAAATTGAAGGTTTACTGTACTCTCTGGTACTCCAACATACCCATGGGAAACAGCCTTCTTTAGCAATGTGTAGCAATGTTTAGTATAGATAAATCATGTATACAATTGAGTCATCTTCCACGGCTGTGTCAAATTATCAGAGCGTACCTAAAGAAACACACAATTTCTGAGTCCAAAAAGCTATCTCATTTCTGGTGCCCAAAACATACAAAACATTTCCCTGCAGGGCCAACTCGGCCAACTCCCCAACTCGTCAACCTCTGTTCGACTGATACACTTCAAGGCATATCTGACGTCGTTTTTGCTGCGGACCCACCACGAAGCCGGGGGTCGGGGCGTGAAAAGAATGATCCCAAAATCAAAAATATACCATGAATGTGCTTACCCTCTGGTTATGTCAAAATAGCTATTGAAAATGACTATTTATAGATATTTATAGTGGATTTTCCCATTGAAAATGGTGAGTTTCCATAGTTATGTTAGTTTACCAGAGGGTAAGATTTCTTGAAATCAAGCCCTGAGACATAAAAACTGGATTCCACCAACTCTGGCATTCTGGTGAACATCAAAATAGCATAAACAACTTGATGTTCATCCATCCAAATATTTCAAGATGCAAAATCATGATTTTTGGGGCAGTTTCCAATGTTCATTCTGTGATTTTGGGCGAGCCAGGTTGTCTGGGGTTGGCATATATGTTCAGGAATATAATATAATATAATATAATACAATATAATATGATATAATATGATATAAGATCTGTATGTATACTTACACATTACATATATATATATATACATGACATGATCTGACATGTATGTACATGCATCTGCACTCCTGGAAACACATAATGATGCTTTCCTAACTGTGTGACTGCCTGGGTCCATCTACAGTCTTGTCCTGGGTTTGAATATGTTATCTTTGCTGCGTTTGCGCTGTGCATGTAAGATTCGAACATTCTCGAACATGGATACAGAAAGATACAGCTACTGTTGGTTGCTCAAAGTTCCTGAATCTTGCGGACAAGATCGAACCAGGTGACTCACAGTTCCAAAACTCCTGTCTTTGAGATGCTTTTGTTCCTGCTTTTGAAACACGTTGGACGTTGAACTTCTGGAACCAGTTTTTGCGGGAAAAATCAATCAAAACGATCAACACCCCCAGTTTCACTTATGGTTTATCAAAGTTTCATGGTGTAAGTGCAAGGGAAATTGCGTTTCTTTTACCCAGAGCGCTTTAAGGACATACACCCGCCATGTCCCTAGGTGCAGCTCTCTGGTCTTATGGCAATTTTATGGTCATGTTTGTGTAAGCTTTCCACTATACAGTACACGCAAAGAACGCACCAGTTTTTGTGACTTAGACAGTGCTATACAGCACTATAAAACCTTTATTAGTTGGTAATTATATAACTTGTCATATGGCATAGCTGCATGGCAGGGTAACTTGTAAATGTGTGTAACTGATATACACCCAGCTACTGTTAGTAAAGCAATTATAAAACCACCATATGTTGATGGTGAATACCAGCCATCTATGGTAACATTGAGGATGATTTACTATTACCATAACTACATCTTATATATAGTAAATAATGTTAGTCAACGGATATACTGCAACTGAAATGGGTGTGTTTGAAAATGGAGATACCTCAAAAATAGTCATTCCAAACGCGATTTTTTCGGTTCTAATCCATGATCATCCATTGGATTTGGGTACCCGAAATTTCGACAAACCCTTTCTTGAGCCATGGAAAAACATCTCCTACCCCATCTCATATATCTCATTCTACTAGCATGAAAACCAGTTTTTCCTAGGCCCTGGCTTATAATAATCCCATCAAACAGATGAGTATAATAAGTTTTCCTAGGCCCTGGCTTATAATAATCCCATCAAACAGATGAGTATTATAAGCCATTATCAAGCCATATAGCTAGATACATAAGATTATACTTAAGTCATATTATTAACCTATTATTATACACTACCTATTCCAACCCATGATTAACTTACTGTTGCTTAGTAGGGAATGGATGGGTTGCTGGGGGTTCCTGGGATATCTGGGATTATAAAAACAAAGTGATTATGGATCATTCCGGAAATTCCCTGCGTTTAGCAGCAGTAAATTAATCATCATCCATTCAATCCATTCCAATCAACAATGGGAATGACAAAAAAACATGGGATTGTGATCATTTTTTTCCGCACCAAGCACCAGTCAGTTACTCATGTGATCATATTAATCTTATAAGTTAACCCATATTTTATTACCCAACATATCGCCAAAGCAGCGAAAAAACCCATCAAATCGCCTGGCTCCTGAGGGATGGTGCTCAACCAGCCGGACCTGGGATTCTTCCGGGGATTTCACCTGCAAAAAATGGGGATTCGACCAGCAAAACATGGATGGAACAAGTCAAGCAGCAAAAAATCAGCAAAAAACCATGGATTCAACGAGGAAAAATGGGAACTTCATGGGATTTGCAGCTGATATGTGATAGCGAAGTTGGTTTAGTTCACTAGGATCATTCTATGATTTGTGGGATAGTTTTCACGAACTAGCTCAGGTGGGTTACAAATCAACAAACATAACTGAGGGAGCCCACCTTGTATGAGTACGTTCTATCACCTTCTGGTGGTTTGTTACACAGCTACAAAATGCTACAAACAAGTGCGGTATAGATGGCCCATGAAAAATTCATGATTTTGGAGGATGTTTATATATATAAACACGGTGTTTCCATAGCAAAGTCTAAAACTACCAGAGGGTAGTATTGTTTCTCACCAACCAATGGGACCATCGAAGATCGCTGTGGATAACTGGTCCAAGAATCTCCAGGAATGGTCAAAAAGGGAATCAAAATCCTGGATGGAAGGGACAAGTTCTATAAGGAAAGCCATGGTTTTATAAGTTCTATACCATTCAAACATACCAAGTAATACCAAGGATTGATACTTTGGCCTTTGGATTGTATGGCTCCTGAATGATTAAGATCCCTGCATTACCATAGTTGACTATACAACGAAGTTAGGGTGAATCAGCAGCTGTCGCGCCTTACAAGGAATTTTTGGGTTCCCGCACGATGCCAAAGGTTCCATAGCCCAATGTGGAGATCTCATGAAGGTCAGCCATTTCAATATCCATGCGCCTGGCTGACTTGGCATCACAAAATTCACAGGGGATAATCCACTAAAAACGTGCCACGGATAAAAATCGATGTAAATAGGCTAGAAGGTATACCCTTACAGAGGTGGAAAATAAACATCCGATTTTTGTAGATGAACTTCCAATTCAAACATTTATGGGATTTCCTAGCCATGTTTGATCACTGAGAATAGCCTTGTGTATATATATACACGTATAATATAAGCTACTTTCTAGCTTGTAACTACAAATCGATCTTCAGGTGACAGTATAAGGTACCACCCACTTACTATGTATAGATCCATTTTAGCTGGACATTGCTGGACTCGTCCTATGGATCTGCTTTGTTGATCTGCCGAGCTGGTTTGACGCAAGCGCATGGCTCAAAAAACCATGCAGTCCGTGTAATATGTAATAGAATATAATACATAGAATAACAAACTATCCCTCTACATATGCTAGTAATTATATATATATATACACATAACATCATACAATGATATATGTATATTAATATATACAGTATATCTATATATATATACTGTGTACACTATAATCCCTCCCCCTAATACTAAACCCCCCCTCCCCAAATAATAAACACCTCAGGTAGTTTCTATTATTAAGGGGTATTTATTATTAGGGAACCCTATTAATAAATTCAAAACCTTAATAATAATAATAATAAATAATAATAAAAATAGAAACGATTTCAAAATGAATCAAATTTCCTTATATAACGCAATTATATAAAATATGCCAAAAATAGGTTTTCGAAGCGGGCCCTAATAATAAGTTAAAAGCCCTAATACAAAAAACAAAAAAAATCGGACGAACCCTAATAATAAACACCCCGGGGTTGACTAGTTTTTATTCTTAGGGGGCGAAGCCCACAAATGGTAGCTTCATTTTTTAATTGTTTTCTAAAGGGGATCAATTAAAAGTCAAATTGGCCAACCTGAAATTTTCCAAAATTAGAGATGGACCCTAGTTTTTATTATTTGGAGGGGGTTTAGTACTAGGGGGAAGGAATTATACATATATATATATAATTCAGATCTATGTCGTTGTCTGGGTGGTGGTTTCAACCAGCTTGAAAAAAATTAGTCAATGGGAAGGATGACATCCCATATATTATGGAAAATAAAAGCCATGTTCCAAACCACCAACCAGTTGCCGTCAACACTTCCTCCAACCCTCCAAGCTGAGCGTTGGAACATTTCTCCCATCGCCTGAGCTGAAGCTGATCCTGGAGCTGCGCAAAGACGCGTTCCTCACGCTGGAGAAACGGCGCCGAGTCGTCATCCGCCATGGCGACCATGGGAAAACCATGGGAAAACTTGGGAAAAACAGTTGACCACTGGCATTTGACCATGCGACAAGTTGCAGGAAACCATGACAGTGGTACCCTGTTGAGAAACGATAGAAAACAATGCTGGAAAATTGTTATTTAACTTTGCACATCGATTTTTGAACAAATATACATGATATTCCGTGGACAATTGAGTGGAAAAGCTACATGAAACCAGGGGGGGTTCCTTTTGGTGTTCCTTCCACTTCTGGGATGACAAAAATATAAAAATGGATAGGACATGAATGGGTATGAAACAAGATATTGACTGGGGACCACCGAGCCGTTTCCAGATCTCCAAGTGAGCCGTTTCCGGTTGATATGGATTCCCATTGAAGCAGCCACGGGTAACCCACCTTCACCACGTGTTCAAAGACCATCTTATCAATGGCCTCAGGCACCAAACCCCCTGGCGAAAAAGAAACTCAATGGTTGGCCACAAGGGGGTTCTTAAAACGGGATAATACGGGATAATCTATCTATATTAAAATGGTGTATACATTAATATATATATATATACTTATTGTATATACTGTAAATTACATATGGGGTTTCTTAAGTCATGGTGGATCCCCAAGTCATCATGGTTGTTTCAATACTAAGTCATGGTCATCCATGACGACTGCCATCTGAACTCCAAACTCCTGCATCTTGCCATAGAAGGAGTGCTGCAGTGATTTTCGGCACGACTACAGCGGTTGCCGCGCAAACTCAATCATCCGTATAATTAAAAGCATCCGTATATAACGTACATAAGAAAGAATGTACCTGCTCAAACCGAAAAGGTCACTGTTACTACAACCTTTTGTTTAAGCCTCGCTTATCAAAATTATTCATTGTTTTTTTCATGTGTGGAAATTGCGCTTGGGGAGACATCCCACCAACTATAGCTTGCGGGTGCATCCCACTTAGTAAATGGATTATAACTATAATCCACATATAAAACCGTGTATATATATTTATATATACACAATTATACAGACATTTTGAGATATATCCCCATATAACCGATATAGAAACAATAGTAGCATATTGTAGCTGGACTATTATTATCCATGTGTGTCATACATATGACTACGTTACAACGTGGAAAATTCACATCGAGTTGCCACAAAACCAACAGCCACCCGTCCGGGTCTCCCGGACCATCAACATCGCAGACTCCTGGCGACGAGTGCGGGATCATCCCAGTCGTCACCATACTAAATGGTCATCCATGACGACGGATGATTTATGATAAAAAATGGGGTACCCCCATGACTTAGGACCCCCAAAAAATGTTGAAAATGTATAACATTTGACTAACTAAGGCAATTTAAGAATTGGCAAAATATGTTCATCACCATGGCGATGGCAATCTGCTGCTGGTTGGTGCAACTCATCCGGAAAGATCCTCAACAATAGTAGCAATGTTCTGCAGGTGCAGCAAAAATGAAAATGCACTTGCAACCACCACATTTAAATGTGCGATGCTCCTTTCAGTGGGTAAAGGCTTAGTGAAGTGTTCCTATGTGTATAAGTTGTATGTACGCATATGCTTAACTATATTTGTCTGTAAATGAATATATATATATATATATAGTTTTGTAAATGTATGTATATGTATGTATATGTATGTATATGTATGTATATGTATGTATGTGTATTTATATATATATATGCATGCATATGTATAGGAAGTATATAGTGTCTATATATATATATATACACATAATATATATATATATATACACAATATATATATATATATACACATTATATATACATATGCATTATATATACACATTACATGTATATATATATATATAATATGTATATATATATATACAATAAATATATATACGATATATATATATGTATACAATATATATATATATACATTACATGTGTATATAAAAATATACATTACATATATATATACAATATTATATATATACATATTATATATATAACATCCAATATCAACCCTGAAACCGCCTTTGGAATAATGACTTGCTAGCTCGTCTTGTTTTTGAGACTCAGCGGCACATTGTTCGACATCTGTACACCGCGAAAAAAGGCCAGAAGCCTAAGGTTCCAGCCAAGCCGTTCAGTGTTCCCAAGGACGTGTCACGCATCGTGGAAATCTCCCGCAAAATCTCGACAGCCCAACCTGATGAGCCGATATTCCATTTTTCTATATGTGTATATTATACTTTGATACGAACATTTCTCCCAGCAATCGTGATGTTAACCCTCCAATTCACTGGGATAAACATCAATGTTGTATTCAATGAGATTCTGATCTCAGAGTGTTGTCAAGTCTTTCCCACCCCCAAGCTTGCTGGCTACTCCCAAAAAAACGTTTGACCGAAGGGATCTCAAACCTCGAACATGAAGACCGGTTGGCTTTTGGGATCTTATTCGATACATATTCACTTACGGCATATCCTGCTTGGTGGTTGACCCACCCGTCTGAAAATATGAGTTCGTCAGATTGGATCATCATCCCAACTATTGGGGAAAATAAAATTCATGTTCCAAACCACCAAGCAGCATAATGTGTATAGTTCTTTTGCAAGATGCTGCTGACACTGGTATCTCTATTTTGCGGTTTGTCTGAAAAAAGGGGATACCCCGAAATTACCCCAAAGAATGATTGCCAATTTTTCAGGTAGAAAATCATCAGTATCCCTGCCAAAAATCGCAACTTTGTTGTATTCGCATTTTCAGACACACTCATATCTCATATGATATCACATTCTTGGTCAAATATATCACACATGATATCCCATTGTATCCCAACATATTCCATTTCACACCCAATGTGAAGAACCCGAAAATAAACCCTCCTCAATAGACAGCAAGGGGATTATGTAAAATTACCAGCAAATGCTTGGTCAATGGGATTATGTATTGTTGGGTTTACCACATTAAAAGCAAAGAAAGAAAACCATCGCTGATCTGGCCGAAGGAACTGTGGATCTAGACCAGCAGCTACTCCTCCTTTAACCGGTCTGGCTTTACCATGCCTGAGAAAACTTTGTGAATCAACGTTGAGGGGATCATCATTTTTATTCTGATGGATGGAAATATAGGGTTTCATGATGTTTCATGATGATGGGACTGGTATTTTGAATTTACCATCACATTGTGATAAATATGAAAATTATCCAGTAAATTATCACAATTATGGGACTGGTATTTTGATTATGGGACTGGTATTTTGAATTTACCATCACATTGTGATATAGAGTTTCATGATTGTGGTATATTATGGTAATATTCATCCAAGTGATTTTTGAATTTACCATCAAACCATCGGACTGACACCTGGGGATTTTCCATGATCCAAGTGCTGGAAACATGATGAAACGATGATGGAATGCATTGCAAGTAGGTCATGAACAGAATGATGAAACATGATTTTGAAAGCACCAGGCAGCAAAAAATGCAGGTAGTTTTTGTTTTACAGCTTCAGGGCCATAGATCTGCGCAAAAAAAAATGCGCATGAGATGACAATATCAGGGTATTTCCACTATAAACAAACATATGCTCAAAGAATCTAAACAATGGCAAATAAAGTGAGCTTCAGCTACAACAGGTGGAAACATCACATGATTATCTGCCTGGAATCCTTAACCTATCGAGAGTATCTTGGAAACAGGTGGAGTCTTCGCCCCAAAGCTGGTTTTTGGATTGGAATCCCATGGAATCCCCAAGTTTCCACTCATTTCTCATGTTATATTCATGTTGATACTCATTTCATCTCATTTAACCAAACTTACCAAACAAACAACAAACATCAACAAACCATGAACCACTAAGTCACTATGACCTCACCTGAGTCTGTAGGCAGGATGCTTGGCACCACATGCATGTATCCGCAAAACTGCGACCAAGGCGAGAAGTCGGATTTCGATGGATCGTGAATCTTACGTCCCTTGTTGTCCTCGGGGAAATGGTCAACTAGGAGCTAACCATGCGGAAATGGCAGTAGAATGATGTTAGATGGCAGTAGATGGCAGTATAAACGCCACTAAACAACTGTCATGAATGCAATAGGGGGGATTATTCTCGGCATGTTGTGCAAATTACTATTGAAAACAACTCAAACAACTGCTTGAACACATGTGCTCGACTTTGCATGGCTGAACATTGGGAGTCATTTTAGTTGCATTTAGTTCAATATCCGAGACAGCCAAGATAGAAACTCCATCGGAATCCTTCACTTCTCTATGTTCTCTAAGGTGCATCTACTGTGGACACTGACTGTAAACGTTCACATTTGTTAAAGCAGTGATTTGTAGTCTGAAGCTGACTTAAGCACCCAAATACAAGAATGGATAAACAAATGCAAGTAGATGCCATTCTGTTTACACGTCAATTATCCAAGCATCTGATGGTTGCCCCTGCATTCAAACTCGCTAAAATGCACAAGCTCGACCCCTGCCCCCACGCCCAGGCTCCGTGTTGCGGACGGGAGTTCCGCCCGGCTTGTGACTCCAATTGCCTGCGTGGTCCATGCGGATCCAATGGAAGTTGGTGTCCTTGGGAACAGTGGCCGCCATCGCAGTGGGTACCATGGTTGCTGAGATGTGCATTCCAGTTACCAATGGCTTAACCACATATGATCATGTATGTATGCATGCATGTTCCATGCATGCATGCATGTGTACATCCAGACATGCAAAATGTATATGTGTATATTATATAAATAATTATATATATATATATTGTACACGTATATGGAATATCCACACTTATGTGGATCATCGATAATTGTACCCTTACAAATACTGGAATGCACTCCCAAGTGTTGGGGGACAGGCATCTGGAAAAACGCAGCGTCCATGGATGGCATATGTTTCCCCGCATCTCGGTGATATCAATAGAATAAGAACGAGTAATTTAATGAAAGTGTTTTGTAGTCACATCATGTTACATTAATACTAGTGATCTTGATATTGTAGAAACAGGCAGCCACAACAGCAAACACTAACCGGAGCAGCGGATACCCAAACTCCAGTGGCCCTGTCGGCAAGTGTCTGGCCAAATGAACAATGCCACCTGGTTGGTGCGTGCCCCTCTGAAATCTTGGGTGTCATCTCAGGTGCGAGTAGTATTGACATATGGGTATGTCTGAAAATGGGGTATACTCCCAATTATAGCCATTTAGTAGGGATAATGATCATTAACCATTGGGTGTAGGGGTACACTATTTTCAGACAAACCCATATATGGACATATATTGGTGATTGTTTTGGCCTCTTTATGTGTTTGTGGCCATAGCTACCCAGGATCAATTGATAGAATACTGGGAACTATTTCCAATTTCCTGGGAGCTATCTATATTCTATGACATCCTGGGAACTGTTTACGAAACCCATGGACAGGCCAAAAAAAAGTCACGACACATCCTTAGTCACAGTAACAACTTGTTAGTCAAGGTCACCATCTTAGATGGGGTGATATTTTTCACAAAAATCCTTTAGCCCCAAAAAAGACAATGAAACTCACTTTGGACCATTGAAAAGGGGATGATTGGGATCATCGAGAAAAAAACATTCATTGCCTCTGACATCGATCTTGAGATTTTCATTTCGGACATGAGTCAAATTTGGGTTACCCCAAAATTCAATAGGCCGAACATGACACCAGGCAACAAGTTCACGTCATGGTCATCAGCCAACAGAGTCTATCCTGTCTTTGACTTCTGAGGCATTAGTTTCAAACTGACAAGGAATATGGGATGGAACACTGGTTTGCCGACGAGGCATGTGGCAAGCGCAAAGTCATGCGTTGCCAAGTTGTTTTGTTACATATTGATCCATAAACCCCATTACATTCCAAATTTTCTTTGTTATATAAGATCCCTGGTTTGCTTATGGCATTGACATTAACCACAAATTTCTGTGAGAATGAAATTATATAAATAAATGTGTATATAGATATATCAAGAAACATGTTATGAATTATAGATGTATAATTATAAAAATTATACAATATGGATTGTGTATTGTAGATTATGGATTATATATATAAATATGTCTACATATACATATAAGTCATACATATATATATAGTATACATAGTGATATACATATTTATATGATGTTCCATATTGGAACTATAACATATACATAGTGATATACATACATTATAAAATGTTATAGTTCCAATATCACCTTTTCTCCCTGGTTCCACTCCTTCCACGCGTCCATGGCTATCCGAGAGACGTAGTGCCCCGTTGGCGCGGCCGTCGGCAAGCTGGTGCCCTTCCACTCCAGGCCGTCACTCTCCTCGGGCGCTAGGGGATGGTGCCAGTGGACCATAGGGGACCATAGGGGACCTACCCCTTATGGAGGTTCAAACATGTGAAAACCATAGGAATTTTGTGGGATTTCAAGGCCATTTATGGAATGTCTATATGGAATGTCTATATGGAATGTAAGTCTATATGGAATGTCTCTATGAAATTTCTATGAAATTTGACAGTGATGAACATTTTAACCAACCCAAACAGGGTTTGACATGGGATGTTCATGGAATTTCAATCAACCCAACAAGGCTTTTGACCAACAACTCTTGGCTACCCACTGTGTTGCAGGCCTGGGTCATATCTCTGGTGACACTGGGGGTCTCCAATGACTTGCCCCCCCAGTTAAAAGTTGTTCATAGACCCACCTAACTATTGATATTTCCACCAGAAACACTAGTCACATACTAGTCATATGTCATATACATGTATAAATAAATAAATAAAATAAATAAATAAATAAACGCTCCAAACAATCCACTTGGATATATGTATATGTCACTTTTCGGCGCTCCAAGCGATCCACTTTTCGGCGCTCTAAGCGATCCACTTTTCGGCGCTCCAAGCGAACCCCCGACCTATATACATACATAAAACAAGACTTACATACATAGACCCCAAGTTTGATCGCCCATCTGTTCAGAATACCCAGCCCTTCCCCGGCCCGGGGTGTTGTCAAGCATCAGCCGCCACGCGTACAGCGGCGCAGGTGTTTGCCTTCCACTTGTGCCCAGTCCCACGACCAGGTTGCGCAAAGGTGTCCTATTGAGCCCCAAGTGGTAGGACGGGGGCCCCCAAATGAAGCATATGTGTCATCGAACTTGGCGGGAAATGCGGAAATCCCGAAAATGGAACGTTCAATTTGATTTACCATCTATCCATCTGGTAATTTCTTATAGGCGGAAAATGGCCCAGTTGTAGATGATTTACCTATCCAGCATTGTGCTTGTCCATTGTGTGAAATTACCAGAAAGTAACAGAAATAATTTGAAATAATAGTTGATTCAATATTCAGAATGGAAGAAGTTCAGTTCCATTGTACACACATGTGAATCTCTTACCGTTAAAAAGTCCCGTAAGCAGAGCACGTTCGGAATTTAATACAGATTTAAACGGGTAGACGGGCATATCAAATCTTGGGGAACTTCCCCATCTACAAACATATCCACTTCATGCATACTACGAGTGTATGTCTATGTCATCTATGTCTATGTCTTTGTCTACCAGTAGTACCGCACAAGGCGGTGGCGGAAGTTTCAAAAATAGGAAACCTATAGGAGAGGTTGGTTGTTGTGAATCAGGGATGGCAGAGCGAATCCACTGATGGACCGAAAGGTGCTT
>Ga0126342_10014571_pt1 | contig 13863 bp, 11 predicted proteins | sample Cyp1metagenome_FD_92528 | JGI IMG/M metagenome (GOLD analysis project Ga0126342, IMG submission 92528) | Coral microbial communities from Lord Howe Island, Old Settlement Bay, Australia - Cyphastrea 1 metagenome | ecosystem: Host-associated > Invertebrates > Cnidaria > Coral ...
AAACCAATGGTTGGGGTACCCATGTTTTCGGACACCTCCGTATTGTTTCTTGTAACAGACATGGTAGTTACATGTAGCTATGGTTCCACACTAAGAAAACACACCTACCAAACTGCTCCAAATGCTGTGGATCTGGGAGCCATCAACCCTCTGGATTCACAAAAAACTGCTTGGTTCAAAAAGGGATTCCCCCGTTCTTGGATTATGAACTAATCCCCAAGATATGAAGGGTAGTAATGGGTAGTATTAATATAATCCCCCAACGAATTCATCGACCAACAGCGGGCCTCAAGGCTAAACATGCTAAACGCAGCCACTTTCATCATTTGCTCCATGTTTTTCGTGGGATTTTCCATAAACACCATCCAATTGGGGACTTCATCATCCATTTTTTGGTGGGATTTTCTATGATTTTCTATGATTTTTCTATGATTTTCACCATATTTTTCTCCATGATTTTTGCTGGGGATAGCCCCACTATTAGGACATCTCCCAGCGACTCCACCTACGGAGATGATCGCCATCATGGGATGCAGCTTCCCGTGGATCCGTGTGGAATTGTCCAAGACCGATAGACCTCACAAGAAAGAAAGGCCAGAAAGGCCAAGAAAGTCGATATGGAATGTATAGGGACTGCCAAGAAACACCTGCAGATTCTAGGAACTATATATATGTATATATATGTATATATATATGGAATATGGATCTATATGGAATGTATAGGGACTAAACTAATTATATATGGAAAAGGAACTAAACTATATGGAAGGTAAACTAAACTACATATACCCTATAGTTTAGTGGAATGTATAGGGACTAAGGATTGAACGAATGAACGACCTCCAGATTATGTTAGTGGAAGAGTTTCTGGGAAGGTCCCATCATCAGGGCTCCCTATAAATGGATTCTGGATTAAGGAACTTATAATATGATGGGTTCATAGGTACCGACATTTTATGGCTGTGTGTTATGGATATATGATATATCATATCATATAATATACCATATATTACAATATGACTAGTCTATGGGATTTGCACTTCGGTAAGATAACATTGCTATGGTATAGATGGCCCATTTAAGTTAGATGACTTACCTTTCAAACATAGTGATTTTTTTCCATAGCTATGTTAATCTATGTCAATTTACCAGAGAGTGATCACATAAACATGGTAAATTAACATAGCTGGAAAACCACAATGTTAAATAATTAACCTAATAATTAATAACATAAGTACCATAATGATTTATTATTGGATTTTGCTGCCACTTAGACTTAGTTGTCCAGAACCTCAACAAATGGAGAACAAAAATCTGGATCTACCACATGAGTGGTGCTGACAGCAGCCGCTTTGTTGACTCTAACCTCAAAATGGATCACCTTCAAACATCAATTAGCTTAATTCAAATTCTCTCACTATTGTACAGAGACTTTTACATATATATATATATATTTATTTATACAATAGTCTATACCAGTATACCAGCTTATCTCAGTCTCATAGTCTCTAGATCTCTATACCCTCTGGTAATTTCACAAAACCATGTAAAATGGCCCATATACAGACCTATCCGAGTCCCTCCGGCCCTGTGTTTTCTCGCTCGCCAACTTTGGGCTGTGGCTGCCTGGCCAAGTCCGATAGGAACTAAGCAACTCAAAGGCATAAACCTGGTGATACATCGTCGTATTTTATAGTGATACTTTATCTTGATATTTTATGGTTCTAGTTTATTCTAGTTTACATGATCTTGAAAAATCTGATAGTTCTAGTTCAGTGAATACAAAGGTCCGCATATATTTGTTCCTGGAAAACGCGACAGAATCATAAATAAACTCCTTCTCACCCAAGTCTGGTGGATGACATTCCCCAGAAACTCCCCCGGAACATCCACTTGCACCTCTCCACACCTTTGAACATTTGGCTGAGTGAAATTCCCACTACGGATTTCTCTGAAAAGAAGCTCCCCCTTTGAATTCATTTGATCATCATCTTTCCCATGAAAGCCTTCAATTTTTGGGTCTCCATCTCCCATGTTCAGACAGCCGAGGTCAAGACGTAGGCTGGAAGCTCGAGACCCGCTTGGGCAGGGACTGCAGACGTTCAGCTTGGCTGTAGAGGCCAAAGAGACCTCCTGTGTTCATGTGAAGCTGGTTGGTGGTTTCAACCCCTCTGAAAAATATGAGTCAGTTGGGATGATTCTTCCCGATATATGGAAAAATAAAAAAGATCGAAATCGTCATTGAAAGCTTTGCTCAATTTAAAATCGGGGAAAATCACAAAAAAAACGCGGTAGATCATCATGAAACATCGAACTACAAAACTCAATGGACCATTTTCCATGGCGAACTGCTAAAAAAACACATGCTATGTTCTGTTGTTTCTATTCATCTTAATTCCCCCAAAGATAAATAAATATATATATATATATACGATACGTATACATATATATGTACATATTGCCTAACATATTGATACATATTTCATGATATTCCCAATGCCATGGATAATTTCCATTTCCCGACGCCCCAGTGTTGGGTACTGATGGGTCTAAGGAGCAAACCGAAAAACCTTGGAAACCATTACTGTAAGCTAGGGCAGCTAGGGTAAATGATGGTAAAAATAATTGCAGTGCTTGGAATTTCTTGGATTGGTAAAAATAAACCAAGAGATCAAGATAGATCTAGCCATGGGTTTAGCCACTGATGTGTCGCGTTTGAAAGCATACAGTAGTTGCACATGGATAACTAGCATATCAGAATGATCCAGGAGCCTATCCCTGTCGACAAAACCTAATCTGTGACACCTATCAAGGTTTTACATGGTTGTACCCAAACACACCGCTACACTAAATCACGGTGAATCATCTATTGAAAGTATCACTTTCTTCTAAACTGGCACTTGTGTTATAGTTGTGTTTGAGGCTTCACTCCCACTCAATGCGTCGCTCCTGTGTGCCAAAAGAGAATGTGAGAGTTGCGAAACGCATCAGGATTTGCTTTGGCGTATTCCTTAGTAGCTCACAGGCGGTGGAACCGAGGGTGTTCGGTCAGGGGTCAATTTCAAGACAAGGCACGCAGAAGTGATACAGTGCTTTGCCAGCATAAACATGATCTAGGACAACTCCTGCGCATTCAGGTCGATACCCAGCAGATCCCTCCACAGTAGATGTTTCGTAGGTTGAAACGGTCTAAAGAACTTCAAACCCAATACTCTTAGTATCTCTTAGTAATATGTCTGCTAAGTGGCCGCTGACTCACTCGCATTTTGTTTCAAGATTCATTGGCAAGAAGACAGTTTTTTCCACCTCGGCTTCCCCCGATGAAATCCGGATATGTCTGACCGATGTTGGATTTGCTTCCACGCATTTATCTTATCCATTCACCAGCCTGCATATTTTCCGCACATCATAATCCCATATTTGGTGATCAAAACTCTATCCAAACTTCCCCCATATATTGTTCCTCCCTTTAATCAATGAATCAACCCATATCAAGCCACACGTTTTCCCCCAAGTGTTCCCCAAGTTTCCAGGTGTTCCAGGCCCTTTTCCCTCCTGAGACCTTGGCCACCTCGGCCAGGCATCGCAGTTCCAGCTGCGAACTCTGCGCGTAGCCCAGGCCTGCGCCCGACAGCAGCTGGACTTCGCCCGCCACGGCGCTCGCCAAGGTCTGGCCACGAAATCCCCGGGTCGCCAATGGATGCCATATGATGCCATGGATGCCATGGATGCCATGGGGAAAAACCTGGGAAAAACCATGGGAAAATCATGAGAAGTACCGAAGTACCGAAGTCAATGGAGGTTTCAATTGGAACATCGAGTGAAGGTCATTGCGAGTCACCCGGTTGGAGCAAGTGGTGTTTCAAAGGCTGTGCCTGGCGATTTCCAACGGTTTTGAGTTTCTTTTATCTTTACCGCCAACTGATTGATGTGTGGTTGTTTTTGAATTGATTTTCCAGTTGATAGTTCATGTACGTTCATGTACTATGATTCTATGATGGACTAAACAAGCTGACGATATTCTGAAACAACAAACACGTTGATAGCCGATAGTTATGTTTTGCATTATCTATACCCCAAGTTAAAGTATAAACAGTATTAAACAGACATAAACTTTGACCGCCATTTTAATCTGTAATGACCAGGGTTGGTATTGACATGTATTGACTAACTATTATGTTATTATTAACTAAACAACAGTTTGTATTTTTCTGTGCTTTTTTTTTGTTTTCAAGTGGTACTACCAACCACGGGGAGACAAACCGGTTACGATTGCTGCAGTACCGTCCAACGGAAAACCCCGCTTCTGTTTTGTGCGATGATTTTCTTCTACTAAAACGTCCAGTCATAGGTGATTTCCCATGTTTTCTCGTGTTTGATTAAGCCAGATGCTCCATTGACCTGCAAAAATTGATTATGTTTGAGGTAAAAGTTGATAATGTTGATAAATATTCCTGCACCATAGAGCATCATGGGATATGTTCCCATATGTTCCCATGAATTTCATAGAGGGATCAGTCAACAGTTGGTGATTCAACCCCTCTGAAAAAGATGACTTCGTCAGTTGGGATGATGACATTCCCAACATATGGAAAGATCCACCATTTTTAATAGGTAAACCATCTATTTCTATGGGCCATCTATACCATGGCAAACTGTTAAATAACCAGAGGGTAATCCAAATGTTCCAAACCACCAAGCAGTTTTCATGTGGAATAAACATCCGAACTCACCAGCTCTTTCACCAGAAAATGGTACCATTGGAACCCCACAAAAAGTCGGTGAACACAGTCGCAGGTCGCAGACCTCGTCACATCCCAAGCCCATCGCTTCGGAAGCGATCCTCGGTGCGAAGCCATGGCCCATGGCTTCGATGACGTATGGATCCGAAGGGTGATTTTGTTCCTTAAAAAAAGTGAAATGATCTACTTTTCTGGACCTAGACTTCTATATATTTGGAATTATATATATACTTGGATTTGCTTGAGGGGCTCAAACCAAAAAAAAACGACAAACAATACTGTAGAATATTATAGATTCCCCTTAAATGGTGGATTTCCATCTGGGAAATAAACAATCACATGCATTAAGTAAACTCAGGATTAGAGATAACGTAAATCCCGTAGGTATGTTATGTTCCCTTAGGTCTGTTATTTTCACATATATGTGATATATCAAAGAATATCAAAGATTGTTATTTTCCCTTAGGTATGTGAAAGAAAACACTTCTCAGGACTTCGAGAGCGGAAAGGTGTTATTTTTCACCTGAGAAGTGACACAGTGACACATTCATGGGGATTCCTAACCACACAGAACCACGACCAAACTAAAGGCGAATCTCAACGAAACATCATCGGTCACCTTACAGGGGCGTTGGTTTAATTCCCATGACACATCTACAGGCTCGCGGGCCGCGGGCCGCGGGCGGTGCTTCCATCTTTTGATATGTCTGAATTGTTGGGAAACCCCAAATAATCTATTGATCTCTCATCATTCTCCATGTTAAAGCGGCCATAAATTAAGGTGTTCCCGAACTTTGAACCGTACAACCCAGTTTGTTTGTGACATCATGTGATATGCCACTATCTATCTATCTACCTATCTATCTATCTATCCATCCATCCATCCATCCATCTACATATATTTACAGAGTATATCCATATTCCCATCATATCCACACCATGGTTATCTTGGTGGTTTCTTGATCTCCTGCTAAAAGTTGACAACTAGTGGGATAAGTAGCAGCTAAGTAGCAATGATCCATCTAACTCCAAACAGGCTAAACAATGAGCAGCGCTTTGCCTTTTGGAGAAACAACGACAATTATATATATGTATGTATGTATATATATATATATATATCTAACAAGAATATAACATAAGTATGATCAACTCCATGCATAGAATCCTTTTGGAGAAATGCAGCCGCTGCGTTTCTCCTGTTTATGATCAGCTGCAAAACGCGACCAATCTGAAGCGAGGCTCAGCTTGCGGTAGACGTCAGGCTCGTGCTGGATGTTGACGCCATGCCTTGGAAGAGCAAAGGGGTACAGTACATGGCACCATATGGAGGGATGGTCATCAGTCCATTCATCTGAGGGAACTTGCATGAAATTACAATATTTCACCAACCTAAAAACTTTGGCTGGGGACGATTCTCACCATGATTCCAGTCACAGTGAGGTCACTATAATTGGTCACTATAATTTGCCCAGATTCCAAGGGACATGATGGGATATGATACTTGCAGGAATTTTCATATGTGTATTTCCATCTTACGATTCCCATTTGTGGTAGGATAACCATAGCCTACGTAGCCACTGGTTTCATGTAACATGGTGCAGTCGTTTCACCGTGGTTTCGCTCTGGTCATTTAAAACAGCTATGACAAATCACATTGATAGGTAATTCATCAATAAATACGCCATTGTTCATAGCAACTGTTGGTTTACTGGAGGGTATACTGTTAGTGATACCCTCAGCCAAGCAGCGCCAGCATCGAGATGTATGAATCGGGTGTTTCCCATTGCCATGTTTGATTACCAGATAAGTTTGCTTGTGTGGCTCCATCTAGTCCAATATATCCCACCATGAATCCAGGCAAGTTGAGCTAGTTTTAAGCAGCTTACCTTTTCGGGGCCTCTTCCTGCACACTAGTTGCAGGTTTCCAAGGTTTCAATCTTTAAGGTATCTTTGAAACTCAACAATGGTAAAAAACCACTGACCAATTGCACCACTTTATTACATAGTTTTACAGACAACCCATCATGTTCTACACTTGGTATGAGGCTGGTTAAGCATGGTGAAGGGTCTTTCTTATAGCAACCCCTACATTTTGAAGCTAAAGATGCTGGCATAGGAATCAACCCAGTGTGCGTGCAACACTTGGCTCGTTGAAGTGAACCATGATAGGTGCACCCGACAGTTGGTCGATACTGGTTGCTGGTGCAATAACCAACCATCTTGAAAAATGATGGAGTGAAAGTCAATGGGAAGGATGACATCCCATATATTAATATATGAAATGGAAAATTAAAAATGCTTGAAACCACCAACCAGGATAGGTTACCCGACTGTTACAATCATCCCCAATAGCGAGATAGTATGATTCCTTGCAGTAACCAATCAACCGGGGTATCTTCCAATAATGGCCCAAGTTCCGAAATACTGTTCCAACTTGAGACAGTTCCAAGAAAAAAATATAACTCAGCAGCGTTCATCAACTAACCATGATTCATAGTAACATCAGTTGACTTTACTAAAACCACAACTAACCATAACTATAGTCAACTAACCATGACTATAGTCAACTAACCATGACTATAGTCAACTACCCTTTTTGTTTCATAGGAAACTCACCAAATTTCATGCCAGGCAGCAGCTGTTGCTTTCCTCCAGCCAAGTGTAAGGCCAGTGCCAGGCCGGCCAAAGTTCCACCGGAACCCGCCGCCACGACGATGTGATCCTTGGAGGTCCAGGTCGCGGTCGCTGAATCAATGGCTTGATGACCATGGTGAGTTAACCAAGGATTTCCATAGTGAGTTCATCATGAACAATGACATTTAAGTCAGCAATGAAAAACGTGGATCGTTCATGGAGTTCATGGATTGGTCGAAAAAGTTTAAAGGAAAAATCTATACACGAAACCATCGTTTGTTTGGGGCATGTTTTGCAACATCATTTTGTTTTAGGTTTCCTGCAAATTGTGTGCTTAGAGCCAACGACGCTGTTACCTGCAAAACTGGTGACTTCAGCTTATTTGTCAGGTTTTTGGAGTTCAAGAATCAAGCAATGCGAGGATTGAATGCAAAAAAAAGGAGTTCAAGTGTTTGCTTTGGTTTTTAAATTGTTTTTTCCCTGCAAAAGATGGGAAGTGAGTGACTACAAAGACCTCTAATGAGCCCTGTTTGACTCCAGGTGTCTCAATCTGATGCCCAAAGCTCACAAAAATCAAGAATTCATCTACGATTTCAGCAATGAAAACAAATGTTTTTTCAATATGTGTTCCAGTTGTTGTCCATTCAAAACACTTGTTTTTTCTTGATCTTGCTGTGTTGTTTGAGGATTTTTTCAGTATGTTTCTTGGTTGATTTCCATCAATATGCCCTACCTTGCGTGTTCAAGTTGTTTCTCTTATTTTGCCATCCAGCAAATGGACGTTTCCTAAACTATGGGTTACACCCCCAAATCATCATATTTTGTAGATATTTCACTGTAAACCATCCAGCTATTGGGGTATCCCCATTTATGGATTTCCCCACTTGGCGTATCGCTGGGATGCATCGGGCCGAGCGATGTTCGGAACACGAAATGGGCAGATGAATCCCATCCTATAATGTCCATGGTCCAAATGTGTAAATATCCTACTAAACTGTGGTTTCTTGCGCGTGTTTCATAACGGAAGATGGGATTCAGGGAACTTCACCCAGAAAGGAAGGATTTAACTGATTTAACCACCAAAAATTGTGATACAATTAGTATATGATGGGCGAGAAACCCTATGGTAATGACTATTGATAACTCCTCGAACTAAATTGGTCATCTATACCATAGCTGTGTTACCCAAGGGTGGCTCCACAAGTGGCAACACTAAGTTGCGCAACCTTGAAAGCATCACCCTGAACCCGTCTGTACTTGGATAGTCACCCCTCCGGCCTTCTGAAGACTTTCAGACTGCCACATGTGACAAAATCATCCAGCTTTTGGCTGGTTAAGACAAATATGTATATATATATATATATATATATAATAATGTATATATATAACATAATGTGTATATAATTATATATATATATATATATATAATTAAGTGTGTTGTTCTCAACACATGATATTATATATCTTTTGTATAAACAATTATAAACGCTATATGTACCACTTTGTAAAACGAACTGCTCAACTACCTTTCACCCAGGGTTTCCTAGATTTTTTGCCCACTAATTCATCCTCCACCCAAGTTTAAACTCTGCAGTTTCCCAATATCGGTGAGCCCCCAAATAAAGTCCTCCCCCAAAATCATGTTCAAACATATTGGACTATCTTAGCACTGAAACAAGCTACACTGCATCATGGATGTCAGGGTACTGACCTGTCAAAAATACCATGATTTGTTAACCATCTCCCCATCTCTTGTGGTTAAAACCGAAGCAAATGATGGTAACATCTACCAGATTCAACCCGTGTAAGAATGATGCTAGCTCCACTCTTTGGTGGGCTACACCCAGATTTCTTGGTCACTTTTGGTGAAGATGCACTACCCTTGGGTAATCAAACATGGTGGACAATTCCCCCATTTAGTTCGATGATTTTCCCAGCTAGAAACCTTCATTAGGGTTCGTTCTAGAATTTTCAGTGAATTTTCGATATTTTCCCATACTTCCACATGATTTGCGAAGGGTATACTTTCACCTGGCAAACGCGCTCCAGCCCGCTTTCCGCTCAGTCGCAACTGGATCTTCCGGAGAGAGCCTCAGCGCACTATCCAGTTGGTTTATATGGTGATGGGTCAAAAGCCTGTACCAAATAGGTGAACATGGAAAATAGGTGGTAAATAGATGTTCATCTCCAAAAATATGGGATTACTGTATAGGTGTTGACACATCCCCATATCTATGGCTGAATTGTATAAAATAAAACATATCTGAAGTGTTGGGCCATTTGGGGATGATTCCCCTTATCCAATTCCAACATTCCAGTGGTCATTATGATTCATCCAGATCATATGGATAATTATGGGCAAGTTGACTGTCATGAATCTTATGATGGTTAGATATACAGTAATTAGTGGACGATTCGTGAATATATATATATATTTACATACATACACAATTATATACATAATATATAATTATACATAATATATGTAGATGTATATATATATATATATAATCTATATAATATATAAAATATTAATACCTCATGCTTAAGCTGGCTGTGAATGACGATAATGGTCAGATCTTCCCATGATCCCTTGGAATCACAAGTCTGCCCTACAGATATTGGGAGATCGCACGGCTCAACAAAGTTATAGCAATATTTTAATATATATTTTTACATATAATATGTATAAATATATATATATATATATATATAATTAAATTGATATATAAAACGATTTTGAAATTTGGATCTTACATGATCTTATTTTTCTATCTATTTTTGTTCCTAAACATCGGAAGTTCAAGTGTTTAGATCGGTTTCGCCTCGTGGCTCGCCACCAAGTCGCTGTTCCTGCAACTCGTCCACAGCTGAGAGATAGCCCCAAGTGCCAAGAGGACACGTGCCGCCCACCTTGGTAGAGGTGCTCGCCCTATGGGGAGGATAAACATGGTTTGTCGGAAACACATGGAAGAAATTGATATTTAATGATTTTTATCCTCCCATGAAACAATGGAAGTATCTGATCCATTTATGAAACAACCATGGTTCGAACCGGAAAACCACTGGTTTCAGGTGCTTGGAATATCCCATCGTTTTTCGCCCCACCCCTGTAACCACCCATCCAAACTATGCCAAGGTTCTGGGATGACATAGGGATTTTTCCCCTGTCTTCTCAGTTGCTGCGCCATCTCTTCATTCCTCACAAGGCGGAGGCTTCCAGCGCAGTGTCCCATTTCTGTCCATACCAAGGTTGGAGCTTTCGGCCATGACCGCTTTCAACCGTTTCAGCAGGTTCAGCAAAATATGTTCATATTTTTTCATTTTTTGGGTGACCATGTTCTCTTTCCATAAATGCTGATCAGTGATCGCCATAAAACACAGATATTTGATATATCACCAGCTTTTGGATCCCCTTTGAAATAGATTGAAATACCATGTCCTCCCTAAATTTTCCACTGACATCTCATCGAACATTTGCCATATCCGGTCATCATGGCTGGGAAAAATCCAAGCCACAACAATTGAATTTCCCCAACCTCCAGCAACTCCGTTATATCAATAATCCTTTTCCCCTATTACTAAAACTACCCCAAATACTAAAAACTAGGGTCCGTCTCCCAGTTTGGACAATTTCAGATTGGCCAATTTGACTTTTAATGGATACCCTTTACAAAACAATTAAAAAATCAAGCTACCAGCTACCATTTGTGGGTTTTGCCCCCTATTAATAAAAACTAGTTAACCCCGGTGTGTTTATTATAAGGGTCCTTGATCCCAACCCCTGAATCCAAGCTGCCTGGCTGCTCTAGCTGAGCAATTTTTAGCTGACATGAGTCTGTCTTGCTGCCTGAAACAGTGAAAGCCACCCCTCTGCCTTGCTGTCTGCAAGGTCTTTCTGAGCTGGCTCGAATCCTGAATTTTTTAGATCCCATAAACACCTATGTTGAGGGTTTCCTTTAATTTTAGGGGGTTAGAAGAAAAATCAGAAACATATAATTAGATTGTAAGGTTCCTTTAATTTTATGGGGTTAAAGACTAATTACCTTTAAAGACTCCAACCAACTTTGCACTACGCCTGCCTAGTTTCTGTACTGTCTGCTCCGCTGCTGTGCAGAATTGGCTGCTACCTCCCTGTGCAGCTGGCCTGGCTCACTTCTAGGCTCTGCCAGGTCCTGTCTGGACTGGCTGGAATCTTTAATTTATAGATCCCACAAACAAACACCTATGTTGAGGGTTTCTTGAGTTTTTAGGGGGTGAAACATTATATTAAAGATTCCAGCCGGTGGCTCTCTGCCTGCCTGGTTTTTTCTCTACTGTCTGAGTCAGCTGCATCCCTGTGCCGCTGGGCTGGCTGACTTCCAGGCTCACCTGTCTGCCACCACTCACTGGCACCAGACCAGCCAGCTGAAAGGAGGCCCTGCCTGTCTGGCTCGCACCAGCAGCTGGCTCCATGCTGTCTGCGCCCACTCTGACTGTCTCTACCTGTCCGCGATGCCTCTCCTGGTCTTCGCAATAGAGGTTGAGGTGGAGGTTGAGGTTGATAGAAGAACTTAGTCAGGAGGTATATAAGAAATGGAACCTATATGGAGATCTACATAATGGTATTCCTATTGCTACATAATGGGAATGGACATATTTATCATTTACAATGAATGGAACATAAGTAATTATTTCACTTTTGTAATTATTTCAATGGAATTCTTTGCTGACTATCTGATTGATGAAATTGCTGCCTAGCTGCACATCTGGCTTCAAGGCAGTTCACCTTCTTGCCTATTAAGTGCAGCTCCTGGCAGGAGTCCTGGCTCACGGTCAGGAGCTGCTGGAGGAGCTGCCCGTTCTGCTCCTTGGATGCTCGAGGCAGCGCAGCAGGCAGCAGTGGTGGAGGCAGCCCAGCAGCAGCCCAGCAGCAGCCAGTGGGCTGGCTCCACTGGCTGCTGCTGGGCTGCCTCCACCACTGCTGCCTGCTGCGCTGCCTCGACAACTGCTGCTGGCTGGGCTGCCTGCATGGCCCTGTCTGTCTTGACTGTGTGTCTTTGCGCGCGGAGGGCTGACTGGCTAGCTGCCTGGCTGTTTGCTTGATCCCAACAAGCAATGAAGGCTTCCTGTCTGTGGACCTGACCCGCTGGATGCTGGATAATTACTGATTCTGACTATCTGCCTCATGAAACCCCTACTGTCAACTCATGATTACTACATATACACGTATAATTGATTACATATATATATATATATATTAATAATGAATAGCATGAATTCGACTTCGGATCCCTAATAAAAAACACCCCTAATAATAAAAACGACCTGAGGTGTTTATCATTGGGGGGGCGTTCAGTATAAGGGGAAGGGATTACCCTCCATCTGTTGGCTTATTTCATATTTCCCTCCTCCATCTATAGCGAATTATCGAGATATTTCATGACATTTCCCATTGCCACCCTTACCACCAGAGGCTAACCCTCAACCACCAGCCAGGCATCAAGCGATCCGCCGCCTGCAGATCGCCCCCCAAGGACCGATACGTGGAGGCGGCGCAGAGGTGGAGCGTGGCATCCGTCAGGCGACTCAGCAGCAGATTGCCCTCCAAACCTTTCGCGACGTGCAACGCGTAACGCCAAAGATGTTGTTCGCTGTGTCGGTTGGGCCAGGGTGTTTTGAGACTTTGGGATTTACATGAGGTAAGAATCGAACTGATTACATTATGTAACATGGGAAAGAACATGGAATGAAATCCTTGTGAATCTAATTCATCACATGGGAAACAAAATGGAAGATGGTGATGTTTTCCTTTTGAAGCACCTGGGCTCCTGACGAATGAACGGTTTAAGAAAGACATGCGAATTAATGTCCAATCCGACACCAACCTGTCTTGATCTTGAGAGGTCAGCGTCTGGTTGAATTTGCCTCTCTCTAAACGGAGCCAATCCATTGTATAGCCCATTCTTTGATCAACCGAAAATAGGCTCTACATTGAGCGGGTCAAACCGGCCATCATACCCATATAGGTGTATGTTCACAGGGAAATTACATATTTATATGGGATTAACCATGAAAACTGGTGGATACATGTGGATATATATATATATATATATGTGTGTGTATATATATATATATATAGGCATATGGAATAAAAATGGGAGGATTATAGCAATGAACCATCCCCAATTGAAGGTGATGATCGGCTATATACCCCTATTTGAGATGATGCAAAATGAGTCCCGTTGGATTGACCAAATAGCTAAGAATTGGATATCCAGATAATAATAGGAGAATGTAGTAAAATTTCCGGCCATTGTAGGGATTCAAGACCTACAGCTAATGTAGATAGATAGATAGATAGATAGATGGATAGATAGATAGGTAGATAGATGGATAGATGGATAGATGGATAGATGGATAGATGGATAGATGGATAGATGGATAGATGGATAGATGGATAGATGGATAGATGGATAGATAGATAGATAGATAGATAGATGGATAG
>Ga0126342_10014572_pt1 | contig 13863 bp, 12 predicted proteins | sample Cyp1metagenome_FD_92528 | JGI IMG/M metagenome (GOLD analysis project Ga0126342, IMG submission 92528) | Coral microbial communities from Lord Howe Island, Old Settlement Bay, Australia - Cyphastrea 1 metagenome | ecosystem: Host-associated > Invertebrates > Cnidaria > Coral ...
CATCCTCACATCTTCACATCCTCACATCTTCACATCTTTTCTTCTTCACATCTTCACATCCACACATCCTCACATCTTCACATCCTCACATCTTCACATCTTTCTTCTCATCTTCACATCTTCACATCTTCACATCTTCACATCTTCACATCTTCACATCACATCTTCACATCTTCACATTCCTCTTGCCCTCTTGCTCTCTTGCCCTCTTCTTTTTCCTTCTTTTCTATTTCTCTCTTAAGGCGCGAGGCAGTGCCAACGAGACGGCACGAAACGCAACCCTTTCACGAAACGAGGTTCGATCGCCAAAAACTGACGTAAAATTGCGATTTTACAACCTCGGCGGCAACCATTGACGTAAAATTGCGATTTTGAAGTGTCCGCGACAACTCTTTCGCACGAAATGAGGTTCGATCGCCAAAAACTGAGGTAAAATTGCGATTTTGAAGTGCCCGCGACAACCTTTTCGCACGAAATGAGGTTCAATCGCCAAAAACTGACGTAAAATTGCGATTTTACAACCTCGGCGGCAACCCTTTCGTACGAAACGAAGTTCGACCGCCAAAAAACTGACGTAAAATTGCGATTTTGAAGTGTCCGCGACAACTCTTTCGCACGAAATGAGGTTCGATCGCCAAAAACTGACGTAAAATTGTGATTTTGAAGTGTCGGTCGCAACTCTTTCGCACGAAACGAGGTTCGATCGCCAAAAACTGTTGTAAAATTGCAATTTTGAAGTGTCGGTCGCAACCCTTTCGCACGAAATGAGGTTCGGTCGCCTAAAACTGATGTAAAATTGCGATTTTCACGCGTCCGGCGCAACCATTTCGCACGAAATTAGGTTTGATCGTCAAAAACTGGGGAAGAATGGTACTTCTGTGTGTAAAAAGTGTCTGTGTGTAAAAGCGTCTGTGTGTAAAACGGTCTGTGTGTAAAAGCTTCTTTGTGTAAAAGCTCCTGTGTGTAAAAGCTTCTGTGTGCAAAAGCGTCTGCGTGTAAAAAGCTTCTGTGTGTGTAAAAGCTTCTGTGTGTAAAAGCGTCTGTGTGTAAAAGCTTCTGTGTGTAAAAGCTTCTGTGTGTAAAAGCTTCTGTGTGTAAAAGCTTCTGTGTGTAGAATCTTCCTTGCGTAAGAGTGTCTGTGTGTAAAAAGGTTCTGTGTGTGTCAGATCTTCTGTGTGTAAAAGCTTCAGTGTGTAAAAGTTTCTATGTGTAAAAGCGTCTGTGTGTAAAAGCTTCTGCGTGTAAAAGCGTCTGTGTGTAAAAGCGTCTGTGTGCAAAAGCTTCTGTATGTAAAAGCGTCTGTGTATAAAAGCTCCTGTGTGTGTAAAAGCGTCTGTGTATAAAAGCTCCTGTGTGTGTAAAAGCTTCTGTGTGTAAAAGCTTCCGTGTGTAAAAGCGTCTGTGTGAAGAAGCTTCTGTGTGTAAAAGTTTCTGTGTGTAAAAGCTTCTGTGTGTAAAAGCTTCTGTGTGTAAAAGCTTCTGTGTGTAAAAGTGTCTGTATGTAAAAGCGTCTGTGTATAAAAGCTCCTGTGTGTGTAAAAGCTTCTGTGTGCAAAAGCGCCTGCGTGTAAAAGCTTCTGTGGGTAAAAGTGTCTGTGTGTAAAAGTGTCTGTGTGTAAAACTGTCTGTGTAAAAGTGTCTGTGTGTAAAAGTGTCTGTGTGTAAAAGGCTTCTGTGTGTAAAAGCTTCTGTGTGTAAAAGCGTCTGTGTGTAAAAGCTTCTGTGTGTAAAAGCGTCTTTGTGTAATAACTTGTGTGTTTAATAACTTGTGTGTGTAAAAGGTTCTGTGTGTAAAAGCCTTCTGTGTGTAAAAGCTTCTGTGTGCAAAAAGCTTCTGTGTAAGGCGTCTGTGTGTAAAGCTTCTGTGTGTAAAAGCTCCTGTGTGTAAAAGCTTCTGTGTGTGTAAAAGCTTCTTTGTGTAAAAGCTTCTGTGTGTAAAAGTGTCTGAGTGTATGGGAAAATTTCTGTGCGTAAAAACTTTTGTGTGTAAAAGCTTCTGTGTGTAAAAGCTTCTTTGTGTAAAAGCTTCTGTGTGTAAAAGCTTCTGTGTGTAAAAGCTTCTGTGTGTAAAAAGCTTCTGCGTGCAAAAGCGTCTGTGTGTCAAAGCGTCTGTGTGTAAAAGCGTCTGTGTGTAAAAGCTTCTGTGTGTAAAAGTTTGCTGCGTGTCAAAGCTTCTGTGTGTAAAAGCGTCAGTGTGTAAAAGTTTCTGTGTGTAAAAGTGTCTGAGTGTATGGGAAAAATTTTCTGTGCGTAAAAGCGTTTGTGTGTAAAAGCTTTTGTGTGTAAAAGTGTTTGTGTGTAAAAGCTTCTGTGTGTAAAAGTTTTTGTGTGTAAAAGTGTTTGTGTGTAAAAGCTTCTGTGTGTAAAAGTTTTTGTGTGTACAGGCTTCTGTGTGTAAAAGCTTCTGTGTGTAAAAGCTGCTGTGTGTGTGTGTGGTTTTGTGTGTGTGCGTGTCTGTGTTTTTATGTGTAAACATGTTTCTTTGCGTGTGTCTGTGTTTGAGAGCCTACTGTATCAGCATATCTGTATGTAAAACCCTGACATCTTCACATCTTCTTATCTTGACATCTACACATAATGAACATTTTCACATGATCTCAAGTAACGTTCTCATGAACATATTCATGCAAGTCTTTGGCGTCTGCAAATCATACAACTGCATAACACATCTGAGTACCTATACACCTACTCGCTCTCAGGCCAACCATCATCTAGTTGATGAAAATCCCACCAGATCCCATGAAACCCCCGCATTTTTCCCATTAAATCCCCTTCCGGGACTCCATGGGGCTCCCCTGGTTTCAGGTGCCATCGGCCGGGTTCAGCGCCGCTTGCGCCGTACCTTCGGCTTCACCTTCGTGGTGCTCGTGTGTATGGCCATCATCGCAGCTCGACGCGGTATTTTTGCGGTGGAAATGTTGTTTTTTGACATGGGAAAAATTAGGATTTTTTTTATGTGTGTGTTTTTTTTTTTTATGGGATTCTATTGGATTTTAGGGTGATTTGAAGGGGATATCGGATTTAATGGATTTTATGGGATTTTATGGCGGTCCATGGGGATTGGACCAACAAGAATGGGGATGTTAAAGATGTTAAATGTTGTTAATCTGAAATAGCCTCTGGTCATTTACCAGTTTACTATGGAACATGGTTCATTTAGTTCGATGATTTATGATGATTTGTCGATGAATCATTGTGATTTTCCATAATTACGTTGAATAACCAGAGGGTATAGATGTTAACCAAAATAAAATGGGGACTCACAAGGCTAATATGCGGATATGTTGACAGCTTTATAACATTATATTAAAAAAACAATAAGATCAAATGGATTTGTTTGAAAATGTGGCATACCCCAAAAATTGTCATTTTCATAGTGAAAAAATGATAAACCAGTGGATGGAATCGAGTACCGGAAAGCTGTGTTCAGACAAACCCATTTTTTCTTTTAACAACCATGGAGAGAAGACTTTGTACTTGTTAGGAACTCCGCATGTTATTTGCGAGGATGCTTAGCCACATCTTTTGGGGAATAAGGTAAACAACCAATATTCAATGGAAATTCCTGAAGGGAAAACATATTCCAAGCATTCCTTGATGGACGCCCTATTTGAAAGAACCGCAGTTCATGGGAAATTTGCTGACCCCTTGGAAGATCACAGTTCGTGACATGGTTCAAACAGGAATACGGGATGTTCACTTCCATGGTTCTTTCAAAACAAGTACAGTAAGGAAGCAATGAAATCAATTCTTCATATGTATATATATATACATATATGGTTATTGTTATGTACCCCCTCCATCCCCCTTCTTAGGTATTGTTATTTTTAACCCGTCCGAAACAACGTTCACATCCATTGTTTTTTGTGTCCTCATCAACTCTGGCATGAGGTTGCAGGAGAGCCAAGGACCATTAATCATTAGGGACTCCCATCCTAACTTGTTCTTGCACCCCTGCAAGAATATCGGGGTTCTTAGGAGAGAGTGCAGTGTAATGACACTTCGTGTGATTTTGCACATCGAATTACATACTTTTCCTCAACCTGATGGAAAGCAGAAAAAGGATATAAGGATGCCATTCACCCTTGAACATGGAATGATTACTCTGTCGAGTCGGCATGCAAGACTTTTACTTCGCTGGTTGTTTCCAACCGTTGACCTTACTGGACCAGCATTAGGTCATTGGCCCCATCGACCCCATCGACCCCACCAAACATGAGCCCGACCTCACTGGTCAAGGCATATGTCAAGGCATTTCACCTCATTGACATGAGCCTGGAAAACCCAGTGACGGGGCATCCGGGTGAGTGATAGCTCAAGTCGTGAAGATCCCCCAAGCGCCACAGAAGTTGATCATTCTTGGGATCCCATTTAAGCTGATTCTTGAGTGCATCATGTGGGTTTTAGATGATTTTGACATGATGCCAATGATACCTCGTAAAAAAGCCCAGGTGAGGGTCAGCTTTTTCAATGAAACATTTTGAGGCTCCCCATCGGGCCATAGCATGCCATAACCGCTCTATGAACCCTCAAAGGCCTTGTTGTAAGGAGAGGTATGCCGCATATCAGATACAGGCATCTGACAAAGTCGTACCTGTTTTGGGGGGAAAAAAACCTTTGTACCGTTGAGGGAAATGTTTCGGAAAAGTCGTGCCTTCAGAAAGAACGCAGGGGAACTCTGGAGTCTGATAATGTAACTCTTTTTCTTTTGAGATCATGTACTCAACACTATTACCATGCAGATTTAATTTTTTGGGGTATGTTGATTAGTCAATTGCAAGTCGGCATTGAGGTGGTGATTTGATGGATTGGGATGTTCATCCCAGATTATCCTGTGCTGAATTCTCAAGTCTTTTGTTTGCTTAGTAATGGATGTTGGAGGTTCACGTCCACTAGAAGCAGCATGCCGCTGATCAAGTACAGCATGACACAAATCCAGCGCATGACCCAAACCACGCTTTTGGCAGCATGCTTATAGTGGGGCTTGGAAACTAGCGACACCATCGTCTGTATCTGCATCGTCTAGGGCATCGTTTTGGCATTGTCAGGAGCCACTGCCAGCTTGCAAATTTTCACCCGCAGCAAGGAACGATGTTGCAGCCACCCCACTGCGATCTGCAGACGTTGAGCTGCAAAACACTATAGCACTATGCGTGCAATACATGTACAGTATTTAGAATTAATATGTACCAACCTATACGAATTCGGCTGTATCATATCTTCATATTGTAAAAGGGCTAACGCCCTGGTGCCGCCGACCCCCCTGTAAAGGGGCAGGCATGGATTACCGAATACGAGTTGGCCATAATTTGGTGACACTGTGCTGGCTCAGAACATCAAACAACCAGAGCAATCAGTGGAACGAAACGTGTAGAGTCCGTGGGCCCGGCTTATCCCTCACAGCGGAACGAAAGGTACCCAACGGCAGTTTCAAGACTCAGACCGGCTTTGCCCTCAGCGGAACGAAAGGTGCCCAACCACAGTTTCAAGACCTGGAACAGATAGATTCCTTGGGCCCGGCTTTGCCCTCAGTGGAAAGAAAAGTGGCCAACGGCAGTTTCAGGACCTGTAACAAATGACTCTTTCGGCCCAGCCGTGCCTTCAGTGGAACGAAAAGTGTAGAGTCTGTGGGCCCCGCCTTGCCCTCAGGGGAACGAAGGGTGCCCAACGGCAGCTTCAAGACCCGCAACACATCCAGCCGTATCCTCAGTCGAACGAAAAAGCGTAGAGTCCGTGGGCCCGGCTTTGCCCTCAGTGGAACGAAGGTGGCCAACGGCAGTTTCAGGACCCGTAACAGATAGACTCTTTGGGCCCAGCCGTGCCCTCAGTGGAACGAAAAGTGTAGAGCCCGTGGGCCCGGCTTTGCCCTCAGCGGAACAAAAGGTACCCAACGGCAATTTGTTCTAAGCTCCATAAAAACAGTGAGCGGTTTGTTTTGGCAGCGTCCTTCCGCCGTGGTTGCAGCCGTGAAGCCATTGCAACAATGCCGCATATAGAGCTGCTGCGGAAAGTTTGCGGGGTTTAAAGCGCTGCTGAAACTGCTAAATATGCTCAACAACTTCAGCAGATAATCTATCATATGTTTATCCAAGAACCCAACGGAAATACATAGGTTTGACTCCACAAAATCCTCAAAAGATTCAACAAATCATTGCAAATCGCATAGGCAAAACCACAATCACTACGCTCGCCCTGAAGGGTTTCGCCCAATGGTATGGACTCAAAAGCAAAGAATCACTACGACTTTGACCCTTGACTGTAGCAGTTTCGAAACCCTGGTATGGAAAGGGTTTGGAGATGTCGCACACCTGCGGTGATCCCGGGCGCCGCCCCGCCTAAGCCAAGGCTAGGCAGGGGTCGGCGGATATACATGATGTGATATTGTGTACAATATGTCAAATTGTATATACGTAATTATCATGTAATGTATGTGTGTAAATGTCAATAATTATGAGATATTATGAGCTTAAAATAGCATCCACCATCGCACATATCAACCAGAACGGGTATGCGACACAGTTTGGTGCTTGATTTGGCTGTTGTGGACGATGGTGGTGGTAGTGTGGGCGGTGGTGGTGGTGACGACGTCGGCGAACAAGGACCCTTTACAGGTTTACGCCGCATGCCCATTCACAGGATCCACAAATTCAGCTGCCCGTTACGCACCCAATTTGCGGGTGCCCAATCTTCAATTTTTGCAGTTTTCACAGTATCTTTGCACTCTCTTCGAACTTTGGCCAAGGTTGGACTGCCCAATATCAGAAAAACATGTCCCCAAAAAACGAGGTCCTGAACCCGCCCACATGTTCAACCGCACCAAACACCAGCGTTCGACAAGGCCACTTGAACGTTCGCGAACAGAAGCCCCGTGAAGCAAGCCATGCCTGGCTGCGGCGTTGAGGTGACGAAATGTTGGTTGGTTATGTGTCATTGTGTGGGTCGGTTGGTTGTTCTAGTGAAATTTTATAATTTCACCATCTTTTGAAAAAATGATCTTGAGAACGTAACAGATTGGCATATCATTCATTGATATCATTATACATCATTGATGTCATTGTTGGTTGGTTTTGATAGAAACGTTTGCCAGCTGGTTTGTCAGTCCAACCCGGAGTGGGAATACCTATCACCCAACAGGCATCAATGGGCTGGGACAATGGTATCTTTCCTCGCTAACATGGGCATAGGGTTCCCCAGAAAGACAATTAATGGAGGAAATTGGAGTCTGGAACAGAAATTTAATGAAATTGATGTATATTTCTTCTGGATAAATCATTCAATCCCCACATGGTTTTGGGTCAGTACATGTCAGTACCTATGGAACTAGCAAGAAAATTTGATAATGAGGAACATGTTGGGTTGAGGAACACGTCAACAGAACATGAGGATTCGATCAACAAACATGCAATATATGAGTATGGACCAGGATGGGTAAGGGCTTGTCTTTATTTACTCACATTCTAGAAGGAAGTGTCATGCCTCCATTGGTCCATCAGGACCGATGTATCCTGATGCGTTGTGTTCCCCGGCGGAATCCCGACTTGTCGTTAGATGACAGGAAGGTGAAAACCGACTTGTCGTCCACCGTTCCTTTGGGTTGGGAGCCTCGGTGATGAAGAACTTTTCGGGTTGAACATCGGCTCAGGGGATTTTAGCATACATATGATGTTTCCTTCAAAGAGTGGTATTTGGGATTGCCAAGAAGGTAACACTCAGATGGATATGATAGATGAATTGAATCAATACTTCACATACAGGATATAAACTTATTGGATTATGAGATCAAACAACTAGAAATTGCAAACATAAACTAAACCAATTGGGGATCACTCGCCAAAAGAAACGGGTTTTAATTTGGTCGCCAAGAAATGGAACATTCTGCTGTAACCAACATTTTCTGGTTGGTCCAATGATAAACAATTTGCCTCTCTATTTTGGACAAGGGTTCGAGATGATCATATTCTTCATAGAGGGTTGAAACCACCGACCAATTCTGGACTTGGGAAAATGGTCGGTCTTCGATCAATAACTACCCAAGATAAAAAAGATGTTCAAAATTCAAGTGCGGGCTTGGGTTGAACAAGGACATGTGAGGAGGATCCTGTTTGGGAGATTCAGTGTGCAGGGTCAAATGATTCGCCTGTGTTGGTCACCTGAGGAAGTGGCCAGAAGTTTGTCGAATGAAGGGCAAACCGATCTGCGCCAAATAGCCATGTTATGCGCAGCTGCGCAACTTGTATTGATGGGTTTTTTTGATGGGTTTTTGCACTTGATGACAGCTCTCAGAAGATTGATGGTTGATTTCCCAATAGTGATGCACCTCCTCCTTTCCACTTTGTGGTGAAGGTGATCCACCTACCCTCAAGTCTGGAAATGTATGTTCACGTTGACATCTTGTTGGCTGGATACTTATACTAGAGATGATCCAGGTATATAAAAGGTGGACAGGATTGCCATAGCCATAGCCTATAGCGGCCAGGGTTCTCTGTCTTTTATTGTGGCATCTTCTTGATGACGGAGCTGTTTCGTCAAGTGACCGACAGTAGGATGATTCAGGATGATGTAGGATGGTTCAGTCCAAATTATTTACAACGCAGGGACGACCGCAGTTCACGAAAAAGAAATGTTTGTAAACTTGGACGGCTTTTCATAAGGCCCCCCCAGCTGTGAACAATGTCGCTGAAAGAATGTTCAATGCATTCCACCAAGTTCGGTTCTGCACATGAGTGGTTGTTTTTGCATGCGTCTTGCATACTGCATATTATCATATGCACATTTTGATACATTTTGCAAGGAACCATGAACCATGGCTCTATACTTTTAATTTAGGTCCACCTGCAGCGTTCAAGAACCACTATCTGGAAGTGCTGTTGTTCAAGACTGCCAGAGTAGAATTCCACCAGAGGTGGAGGAATCCATGATCGAGACTCAAATTCAGCCACATGTTTCTTAGTATCCGCCTTTTTTGTTGTATTTTAGATTATTTTAGAGTATTTTAGAGTTTTTCTTCTTCACTGCTCCACCAGTCTCTGTTTTCAAAGTCATCGATGCGGAACCCACCCAACCACGATCACGACAAGAACATCCAGAAAAAAAAAGTTTTACCATTCGTATCTCTTAGTAATTGCTGGGGGGGGCGTAGAGCCGGCCAGCGCAAAGCCAGTGGAAACATGCTGTTTCGCAGTTGCACCGCGATCACCGCTTCAGAAAACAACATCGCCAGACTTTCCGAAAATTGATAATATTTTATGCAGTTTAAAAACACAGTTTGGGTATGTTTTGGGGATTTCCAGAAAAACATACCCCAATCCATCCAGTCCCAGTGATGAAACACGGGTACAGCCTTCGGGCACCAGAGCAGGTTATGATCGTGATTGCAACTGTTGATGATTGGTTTTGCGCACCGCCGAATTTGGATTTGTTTACAGCCAACCCATCTGGACTGCTTTTGGTTTTCCCATTTCTCCCCTCAAAAATTCGTCCTGAAAGCATCTAAAGTCCGCCAAATCAACTTCTGTCTATCAAAAAAGGGCGCACACTGGAATCCATAGAGGAAACTAGAGGGGTTCTCCCAACCTTTTCATGACATTTGGGGTACATTTGGGTTGGACATCTGCTGCACAGATATAGCGTCTCTTGACAACCGACTGCCACACCTGGGTAAGTGCAAAATGATGCAAAATGTATGAACATGTGTGATTTGCCTTGATTTGCCATGTGCATCCGGGCCACTGGTAGTCCACAAGGAGCGTGTGATTTGTTGATATCAAACAAATATCAAAGTCACAGCGCGCTGACTGGCAGGATCTGGCAGGATTCCAGAAGACCATTCAATTGGTCATAATTGTTCTGTTGTCACTAGTTCGTTCATGGAGTCTATGAGCCCGCAATTCTGGAAGCGCGCGTTGTTTTTTTTCATGTTGAATGGCAGTTCTACTACGATTACGGAGGTACACCCGGTTAATTTCAGACATTCCACACAGCCTCCAGTCCCGGCAATGGAACATCCCTGGTGAAGCAGCACCGGGTTTTAAAGGCTGTTCTTTTGGAGAGACTTGTCACGGGGGTCCAAAACCGAAAAAAAGGTCTTCCCTCATTTCTTAAATAGTTGAGAAATCAAAGTGTACGTAAGTATACAGTATACCGTACACCTTTATTTAGCTGCATTGTGATTTACTATCCTATCTTTCTGGGGGATCAAAAGTTGTCTGCCAGTGCGCAACATTTTTTGAACACCGGAGCGCCAGCCAACAGCATGGCCGGGCCATTGTCCCCGCAGCAGTGGATGTTGCGGGGACGCGGCGAAAACTTTCAATCGCCAAGAAAAGCTGGGCGAGAAGTGAAGTGGAAGGGACATTCCAATGGCGACACATACACCGGATGAAAATGCCAAATCTGTCAAAACAGGAGATCTAGACACATATCTACATAGTACATGAATGATCATGAAGGTGTAGATTTCGCTTTCATTTCAAGTTTTTGTTGAATTGAGATATGACTGCCGTCGATCTTAGTTCCTTCTGTAGCTGCATATAGTTGGTCCATAGTTTCGTGTAGTTTTCTCCCCACTTACCTAGAGTTGTTCACCCTTGTTGATCGTTTTCTTATTGGTTCACTGGATGGCGAGGTACTTCCGCTGTCCACCAGAACGTGGCATCTTTGTGCGGCCTCCGATGGCTCCTCCGCCCAGTTTTTAGGATCCCTCATGGGGTTTGTCTGAAAATATGGGATATCGGGATATCCCCTGAAAAATTGCCATTTCAATAGGGAAAATGATGATGATCCACTGGAATTGAAAGTTGATTAACTAATAACTAGAATCCATTTGATTTTGGTGATGGTAGGTGTGTAGATTAACCATCAATGTTGGGGGTAATGTGGCAAACCCAATGCCATAATCCCCAAAATCATCATAAATATGGGTGGGTTTATTCTTGGCTTTCCCACATTCATTACTAGATATCCGTTTGTAAATCATGGAAAATATGCCGTGTCTATCACGATCTTTTTGGCCGGTTGCTATGATGATTTTTTTGGGGGATATACCGAAACAATATGGGTACATCACCTACAAACGAAAATGCAAAACATTGCAAACCATATGTTCAAATGGTGTGAACCATATCGAAGCCAGATCTAAATGGAGATCATTTACTCCGCCCCTACTGACAAACTTCCAGATGGGAACCCAAAATGAATCGATCAAGGACTAGAAACGAGGATTGAACCAATGAAAATGAGGGCTTCAAAGCAACAAAACATGTGGATTGGACCCAGAAGTGATAATAATTGATGATATATTGATGATTGATGACGTTCTTATTGATAATATGATATGATATGATATGATATATAATATACTTAACCATTAGTTAAAACCGTTAAAACCCCAACATGTTCTCAAAGTGCAATTTTCACAGACCTGCCATCAGCAAATTCAAAGTTTTCCCATGGGGATGACTTCTTCAATTGGTGCACCAAGCTAGGTAAGGCGAAGGGACACCAATGAAAACCAACAAAAACTACCAAACTTAATTTAAGCCAACATATGCTAAAGTGGGTCTCAAAGAACAAGTGCAAGCCAAGATGTCTATCAACCACTGCCTCATGTACGACCAACATCCGATGTCTCAGTCTGATTTTGTCAAGCAAAGCATGCCAATTACCCAGTAAGTGTCACAATTTCAACCTGGCAGGCCAAACACCAAGTTGTTTAAAAAAGAAATGCATGTAAGAAAAATATATTCAAATCAGAAAGCAAATCCAGAAAAAGTAAAATATAAGTAAACACATGCACAAAAAAGTGGGCAATTGCAAACACAGCAAAACAACCCCGGCGAAAATCAGCGACAATGAAATCCCGGCATATGTATATAATTTTCTCAACAGGCCTAGCTGTTGCTAATCTTTCGACCCAGTTGCCAGTGTTTCAACCTGTCACGGGGTTTTGCACAGGAAGATGGATGTTGCTCCCGGTCCGTTTATAACTCAAGAATATTCAAGAATGAGAATAATCAATCATCATGCATCATATCACTATCATAGTTTTCCCAGCCAAAATAGATCATAATCTTGATGTCTCTAAATCTAGCTCTGTCATAGGGCTTGTCCAGCCTTTGCTACAGTGACATGGGTCGAGTGCTTGGAGATACAGAATTGGATGCGGGGAGTATTCCCTCTGCCAATCAAACGTGGCTTGCTGGAAAAGCCATAAGAGGTGCAAAAAGCCGGGAAAATCATATAAATTGGCAATTTTCCAGCAAGCCATGCTTGATTACCATAGTTTACTATAGTAATCATTAATTTCCCATAGTTCATTTACCTACCATGTTATTTACCATTGATTACCATGTGATTTTCCATGAGTTTCCCACGTTTTTTTCCTTTGGTTGGGCTCGGTTGAGGTTCAAGTCCTCGATGGCCTGGAACTTGATGCATGTTGATGGCCCTTTTCTGGGAAGTTCTCCATTGATTCACATAAATCATCCATGATCATTCATGTACGCAATGTACTTGAATATATACCTGTTTTATTTACATTTCTATACTGTATATAATATTATATATATACATGTTATTTAATGCAGATGTAGCTTTGATGTCGTCAAAATTTGGGTGTCTACACTTTTATCTTGTTGAGCCTTTGGATGGACGATTCAATGGGGTCAAAAACAACGAACATGTGTGTATATCCAACTGTGTACATATATATATATATAATTATATATATTTATATGTTATACAGAAACATCTTCATGAATGTCACTTAGAGACTTAGAGACTTAGAGACTTAGAGTCAGAGACGGAGATAACTGAAGATGCTGCAGACTGAACTTCATGCACATCAAAAAAATATTGGTACCCACATGATTCTACATCGTGCTGAGTTTCTGCCTTGGTGTCTCCCAGCCGCTGGACCCCGGCACCTAGGGGAAGCATCCAGCCCCCAAGGCCAGCAGGGCCGATGCGGCAGATGCGGTTGTGGTTGATGAGTGGGAACAAGTAGCATCGAACCCCGGCAAAAATCAGCATGAAATTCGTGCTTTACCCTCCAGGAACACCTTTCCAGCAGGAAATGATCGACTTCCATGGGAGATTTCCTTTGCCAGCTTCGATCACCAAGAAGGTCCACATATGTCTTCATCATGTTTGTGCATGTTCATGCCACGTTCTACCCATTCTGAACGATGTCAAGGGCTCTCCCAGTATGGCTAAAGTGCCAACGCCGCATATGCCCTGATTTTGTTGAGTCACGAAGCAATGCAACCGTGGCTGCAGACTACAGATCAGTCTTGGTATGGATCGTTTTATCCGTCCAAGGAATTTAAAGGGTGCGCTTTACAGCAGGGATGCTTGCACCTTTTCTAATCAACCATGGATGATTTCAAGATATTTCAAGGGTATCAAGGCACTCTGAGCACGGAAATTTGAGAAAGACGACTACAGCCTCAAGGTAATCTTTTTGAGCTCAAGAGTTTCCAAACAATCCTAGTAGTGGAGGAAAACAAATGATAGTTGGATCATGCTGCATCCATAGTCAGATTTTGGAAAGTGATTTCAACCCAATAGATACCAATATTTAGATGGTTCATGGTGGTAAGTAGCTGGGTGTCCATATTTGTCAAACCATAGCTGGTTATCAACACGAAACCCCTTCAGGGACACAGATCGCAGGTGCTGACTCGAAGTCTCGACCTTCTACAGCCTCAGGCGCAACGGGCTGGTTGAGATTTGGTTCCCAGCATAGATGATTGGAAGGTTTAGCATACAGGTTCACCCAACATGCATCAACATCCCCTATCTATCCCTATCCCCTATCCATGATCAACTCATCAATTTGCATCAATTTTCTATGATCTGACTGGA
>Ga0126342_10014573_pt1 | contig 13863 bp, 11 predicted proteins | sample Cyp1metagenome_FD_92528 | JGI IMG/M metagenome (GOLD analysis project Ga0126342, IMG submission 92528) | Coral microbial communities from Lord Howe Island, Old Settlement Bay, Australia - Cyphastrea 1 metagenome | ecosystem: Host-associated > Invertebrates > Cnidaria > Coral ...
ATATATATATATATATATTGGTGATTTTCCATGAAAAATAGTAGTTTACCTAATTTAATGGGATCTATGTGGGATTTGTTAATGATAATTATAGCTGATTTATGTTAGCTAAGCTGGTTTTTAATTCCAATATCCATCAAGAAACAATAAAGAACATCATAAATCGTGGTTTTACCCGTTGAGAAACCAAACAAACAGAAAGGGATTATGTAAGCCTTAAATTCACAAAAATAATGATTTCATCCTATTTAAACAATAAACAAATGTGATTTGCTAATGGGATATTGTATAATTGGGAGATAATATGTGATTCAATGATCTTGTGCCCCCCAAGACATGGCTTTACATAATTTGTACCTATATCATTATATATATACACATAGATAGATGATATATAATATATAGATGATATATACATGATATATGGATATATATATATATATACGGTAGCTCAAGATAAGGTACCTGAAATGGCCACTGAAATCGAATTTGTTCGCATGTTTTCTCAATCCATGTTTGGGAAGATCATTTGTTTAGGGAATACTGTAATACTTCAAAATTGGAATGAATAGGAACGACAGAATTAAATCTTAGCTTTGAGGTTGAACATGGAACCTGTCTTCACCAGTAAATTCAGGTTTGAAGATGTGTTGAAAAAAACAATGTGTCTTTTATAATCGGGTTCAATCAATCAGAAATTCATGCGTTTGGCAGTGCGGAATCAGGGTTTTGAATGGGAATGATCTAATATGCATGTTTTCTTTTTGCAAGGTTTGATTGCTGCAGAAGTGGCTTGCAATAGACAACTGTGGTTGCTACACATACCCCCTGGCAATCAGCCTGTCCTTCCTCAACTTGGTCTAGCCACGTGGAACTTGTGATGACTTGTGATTAGCGGGTAGCCCATAAGTTTTGAGTTTGCGCATAGCCGCTGGCCGTGAGTTGTTTATTTGCTTTTGGGAAATATATACACATACCAGCTGGCAATCAATCCTGACAATAGAAGATCCTTTACCCTCTGGTAAACTAACATAACTATGGAAAATCACCATTTTCAATTCATATAAACTCAGCATTGTAGATCTCATGTTTTCATCGCATTCAAACACCATGTGTCCATATACTTCCCATAGACCCATAGATGGTGTCCTGCCCACCCTGAGGACCGAAGGCCGGCGCACCCCAAGTCCGCGCCAGAGTCCGCGCCAGAGTCCGCGCCCGTGGGGCGCCCCGGGGCCAAGGTGTTGCCAGGCGTTGTCACATATCAGTTTGCAACGCCTATATCAAAAAAAAAAATGTATATGTTTGTGAACCCTGGCTCAACTAAAGATAAATAGATAAATCTAACAAGTTACCTAACATTGGTCGTTTTTTTAGGGTACCATACATGTTGTAGTGAAGGCAAACTAGATGCCAGGTGAACATTTGGCCAATCTGTGGGTTTTACCATCAAACATCAGGGTTTAACAAAATTTGGGTATCAAACCAGGTTTGTTATCGGGATATCATGTTGTACATTGGATATTCACGGATATAAAATCATAGGATATGAAACCGCTGGTATATTCATCTAGAAAGGCTGAAGAACAGGGAACACGTTGAGATAGTTTGAAGTCCATTATTCAAATCCAAGATCATACAGCAATACAGCCCTTCTTATATATGGGAGGGAATCGCTTGTTTTTGAAGTTACCACTGACTTGCACAATATTATCTTCTCTGAAGTAAATTCTAAACATGTTAAATTCTAAATATCTTAAATTCTAAATATATGTTAGAGAGGGAACTTCAAACAATCAGGTTCTAAGAGGTGATTTGACTGCTAGATATGTGGCCCTGGTGCGTTTTCCTATTGGGCCCAATCTAGATATTCTATATTCTGTACACGCGCTTTACCCTTTATGGTCAGTAGTGATATTGTGTTTTATGTATGTACTTCTTTAATGTCGTATGTTAATGTTGCTGCTTATCATGGTGTAAATCCGCGTGTGCATCATGCTGGTATACAATGTGCATTTGTGTGCATCTCAGTTTATACACGTGTTTTTTTCCTGTGAGGATTCTCTACTCATTACCCCCTTCCTTCCATTGTTGAACCAATGGGTCCCAGGATATCACCGAGGTCGACCTTGCCTCAAATTGGCGAAGACACTGTTGCCTCCGTTGGCCGTGCCTCTGTTTTCTTCAAAGAAGACCATTCTGACCGGTCCCGGTCGTATCTTGACTGGGGGGGCAGGGGATGAGAAGCAGGGCTCTGGCGTAGATGTTGCCCTTGAAAATTGATGTGGACCCCCCACGACGAATTGTTTGAAGGTTTTTGATTTGGTGGATACATCACCTTTGATTGAGGGATTTCAAGCCTTTCATAGCGACAGGGAACTCATAGCTAACCCACTCAGCACAAGACAAACCAGTGAACAATAGGCAGTATAAGTGATGCAGCTGTAGCAAATAAGGCTCAACATAGCAGACGTGTTGTTGTTTGTTTTCGATGTGTGATTTGACAGATTTACATGATGTACAGTTTTAATTTTAGAGCCGGTGATTTATCCCTGGCAAGGGCAATCGGCCAAAAATATTCTGTGTTTCTTTTTGCTATAATAGGGTGCAGTACTCTTGTACCGAAGCTTCCGAATTGCTGAGATGTTTTCTGCACACAAACTTTGCCATTGGGTTATATCGATACTGGTTTCAGCAAAGGTAAAGTATGTAAAGTTATCAAAAGTGGCGCGTTTCCACTAACATGTTTGATCACTGGTCATGGGAGCCTCATGTGACCCATTCAAAAGTCACATTAACCAATCTCATATATTATTCAAATAATTATATATATATATGTGTGTGTTCCTTTCAATGTCGGAAACCCAATAGGTTGAAGCCAGTTGTTTGAGTATGGTTTACGATACCATGGTATACCATGGTTGTATAATTTCATTAGGGCCAGTATGGTACAATATAATTCCATTCCCCTAACTGACGCAAACCAGAAGAATCACTCCTTTTTCCACTGGCCATTTCGAGTACCTAAATCGGAGGTACCTGTTGACTGTTTGTGTAAGGTGTACGTACATGCCCCCAAAATATAACCTCAAAAGAGGTACAGTCCCTCCATTTTGATCTATGCTGATTTGCTAGAGGTAATGGGTGTCATACATTACATCTTGACGGCTTTATTCTGGGGTTCACCTGGCCCCATTGATCCATTAATCCATCATTAATCCACGAAATTCGATCTATATCTATATCCCATGAATCCCATCTTCACCTCAATGTTTAAACATCTCAGAACTAAATCCCATGAATAGTGAGATGTTTAAAAATACCATAGTCCCAGAATAGAATATAGAAAATCACCTAAATACTGGCTGATAAGAATATAGTCCCAGAAATCCTTACCCTCTGGTAAACTAACATAACTATAGAAAATCACCATTTTCAATGGGAAAATCCACTATTTCTATGGTCATTTTCAATAGCTATGTTAAATTACCAGAGGGTATCAACCAACCCTGAACACTGCGTAAAACGAAAAAACATGAGTCCACCATCGAATTCCTGCAGGTCCTCGGCATCCTCGGGCATTTTCGCCAGGCGCAGACCTGAGCTGATTTCATGGGAGTTTCCATGGGGCTGTGAACCATCAAATATGGGAAAAACATGATTTCACCATGAAAAATATGGGGATTCTATAGGAGATTGATGGGGGATAATGATTTTAACCTGTTATAACTAACCAACTCTATCTTGTCCAAAGATGAATGGAATTATAACAGGGTTGTGAGCGGATTACAATGGTTCTCTTTCATGATTACATCATCCTTCCCCCGTTCATATTAAATTCCCCGCAGAGACCGTGGTGGATGTAGGGGATGAATTACACATATTTGGGACCATGAGATGGTGCCGTGGTTGGTTCTATGCCCAGAAAATTGCCTGTGAATTTTCCCATCACCTTTTTGAGATTCGTTGAACATTGTGTGAAACCCATTGGTGTATCATGATCTTCCTTTTTGGAATTTTAGAATTCGAGAATTGCCACTATAGGGTGCCTTTATTTTCAGACACATCCAAATGGATATAGGGTTGAACTAGTCCAGAGTCAATGATTTCTATATATAGTTACTCTGGATATTGGTGCGCATTCGAAATGGCTGGACTTTTCAGGCTGTTGAATTATCGGATAAATTATCCAGATAACTCAGGATTTGCACAAGAAAATGGATTTATACAACTACACAATAATTAGTAAGTAGCATCAACTAGCCTGAAATGGGGCATATACACATATGATATGTATATATAATTATATATATATTATACGTATATATATATATGATATCAGCATATATCAGCTATGTAACGTGCAACTCAAAGTAGTACAAAGTAGTGGTTTCAACTATGTTCAGGTTGTTAACCATACTTAGTTTTGACTTTCACATTTTTGGGCTGAGTGGCTCACCCACATATCATACGAGACATTGAAGAACTCCAACTTGTAAAACAAATGATAATTACCCCGAGTTTAGGCAGTATAGAAATGGACATACAAACCATATCCAACCGGAAGCTTGACGATGTCTATTTTGGGGTTATTTGGTTAGTCCAACCCGAGGCAAAGCAACCTGAATATGTACACACATATAGACATACATATATATATATATATACATATATATATGCCCATATATGCACATACATAGGAAGAACTGGAAAGGGCTGATGATTGCACAAAATCCTTCATTTCTTGTCGTGACAAACACTTCAAACAATTTCAGTCCTTAGACATGGTGGAGCTCAAGATGCAAACAGCCCGACTCCTTTGGTGTCTTAGCCCTTCTGACCCTGACGCAATCTGCAAAAAAAGGAGTTTGGCGTACCTGCTGGTCAGTGTTTGTTCATCTCTTCCATTCTTGTGATGAACAACCAGATTTAGACAGTTTTTGTGCCATCAGCCATCCTACATCAAGTCATTCATGGATAAATTTGATGCCAGGATTGGTTTCAATTACCAATCCCTATCCATCTACTTTCTGGTAAACTAACATAACTATGGAACATAATTATTTTACTGGGTAAATCACTTATAAATGGTCAATTTTCAATAGCTATGCTAAATTGCCGGAGAGTATGGCTTCGCATTTTACCATTCCTGCGCTGGTCTGCTTCACGCGCAAGGCCCACTTTGAAGAAGCGCAACACCATCGACCAGCGGAAGGAACAGCTCCTTCGCCAGCACCAAGCCTTCTTGGATCCAGAATTTGATTGGTCAGATACCATCCAGCAACCACCACTTAGAAGAACGAATCTTAATAATAATATATAGTAATATAGCAATCATATGGTTTTGTTTTTCCAGCCACCTTTTAGGGCTATCCAATAATTGTGTAGCCCATCCTTGTTTGGAAGCTGGGTATGGCTCAGGGTCTAACAGTTCCGTGCCTCCAGCTACAAAGTTACCTCCAGCAAGGCGCTGCTCCAAGGCAGAGAGATTGCCACTGGCTGATGTCACCATAAATGATGAGTTTTTTTGGCTTGAGCAGTCGTCACAACCAGGCCAAGATAGTCAGAAAACCCAACACGTGATGCATTGTTGTTCACATGTCTTATCTCCAGTATTGTAGATATACCAATATATGACAATAGATATACCAATATATGACAAAAATAAATAAATAAATAAATATATATATATACACGTGTGTAGCTGTGACTGGGACATGATATGTAGTAGATACCATGATTTCTTATAGCTCTCTGCAGTTTCCGAACTCCAACCTTCATCAATTGTCCATTTAAGTGGGTAGTAGCATGTAATGGCCATATGAAACAACAATATCTGTGGAATATCCCTAATTCTGGTTAAACATGGCCTATTTCCCATGATATATTAATACGTTGCACATTATACATATACTGTATACTCAATTATAATCCATTTGCAAGCTAGTTAACTACCCCCATGGCCTATCTTGGGTGTTATCCCGGTGAGTATGAACCTTACATAGAAAGCTTCACCAGTTCTAAGTTGTTTTGCAAACCCCATGACTTTTAAACATTGGCATCTCGATTCTAAAAAACGTAGCTAACGAACTGGGTCACCACCGAAGGTAGGCAGCTTCAGCACCTCCCTGGTCATATCAACATGTATTTTAGTAGATTAAACATGATTAAACCCCAGTTGTACTTTTATGTATATCCGACAGATCTCCAGATAATTCTATGGCATAACTGGGTGACCTATCAATGGGAATTTCAGGATCCTAAAATGGAGGTACGTTAGTACCATATGTTTGGCCATATTTTATGAGGATGTTCCCTAATAAATCTGCCTAAAAAATAGGCCTTATATATGGAATAAGTACCTCCAATTTAGGTGGTAAACCTCCATTTTCCTATGGGTTTTCCGATGTTTTCCCAATTTCCCATTGGTTTTCCTATGGTTTTCCTATGGGTTTTGAACCACCACCATTGAACCTACCACCACTTCGGCACCGTAAGAACGACCCGGGGAAGTCCCCGAGGTTCAACCGTCTCTTCACCCAAACCATGCAGCGACGCCTGCGGACGGCCACGGACAAAGGCGCGGCGCTGATCTTCCGAAAGCGCCTTGAAGCGCCGTCGACGGTCGGGGCGGCCTCGGGGCCTGTGAAAAAACCAGCTATGGCATTGTAGGTTACCCTCTGGTAAACTGTCCCATAACTATGGAAAATCACCATTTTCAATGGGAAAATCCACTATTTCTATGGTCATTTTCAATAGCTATGTTAAATTACCAGAGGGTAATCGTGATCATTGCGGGAATCCTTACGATGTTTTTTTTTCAAATAACTTATTGATTTATGATTTTCCAGTGATCCATCGATTACAATGGATCCGTAATGGATTGCAATGGATCAGCCACGTTTGATTATCAGAGCTGGGGAGGATAGGTTGATGTATGACAACTATGTTGGTGAATTTGCCTAGGTGAGTGAGTTATGGTTTATGGTAGCTGGGGCTATAGTTCATGGGGTGTAACTAAACCCACGAACACAACTGAGGGCACCCCTCCTATCTATGTGTGAAAATGTATGCAAGAAATCATTTAGAAATGGTTCAGCTACGTGTCTACATGTGTCTACCATCGTACATGGCTCATGGCTGTTTGTTCCATACACATGCACACACACACATATATATATATATTATATGCATATATATATGCATATATATATATATGCATATATATATATATAGTTGTTTATATAGTTTATATAAACGAAGGAATGCATGTGTTCTTTTGTTTTGGTCGTTTTTGACTTCAAGCCAGTCATGGTTACAAAGTGGGGAATTTTGTTCCAACAGTTTCCAGGGGGAGTCCAAGTCCCCCGTTCTCTCCGGTGTTAACAGTTCCAAACACGATAATCATATGAAATTATGTGGGTCTGTTTCGACAATAAGTTTGAGAGTTTTTTCTCATTGACATGACAGTGAGTTAGGTCACGCAACAGTATGCTACAAATGTATACGAACCCATACTTTATTTAATGTCAGATGAAATCTGAATATATATATATATATTCGTGGCATGCAATCGATGGGTTCGCACCAAAAAAAAATGAACAACGGTATCCTTATCCATTCGGCGGCTTTATCCACACCACCTGCGGAAGATGACGTCTCTGATCGCCCCCAGGTCACTAGCAGACGCCAGCAAGTCCCAACAGATCACTCACAAGATTTTGGAGTCGAAACGTGCTGATCTCAAGCCTCAGCCATGTCACGTTGTGGCCATGTGTTTACCTTTTTGATCTTTTTGTTTTTCTGGCTCTGGAGTTTCTGTATGTATGTGCATGTGGAAGCTGCATCTCTCTCTCTCTCTCTCTCTCTCTCTCTTGCTCTTTATCTCTCCCTCTCCCTACCTATATCTATATATCTATATATTGTATGTAAGTTATATTTATATATATATATATATTGAGTACATATCAAATCAAGCGTCATTCCATTCAGTGAGTACGCGACAAAAGTTATCTTACTTCGAGTGATCCCACCCTGACACATTATTCTGACATAGTTTCTGACAAAGTTTTGGAAGTATATGTATGGAATCTATTTTGACATTATTTCTGGCATTCTATCTGGCATCTAGTCTGACATTCTGTTTGACATACTTTATGGCATCTATTCTGACCTTATTTCTGGCATCTATTATGGCACTCTATTTGGCATCTATTCTGACATTCTATCTGACATTCTTTCTGGCAAATACTCTGACATTCTTCCATTCTATTTGGCATCTATTCTGACAGGCATCCTTACTGGCAGACGTTCCCAGGCGTGCTCCACAGCATCCTGCGCTTTCGATATGGCTCGGGTCCATTGATGCCCACAGTCACGCCGAGATACGCCGGGCAGGCAGAGGAAGTAGACGACGACTTTATTAAAATCGAGAGACCCTCACTCACCGGGCAGGTGGGGGAAAAAGAAGAAACATTGTTTCGGACAGTGATGCCATTGATTTGTGATTTCCATGTTTTTTTTTCACAAAGGAGTGGTGTTATCTTTCTCCAACGCAGCGAGGTGTGGATTTGCAGAACCTCTTGCGTTTGACGTTGCAAAGATTTGGCATCAAGACCAATCAGAGGATCCAGTCAGCCAAAGAGCAGCACGTCACTTTGCTCAACGAGCTCTGCTATGGGAAAGGCACTGCTTGGCATCACAACAAGTACTTTCCGGCAAGCTAACTATATAATTATGACATATATTATGACCATGCAAAGCAGCTCATCTATAGACAGATGATTCACCTAGAAAAAAAAGAAATGGAGGTTTCCAATCCATGGGGGTACCCCCCAAATCACCCAAAAAAGGGGGTCCGAGGCGCGCTGGGAAGGTGAGGTGGCCTACTTGGTGGACAAGTTACTTTGGCGAAACCAAAACGGTTTGGCAGCATGGTTGGGAAGATAGTATTTACTACATGGGAATTACATGTTTGAAAGCAGGCAGTTGACAAGATTGGCTGTGTTTTTTGGGCCTTTCATATCATTGTCTATCTATATTGAAATGGTTTTATGCTCAGGATTTGTCAGTTTGAGTTGAGAACCCCATGCAAATAAGGCCCTGTACAGGGGAACTTGAGTTTTCTTCACCCTGGTGACCCAGTCATAAACCACTTCGATCATGGAATCATCCCGACGCAGTGGGCATATTTCACCATGGGGTGCTGGACAGTTGCCGCTGATGATCCGCTGATGTCATTGGAGAAGATGGCCAGCATACGACTTACCACCAAGGAATCAGAAAATTTGGTTTCGAAAAAAAATGATCCCCCAATTAATCGATACAAGAACATTGAACATCAATGAACATCAATCAATGAACATCCTGATTTTTCAGTTGAAACTGGGGTTTTCTGTTGCCATCTTGGATGACAAGAGTGACCAGCTTCACAGATCCAGGGTCAAGCCAAGTAGCACAGGGCGGGGCCAGAGCCTCCGCAAGAATAAAGGCTATATAGCAGAAAAATGGGCGATGGGCCTTATGTCAACATATATATATATGTATATATATATAGATGTGTATAATATACGTTTATATATTATATATACATTTCAAAACTAGTTGATGCACCTGGGGAATGATGATCCAAGGGGGTTGGGGCGACTTTATGAAAACTCAAGTACCATCAAAACACCAATTCTGTGGTTCCATGGGAACTGATGGGAACATCGTCCAACATTTCACTGAGGTGTTCGGACTTGCCATTTGGTAATTCAACATGTTCCTTGCCGCCGGAAAATCGGAACATCACACAAAGAGACTTCGATCCCATATAGTGTTTGACCAGAGGGTAAAACATGGTAAAACATGGTAAAACTGGATCGGAACTCCTTCGTTGTTTTTAACTTTGTGGGGGCAGACTTTCCAGGTTGCGCCGAGGGCAGGGTATGGCAGCCTTCTGGCAAGATCGCTATGATGGCTGGCTGTCGCAGATGGAGGGCCTGTACCTTGGAAGCTTAAGAGATGGATGACCAAAAATGCCTTTGCCAACCATAACGGGGACACACCCGGGACTTCATGGGGATATCATGGGGGTATGATGACAAAGGGATCTAATGAGATAGGAACAGATAGGTTGGTTTTTCAATTAAACAATATCGACAGTCATTGTTTTGTGTGCGTGTGTGGCTCTTTGGGGGAGATTAACGGATGTGAAAGATATTTATTCAGGGAGTCATGAATAGTATACTGTACCAAGCTATCCAAGTTGGAGAGTAAGCAATCGAAATGTTGATATAACCAGGACATCATCGGTCAACAGACTGTGAATGGTTGGTGTACAGGTTTCTTTCGCGCTGCAAAGAGGAAGCACACTATATATAAATTATAATAATCACGACATCTATAAGAATGATGACAAAACGCAGGCGCACGATTATATTGTTACTTTTGGGCGGTGTATTTTTAGGTGTATCACACTGCCCCGCAAAAGGCCTCTGATGAGTCACCCAAAGCGAGGTTTGGTCAGTCCGTGTTCGATGCCTTTGTCCACGCGGATCGGACATCGGATCGGGAACAATGGTCCCAGCGACGCTTGAGCGATGAACGTGGATCTTTAACATTCTTTAACGCTTGGGTTGGCGAAAAATAGTGTCTGTTCTAATAATTTGTTCATTGAAAACTGCCGGTTAGATTGTGCTGTATAGTAGGATGTCTGGTCAAGACAGAAACACTCACACTCATTCAGGGAGCAAGTAGAATCAAAGGGAGAGCAGATTATATGTGCACCAATCACTATTACCATGCTACTGGTCTGCAGTTCAAAAGGAATACCCTTTGGTAAACTAACATAGCTATGGAAAATCACCATCTTTAACAGGTAAATCAACTAATTATAAATTTTGCAATTTTCAATAGCTTTTTGTATGTTTACCAGAGAAAAATCATGTATGAATGCGAGGATTTTCCAGCAAGCCATGTTTGATGGTGGGTACAGGTGAATGTCAAAACCGGACAAATGACCAAATCAAACGTTTTTAAGTCATGTTGAACAGAAAAATCTCAGTGAGTTTGGATGCGCAAATCCACAGGTCTGATGGAAGCTCTGCACGAAGCTTTCGATCGGATGAGGGAAGAAACTCCGAGTCTCGCTGTGGACGTCACTTGAACATGGGAGAAGTTGCCAGTTGTTGGGCACTTAAGGGAGCACATCCCAGTTAGTAAAAGGTTTATAATTTATAACCCAGATATCATCTAGGAATCCATAAAATTGGTGATATTCCCATGTTATATTATAATATAATATAATATAATAACTGGCATGTACTAGGATTGTATTCGCACTAGGAAGTGGGATATCCTGGATATAATGATTGGGCAATATTGGAATGGGCTCAAACTTACGGATGATTTTCCCATAAAGTTTGGGTGGATGAAAATCCATGCGTCGTTTGCCAGCTTATTTGTATGTTTTTGTTTTTAGTTTTTTCACCAAAATATATTAGATATTCATTGTGATTTTGAGAAATCAATCAAAGGCTCTTTATGATCCCTCCAAGTAATGTAGACCATATACCAAATGCGGCTTGGAAAGCTAGTTTTGTGTTGGGATGGGTCCCGCCGTCTGTAGTTGTAGGATGGGAATCATTCTCACTGCAAAAAAGGGGCCACGAAATAAGGGAACCCCTCCTGATGGATTGCAATCTCCCACGTATGAATCCTGCTTTGACATGAGCCCCACCACAAAATATCATTTTTTTTCTGGATTTGTGATAGATTTGCTAAGTAGCCTGCTGCATATCCCAAAGTATGCCAGTGAAATGTGGTTTGACATTATACGGGTTGGAAATATAACTCTCTCTCTCTCTCTATAAAGATAGACATATACACACATATACATTTCGTAACGCAAGAGCACTAACATGCATGACTATCAAACAATGTAGCTACCTGATATATCCTTTCATCCATCTACCTATCACATTTCAATCTATATATATATATATATATATACATATGTGTGAATTAATATATATATATATATATACATATACATCATATGTGTATATATATATTTACATGTGTGTGTATCATATGTATATACATATATATATATGTATAACCTCGTATGCACGTATCAAACTACAAATAATTTTAAACAAAAAAAGAACCCAAATATCCGACGTTCATCCTGAGGTGAGTCGCCACATCGAAGCGCCCGAGGACTCCACAGTCTCTACGGAGCACACCTGGCGCAGCGGCACGGTGAGTTTGGGCGACGCTCACCTGGCCAAACTCATGCGTCTTGGGCCCATGGCTTGGTGGGCGAAGCTGTTGGCCATACGTTTTTTTTTTTAGTCGTGTGGTTGAAAAACGCGTAATTGTAGAATTAACAAATAAATATAATAATATGAACATGTCAATATATGTCAATAACTTTATGAACATATGCATGTGGGTTTTCAAAAAAAATGAAAGAGGTGTTTTTTTTTTCAGTTCTTAAAGATCATGAAGCTAGTAATGTGGCAAACGCAGTGCCATAAACCATCCCCTATTTTTGTTTATGAAATTGGCTATACCACTATTTAGGATGAGCTTAATATGATTTTCAAACGGTTGGCTATTTGATTACTGGGATGTTTATTATTTGGCAAACCCCATGGAAGTATAGCGATTTTATCACCATAAACCATATGAATCATACCAACGTAGCGGTTCTGAACTGGGGAACCAACAATATCATCAATCCCAAAAAAGTCTTCCCATTAAAATCAATTTTCCTGGTGTATTTGGTGGTGTAAATCCCAGGAAATCACCATGAAATCAACATCAAGTTGTTGCTGAACTGTCCATTTTCCCCGCTGTACATGTCTCGTTTTGCGGAATTTGAACATCACTTTCAAGTATGTGTTGGAGGTTATATCATGTTATATCTCCTCCCCAATAGTTGGGTGATGTTCAATTATGACATTTACCCTCTGGTTATTCAACATAGCCATGGGAAATGGCCCATAGAAATAGATGGTTTACCGAACTTAATAGCATGGTAATTTTCCATGGCAAACTGTTAGTCATAACCAGAGGATACCAACCCCTGTTCCCTACCTGGTTGAAATCATGAAACAATCGCCATGGTCAAGGCAGAGACAGGCACCGACCATCGATGAACCGCGAGCCACGGAGTCGCCAGCGACGCGAGCCACGAAGACCACATTTACCACGTTGAAGGTGAGGTAATGAACGTAATGAATCGATATGAATGGTGTATTCATGGTATTGGTATGGTTAATGGATTATAAACAGGCATGGCTTATATAGAGGTTGAATCTATAGTTGCTTGATGTTGATTGACTGCGCGATGTATACATATGCATATGCAAATGCATATACGTAGACATATACATGTATGTATACATATATATATATATATATTATGTATATATGTATTGATATTTACATATTAATATTTACGTTTACATACATATTAATCCGGATGAATTTGACCATGACCTCACTGTCCTGTCACAGGAATGATGGTTAGGATTGCGCACAATCATCCCATTTCAGGTCAGTGAATTGTTAGAATTTACCCAAACATCATACCATTGATATACTGGTTGGTGGTTTGGAACATTTTTTTTCCCCACCTGCCAGGTGAGGGTTGTTAGATTTTATCAGAGTTGTTCTTCTCCTGCTGGCTGTCCTCCACTGCCTCCTCCTCCTCCGCCTTCTCCTCGTCCTCCTCCTCCTTCTCCTCATCCTCCGCCTCCTCCTCCAGTTTCTCCTCCACCACCTCTGCCTCCACTTCCATGTCCACTTCCGCCTTGCCAACTCTTCGCCAAGCTCTTTGCCAACTTCCCAGCTCAGTGGGCACCGCTGGAC
>Ga0126342_10014574_pt1 | contig 13862 bp, 11 predicted proteins | sample Cyp1metagenome_FD_92528 | JGI IMG/M metagenome (GOLD analysis project Ga0126342, IMG submission 92528) | Coral microbial communities from Lord Howe Island, Old Settlement Bay, Australia - Cyphastrea 1 metagenome | ecosystem: Host-associated > Invertebrates > Cnidaria > Coral ...
GATTAGATAGATTAGATAGATTAGATAGATTAGATAGATTAGATAGATTAGATAGATTAGATAGATTAGATAGATTAGATAGATAGATAGATAGATAGATAGATAGATAGACAGATAGATAGACAGATACACAGATAGACAGATAGACAGACAGACAGATAGATAGACAGATAGACAGAGAGACAGAGAGACAGACAGATAGGCAGATAGACAGATAGCCAGAGACAGACAGACAGACAGACAGACAGACAGATAGATAGATAGATAGATAGATGAGATGAGATGAGATGAGATGAGATAAGATAAGATAGGATAAGATAGGATAAGATTAGATTAGATTAGATTAGCTTAGATTAGCTTAGATTAGATAAGATAGATAGACAGACAGACAGACAGACAGATAGATAGATAGACAGAGAGACAGACAGAGAGACAGATAGACAAATAGACAGGTAGACAGATAGATAGACAGATAGACAGACAGACAGACAGATCGACAGATAGATAGATACCAATCGCATCCCCATTTTAGATGGTTCAACTCCACCACTAAGGTGGTGAAGCTCCCGATCTCCGGCACCTTGTGCCAAGAGAAGCTGCTCTTCTTCCTTCAAATTCCGAGGGGCCCAGTCCAACGCCGATCGCCCAAAGTCGAAGATGTCCAAATAGCCTCGTTGACACGGATGCTTCAGTGGATTGATGGAATTTCTTTGGTGAAAATGGTTGATATTGTGGATGGAAGAAATCCTGCACCAGTTGGTAAATGGCTTTTCCCATTATAGCCCCATTATTTACAGTGTTTCATAGGTACCTACAGTAATAGTTCCCAACTGGTGCAGGATTTCTTCCATCCACAGTATGATTGAAACCTGTGGTCTTTACCACATAAGATAAGGGGGTTGCTGCAAGTTGTTACCTCTTCGAATGGGATTTCCGATGATTTCCGGTGCAGATAGCCCACTCAATAGAGATTTTTTTTTTGGAGAGCCAGGGTGGAGACTGATTGAAACGCAGCTGACCTTGCTCCCTTTCCAAGGGAACTTGTTTGATGGGGCGTTTGGGGGAAAAAAACTTCAACTTTATGGCATGGTCATGGTTCAAACCATTGCCAAAATCCAATCGAACCAAGATTTTACCAGAAGAACAAGCTGACTACTAGTCCCAGCTAGTTGAGATAATCAACCTCTCCCAAGAATAGGTTTGTCAATTTGCATAGCGAACGTTGGAAACCCTGCTAACAGTCTAACAGGTTGTTGGTCAATCTCCCCATCTAAATGGCCACTAGAAATAATCATTTGCTTCAGTTGATTTGGTATTTGGTTGAACTATGCAGCTGATGGTAATTACGTTCAACTCAACTTTTTCTTGACCATTAAGTTGGCTATTAAGAATTGATTGGCTACTGTATTGTTGGATATGATATGAAATTTGCAGACTGAACTACTCTCTGGTAAACTAACAGTTCGCTGTGGAAATTCACCATCTTTAAGAACGGTAAATCAACGAACTAAATGGATCTACATGGGCCATCATGGGCCATTTTCTATGTCGCAAACTGACGAAGAAGAGACTGGTTTCGCTTGGCCGAGGCGCCCGTCGTCGCAGACTCATCGCAGCCAAATTTCATGGACGGTTTCCCTTCCATGTCCTACCGGCGAAGGAGGACCATGAAGCCACGGGACCCATGGTCATGGCTAGTCCTAGATCAAAATATGTTGGAAGGTGTTCTGGTTGGTGGTTGAGCCCAACCCCTCTGAAAAATATGAGTTCGTCAGTTGGGATTATTATTTCCAACTGAATGGAAAAATAAAAAATGTTCCAAACCACCAACCAGTTTTAGAAATTGTATCTATAGATAAATGTGTTCCAATCTAATATCTCCATGACGAAGAAAGCTGGCTAAACATCAATGAAGCCAACACCCACACTCGTATCGATTGAAGTAGCAAGCCATGGTAAGCCCAGTTCATTCACACCAATTTTGGTGAATGATAAGCCTCAAGAGTGGCCAAGTTGTTGGGCCGGTCGTTTGTTTAACTGCGTCCTCTATATCCAAAATTATCTCTACATCATTCGATATCTTTACCTAGTCTAACCTAGGCTTTCCCAACTTGTAATTCCAAGATTCTAAGCGAATCCGTCCGTCCATCCGTCCGTCCATCTATTCATCCATCCATTCGTCCATCCATCCATCCATACATCCATCCACGTATGTGCACTTTTCTAAGGACAGACACACGCACACACGCGGAGATATACATATACCTGGATCTTTTAGGTATGCGTTTTGTTTGCTCTTTTACTCAAAAGCAGAAATTTCTGCTCGATTTTTTAAGAATCGCCTTTTGTCTTCAGAATCGCCTGTCGGAAAATCATAAAACCGAAACTGCCCTAACCAAATTACTCCACTAGACATGCTTTGATTTACCCAAATTACCTAAATACATTTTCATATATGCCTTGGTTTGCCCAAACTATCCCACCACATTTTTTGGTTTAAGTAGTTTAAGTTTAACCAATAATTATCCCAACAAGTTTCTTTGCTTGTACGAACTATCCCAACGCATTTCTTGGTTTTGCCAAGCCATCCCAGTAGAGTTTTCGTTTTACCCAAACTAATTCATGTGCCCATCCTCAGCTGGGAAAGAATGCATAAAAAACGTTGGTCGCGTAAAGTCGCCTTTAAGTCGCGAAAAGTCGCCGCTGGGTCGGGAAAAGTCGCCTGCTCCGGTTTTTCTTTTGAGGGTTACAAACTTCCAGACAGCAAAACCCAATTCAAAGGTATTCCAACTAGTTTTCGCATTCTTGCGGGAGAGATCGAAATGACCATGCCTGGACCTAATGCCCTGCATTGGCCACAGCCCAAAATGAAAGATATGGGAAACTAAGGATTCCAGGCAAGAAAGTGTGGGCTGTGCTACTGCCCTGTTTTGTTGTCAAACGGTTGCTTTGCAGTTTGGCGAAGTTTTTCAAACAAGTAAACCCAGTTTCACCCATAGATCTGAGGGAATTTGGTGAAAAGATTGCCCTATCTTTGGATTGGTATATACATTTAGCCTAGAAAACATTGAGATACATGGAGAGATTTCTGCCACCATCAAAAAGGTGGCCCTAATTACTTGAAATCGCAAAAGTCGCCAGTGGTCGGGTAAAGTCGCCTTTTAACAACAAAAGGCAGAACAGCCTCAAAAGGCAGAAATTATGCCGTAAGCCCTCTGATAATCAAACATAGCAATGGAAAATCACTCATTTATATGTATATTATATTTATATATTTATATAGTATATATATGTGTGTTTTATAGTATATATATATATATTATTATTATTATTATTATAAATATATACATATATTTATATATTATTGTAAATATATATATATATATATGATTTCACCACTAAACCCTCAATTTCGTTCCGATATGTTCCAGCCACGTTTGATGACAGAGGGTACGTCAAACGTAGCCTCTTGTAACTGCAGCTGCCTCCCATCCCACCATCACAGTTGCAGTTCTAGTTTCAAGTGGATATAACCATACTTCTAGATCATTATTTGGGAGGTTAACTATAACTGTGGGGCTTTAACTAGATATACAACCATAGTTATAAGATCTTAAACCCCAACTTGTGGGCTGAAAAATAACCCGTGGACCCATACCCTCCCCATCCCCCCCATCCTTCAAACTCTCCGCCGCCAGCAGCACCGCTCGCTGCGCACGCTTGGCACGGCCCAAGCGCCGCCGCAGCAGCAATAGCTCCAGCCACGGCGAGAGATGCAGCAACCACCAGGACTCCCAGGGGGCAATCCTGGTGAAAGGATTGGGGCTATGGAAATGTATGGTTAATGATAATAACTAGTTGGTGGTTGACCTACCCCTCTGAAGAATCATGGAGTTCGTCAGTTGGGATGATGATTATATGGGAAAATAAAAATGTTCCAAACCACCAACCAGATAATAATACTTGAGACAAATAATAAAATAGTAATAACATCATATCGCATTATTATACTTGATTACACAAATAAACAAGTATGAGTATGGGATAACCATAACATAGAAATAACAATAACAACAATACTTGATACAAATAATGGTTGATAAGAGATGGTGAATTCCATCAACTATACTAATCTTTTAAACACCACCCCAGAAACCATGGTGGATGTAGGGCATGTTTTTTTTCTGGCGGATGGGATTGGAAACCCCCCAGAAAAAGATGGACGCGTATCTAATTTTAGTCGGAATATATGCCCTTCTATTTTTGTTTGGGGGGGTTATCTCAAGCTGTATTTTTGTTATATATATATATAGTAACCCAGAGGAAATATCACTTTCTTGTGAAGAGCCAACTGACATCAACTGAAGCTTGGCAAAATGGGGGGGGCAAATTCACCGACCAAACTCAAACTTTGGCCATGAACCCATTTGAGATTGTTTAATCGTCAAAAACGGTACTATAGTCATGCCGATTCGCCTCAAGATGCAGACATTTATTCAACAACTATGGATATCTGGTGAATTTGCAGGGGATTATGATGGATTATGCCTGATGATTCACCATTTACTACCCTTCAATCATCATCTCAGTGCTATCTCAGTAGTTCCGGGTGATTCTCGATCGGAAAACCCAGAGGGAAATGATAACCTCTAGGGCTGAGGACCTGGACGAGCTGGCACATTGTAGATTTTTTTCGTGACTTCACATTTGCGAACAATAATAAGTGAACATAAGCATACATAAGCCATATTATATCAAACGAATGGAGTCATCAGAAACCAGCACCCTCAGGAAACGTTGAGCGTCGAAGTTCTTAAAGAGAAACTGCGAAGGTTCATGCTTCATCTGTGCACATCTCTCAACATTTGCAAGGACACCACAAAGGCTGCAAAAAAAAATGGACAGCTTGCAGGTTGCAATATGTATGTATATTATATATATATAGTAATAATCACCAGTTTCCCTTTGAAAAAAAACGGTTCGTTCATCACGCCATTGTTGCACAAACACATGCCGATTTCACGGCCAAGGCTCTTCAGGGGGTTCCTCAGAGAACGAAATGGGCAATTTACCCTGGGGTGACTGCTCCAAAACAAAAATGTGGAAACCCATGGGGAAATCAGTTCGGAAAGAAGGAAGCAGCAAAAGAAACCCGCTCCGAAAATAATCTATATTCATGGTGGGTTTTCCACATCTATGTTAGTTTCTTGGAGGGTAAATGGAAAAATGATCAAGAAACACATATATTAGGATTTCGCCAACCAATGTAGCTAAACCGGAAAGTCACCATGATTCTGAGGGAACTGATGACCAAAATAGCCTGGGAAAGTAAGCCTTTAAGCCTAACTGTAGCTAGTTAAGCCACTTCAATGGACGGCATCAGTTGAGATCATCAACCAGGAGCTTGTCTGATAAATGTCCACATCTTCACCGTGATAAACACGAAGCTCTTAGCGATTGGTTCGTGGCTTCAGTGGCTGAAAAACCCATCCCAAACGATTTTATCATCCCAAATATGATCGAAAAAAATCGTGCACTGCCAGAGGTTGGTATTGGTTTATACCCATCTTATCCCCCCCAAAAAATCCCATTCTATCGCCATTGATGGTTAAATCACCAGTTTAGGGAAGTGAAAAACTATCCTAACCTATATAATCCCTTAAGGGTAATTTCATATATCAATGAGGGTTCATTTAGTTTCATGTTCTACATTGTTCTACCTACCGTGGATGGCTGGGAAACCCTGATGCGTTACCTCTAAAAAATGGTGAATTTTCCACCTGTGCCCAGCTTCTGCAGGGTCTCCCCAAGCGCTTGCCACTCGTCCTCTCCCAGCATTTCCTGCACCATGGCGTCGTCGTGCAACGGGCCGCGCTCCGGCAAAGTCCAAGGGGAGCCCCTCGGTCCCAGGTGACGCTGGGAATCCCAGCCATAAAAAAATGCTAAAATTAATTGAACGTGGCATGATGTTTCATGATGTTTCATGATGTTTCATGATGTTTCATGATGTTTCATGATGTGTCATGATGGTTCATGATGTTTCATGATGTTTCACGATGTTTCATGATGTTTCATGATGTTTCATGATGTTTTATCATGTTTCATGATGGTTCATGATGTTTCATAATGGTTCATGTTGGTTCATGATTCATGGTGGTTCATGATGTTTCACCTTGGTTCATGATTCATGATGCTTCATGATGGTTCATGATGTTTCATGATGTTTCATGATGTTTCATGATGTTTCATGATGTTTCATGATGTTCCATGATGTTTCATGATGTTTCATGATTCATGATGTTTCATGATGGTTCATGATGTTTCATAATGGTTCATGTTGGTTCATGATTCATGGTGGTTCATGATGTTTCACCTTGGTTCATGATTCATGATGTTTCATGATGGTTCATGATGGTTCATGATTTTTCATGACGTTTCATGATGTTTCATGATGTTTCATGATGTTTCATGTTGGCTCATGATTCATGATGTTTCATGATGTTTCATGTTTCATGATGTTTCATGATGGTTCATGATGTCTCATGATGGTTCATGATGGTTCATGATGGTTCATCATTCATGGTTCATGATGTTTCATGTTGGCTCATGATTCATGATGTTTCATGATGTTTCATGTTGGTTCATGCTTCATGATGTTTCATGATGTTTCATGATGACTCATGATGGTTCATGATGGTTCATGGTGGTTCATGATGTTTCATGATGTTTCATGATGTTTCATGATGGTTCATGATGTTTCATGATGTTTCATGATGTTTCATGATGGTTCATGTTAGTTCATGATGTTTCATGATGTTTCATGATGCTTCATGGCGTTTCATGATGTTTCATGATGTTTTATGATGGTTCATGATGTTTCATGATGGTTCATGATGTTTCATGATGTTTCATGTTGGTTCATGATTCATGAAGGTTCATGATGTTTCATGATTCATGATGTGTCATGATGCTTCATGATGTTTCATGATGGTTCATGTTGGTCATGATTCATGGTGGTTCATGATGTTTCATGTTGGTTCATGATGTTTCATGTTGGTTCATGATGATTCATGATGTTTCATGATGTTTCATGATGTTTCATGATGGTTCATGATGTTTAATGATTCATGAAGGTTCATGATGGTTCATGTTGGTTCATGATTCATGATGGTTCATGATGTTTCATCATGTTTCATGATGTTTCATGATGTTTCCCGATGTTTCCCGATGTTTCCTGATGTTTCCTGATGTGTCGTGATGTTTCGTGATGTTTTGTGCTTCCTCATGTTTCGACGATGTTTCGATCACGATGGTTCTTGATATTTCACGGTATTTCACGGTGCATCAGGATTTCTCAAGATGTTTCATGATGATCAATGATGTTTCATGATGTTTCAGTGTTTTTTCTCATGGTTCTGCCAAAGAATTTCATAGAAGCAACAAAAACACACAAGACTTGGAGGACCCAGTGACTTCGACGAAGAAACAATTGGGGGTTAGCCAACAAAAAGGGAGTTGATCACCTCATTGGGATCCCCCAACCAGTCACCTGGAAAGGTATCATCTGTAAATTTACAATATTCAACAGTCGGAAACCCCATGGAATAAGCCCCAATATATTTACAAAATCCAAATCAACTATGGAATTCTGGACTGAAGAATGTGTTTTCAATTTTGGCTTTTTCATTAGTCATAGTTTCTACTTGAAATAATTCGAGTAGATTCAGTAGATTCTCATATATTCTCATGTTCCAGGTTTTGCTAGGTTTTGCTGATTGCTGCCTTGGGCACCTTTGAATCCTCATGAATCTCATGATGGTATAATCTTCTTTAACTATGGTTATATCATATCACCAGGTATAAATGGATTATAATCCCATTAACTATAGATGTCACATATCACTATCAAGTTTTTAGTGCAGGAGAAACTCTCATTTTCTCAATCGAGTGGCGCAGAGTTGTTGCCCAGCAGGTAGATCCGCGCCACATGACAAGGCCTTGGAATTTTAAGGCGCCGTGCCAAGGCCAAACACCAAGCCATACAAGCCCAAGGCCATTCCCCCAAAAGTTTGCTGATGGTTTGGAAATGTCCAATAACTATGGTTTATTGGTGATATGATTAATATCTATTATGATATATCTATAGTTTTTAGGGGATTATAATCCATTTATAACTGGTGATATATGATATATAACCATACTTAAAGGGGATTATACCATCTGGCTATGACTAACAGTTGGCCATGGAAAGATCCACCATTTTATAGCTAGGTAAACCATCTATTTCTATGGGCCATCTATACCATGGCTATGTAACAAATTACCAGAGGGTATCGGAAAATGTGTGAAAATCATCTCACTGCCCATCTCACCCCAAAACCAAAATATGTCCAATATTGGACCCCCATTTTTCGAGGTCTTCTGTACTAAACCAAGTTTTCTGCATGGACACCATGCCCGCCATGTCGTTCCCAGTTGCAACTCCTCGCGTGGAAACTGCCAGCGGCCACATGATGGGCGAGTCCTTCTCTTTCCTCGGGCTGCGAAGCTGCATCAAACAGAATTCCTGGGTCCAAAGGGGTGCAGTTGGGGGCCCATCAATAGGTACAACTGTGGCAATCACCTCCCAACAAGTTGGGATATAACCCGCAGGCCATGTGAAAAAACTAGATCTCTAGGATCTGTTCCGTGGCAACCCTCATGAAGCAAGTTTTTCATGGTTGATAACAACCTATTTCATCCTATTTCCGGTACAATTGAGGATGGTTTATATTTTGGGTTTGCAAAATTGCATCTTTTGTTTTGATATATGAGATCCCCTTCATTTGGGGTCTTCACTATATAGAGTTTTGAAATACAGTTACAGTCTATATATGGCCATATGGCTAGTTGCAGTATAGCCGCTTGCATTATAGCAAGGGCCTCATATAAAGCGTTGTTGCGTTGTGGAGCAGGAGATCTCGACGAAAACTGCATCCGTCTGATGGTTCAGTATGGGTGGATCCTAATTTTCCATAGTTTCCAACCCTTTTGGTTCAATCTTCATGTTTCTTTTTGGATATAAATCCCCCAAAATTTCCATAGATAGACCCTGCCAAAAAAAGGGGGTTGAAGATTAGTTTCCACTAAAAATAGACTATGTTCATCTATTTTCAGGGTCTATGTTAATTTACTGGGGGGTAACCCAGTAACCCCCGTAATTTGCCAGATCCGTTCATCTTTGGTTGTCCCTTGGCCTTTCCACTGCCACCAGTGCAGCTCAGTGGACGTCGTAGCCGATGAACCAGGCGAATGATGAAGAAAATCTGAAAACACAGCGACACAGCTCGGTTTTTTCGGATGTCGAAGGGACAACCTGCCACATGATCTTGGCGCATCTTAAATTCAATGGATTTCTTTAGTGCAAACTGGAGGAAGACTGTTCCTTTTACTTCAACGAATTCTGGAAATGTATGGTCGGTTATGATTTTGTTGTGATAATGATTGGGATGGTGGACTTGTGTAATCACATCCATATTACAGTATATAATACCTGACCGGCTGGGTCAGAATAGACCAGAAAGAAGTTTGTTTTATATGTGTTCATAATGAACTTGTTATGGTTCTACCAACATGTATTGCGGTGTGGTTGTGGGTGATACGCTCCAAGACATTCCAAGTGCCTGCAACGTCTTTCACAAAACTTCAAACACCTGATGAACTGTCGCCACAAGACCGTCACCTGTCCAAACCTTCAAAAGTATCCCACGAAGTGAGGATGAGTCACAATGATCAACCTCCGAAATAGATATAAATGGATAAATATTAATATACACGTCTACTGTATGTGTATATATATAAATATCTCTCTCTCTCTCTGGGTCTCAATATGTCTCAATATTGGTCATATTATAAATTGTGGGCCCATTGGTGACCAAACAGCAATGTGACTCAAAAGAGCCAGGCACCGCGGCACCCTTGGCCGAGGGCTCACCATTTTCAGCGGGTCACGGTGATGGGAAGCGCCAGGGTGATTTTGAAGCCCAGCTTTCCACCAAAAAATCCCATGGCGAAGTCAAAGTTGCCTTAAGGCCACATCAAAGAGGCTGAGAAAAAGCGGATGGCCTTGAGCAACACTACAGGGTTCAAGGGTAATGTGTGTATTTATATATATATATATGTGTATATTGGTTATAATTATTATCGTATATATTATACAATGCGTACCATCTCCGTTTATGTCCTGGAAGAAATTGATCCAAACATGTGGAATTTGGATTTTGCGGCATGAAGGCAAAGAAGTTCACGACATACAATCAACGGTGGTCAAATGCACGCATCGAAAACGGGACTAAAGGGCCTCAACCAGGACGGATCAAGACTAAGAAATATAAAGATTCGATAAAACATGACAAAACATCACCTGGCGCATTTTGGAGGCCGTACATCGGCGAACCTTCAAAACATGTCTCTTTGCCACAGGATGCCACAGGCAAGTGACTGAGGCAGTTGGGGTTCATTTTGACTTCCGGCACACCTGCAGCAGTGCCACTGCTAAGCAAAACCATTCCGGAGGCGGCATTCCCAGTTGAGGAGGGAGAACAAAAGAACTAAACCAAACACCATCCCAAATTCCGCATTTCCACCAACCTAGGTTGGATCCATTTTTGTGCAGATGCTTGGTATTCCCCTCACGTTTCAGCCACTCAAACGACACATTCCATGACTACTACCCTTAGATTGGAAGACATATTGCTATTCTTGGAAAGTCGGGGGCATGACCTTTCTCCATGCTCTCCATGCCTTAAATTCTCTGCCACCCAAGGCCCTCAACAAGGCCCCCTTTTTGGGGGCGGCGCCCTTGAGGTCGCCTGGAACACAGTGGAAGGGACAGCTGCTGTTGGGCCAAGCCATTTTGGCATAGACAGCATTGGGCGTCTTGGGTTTGTTGTCACAGTGGTGGCAATGCCCATGGCCATGGCCGCTGCCTCGGGAGTAGGTAGGCGAATCTGGATGGAACCCAGATGGATGGGAAAAACGCAATTGTTTCCTGTGGATGTTCTCCCATTTCTCCCAAATCATCCCGGTATTATAGATATGATATGATACGATACGATACGATACGATATGATATAATATGATATGATATATGTAAATTATGATGCGCATATTGATATAAACTGTACATGTAAACTATCGTGCAGCCAAGGGAATTCTGTGTACATACGTGTAAGTCAGTACTTGCACAATACAACCATTAGATAATATACACAGAATAACTGCAATTATTTACACATATCCTGCATATATATATACACATTTTGAATTCAATGCATATTTCTGTATATGTTTGTTGTGCATATAGAGTTAAAGCATATAGCATATATATATATATAAGTAAGTGCATGCGTACATAAAGAGAAAGAAATGGAGATAGGAAAGTTGATGTACCCACCAAGAATCTGCACGTATCCGAATGGGTCACAAACTCAATCTTGACCCTCGGGTGCCAAATGCAAGAAGTGCCAATTTCGGTTACTGTTCCTCCTTACATTTCCATGCCATGACCCAATTTGAACATGTCTCAAACCATCAAGCACTGCTTTACCCCCCAAAATGTTCTGAAATATTCAGGTTATGGCGGGTCGGGACTCGATATAAATTTCCCGGTACTGGGATCTTGATACTCCGATGGGACGTTGGTGAAGTTGGATCATCCCGTAGCCCCAAAATCGCCAATTACATGACTATTGGAAGCTATTGGATGCCCATGAAAAAAACCATCTCAGTCCTTTCGAAGCCATTTCGAGCACAAAATAATTAAAGCATTAGCTGGCCAAACAAAGCTCGTCTCAAATTTTACAGGACGGCCTCCCCAGCTATAATTTTGTTTATAGCCCCGGCTTCCCCAGCTATAATTTTGTTTATAGCCCCATCTGCCATCTAACCATAGTATAGATATTTCCACCATAAACTCAATCGTTCTATGGCTATCTTTACCAACTCACCTGTTTGCGGGGCACATCCCAGTAGATTCTGCCGATCCACAATCTTATCCCACTTTCTTCCTAGGATTAGCTTGATTGTATCATATTGTATCCATTCTTGTCATTTTTATCGAAATCCATGGGTAAAATATGGGTCACATTCCTCAAACCACATCACCACATCGCCATCACCCAGCTACCCCATTGCCCAATGGCACAGGATGCGCAGAATGGGCCCGCATGACCTGTCCCCAGCTTGCTTGGAAGATGTTGGATTTTCAATCGCGCTTTACCCTCTGGTAATGACTAACGTAGCTATTGAAAATGGCCCAGTCGAAATAGTGGATTTTCCCATTGAAAATGGTGGATCTTTCCATACTAGTAGCTATGTTAAATTACCAGAGGGTAACTGGTTTGAAATCTGTTTCAAATCTTTTTGTTGGGGGAAATGCCGCTTCAGGTTGGTATTTATATATGTATTTATGTCACCCTAAACCCCAAGGCAGACTGCCTTAATGTTACGTGAAATCATGCCACTCAAATCCTGGTGCTGTCGGCATCGTATCGTGGGGGATACCACCAAAAAAAATGTGCAAATCTAAAAACAAAAAAAAGGCCGTTATGGGCCGTTCTAGCTAGCAACTGGGTCTCTGATTGGATCATGATGTAGATTTCCAACACAAACATGGGAAATACCTGTACTGACTGACAGACATGGTCTCCTCTTAGCAATCCTTGTGATGGTTCTGCCCATCCTCTCTAATATGGAATCATGTGGAATCATTGATAGCCAACAGTATGGTCAGTTCATTGTTTGGCTAAGCTCAGTACTATTCTAAGATGGTCATGGTTCTGTGCTGTCACGTTCATCTATACAACCCACCTCCGTGTGTTGGACGTCAAGCACTTGACGAGTGTAGTTCCAACTGGCTCCCATAAAAAATGGATAGAGTTTAGAGATACCCCAACCGCTCCGAATCGCTCCCGAAATATCAACTGGATAGATATGTCATATGAAGTACATATCTATTCAATTTGTTCGTATTGATATACTCATCGTTAGATAATCCATAGAAAGTCCATAGATAATAATTCCATAGATAATTCAATAGATAATTCCACAGATAATTCCATAGATATTCACAATTCCCCATAGATATTCCATAATCCGTATGTATATATATATATATATGTATATTTATATATATATGTATATATATATATACAATATACATGTATATCATCCATACATGTTCCCCCCCCTCAGGCCTTCAGGACACGGAGCCAAGGACACCGCCATACCCTGGCGGCCAAAGACGTCCGAGTGAAGATCTTGAGACAACACGTCCTCGGGATGGGATGCTGATGATCTTTCCAGATGTTTCCAGATTTTTACCATCGATTTATGGGCCAAAAGATAACATGGGATAAAATATGGATAAATTACAAAATTATGGGTAACATGGGATGGATAAGATTGGGATGAAATATGGATAAAATGAGATATTTATGGATCCTATTCCAGAACAAGTCTTGAATACTGTGATGAATTGTGTGGATCCTATTGCAGACATGGGTATCTACACCAAGATTGGAACAGGAAACAATGGAATGGGATTCAAATGGATAAAATGGGGATGGGATGGGATCATCTCATGATTCCCCACCTGCCAGGTGAGGGTTGTTAGATTTTATGTCAGTTGCCTCCTCCTGCCTCGTCCTCCTCCTCCTCCTCTCCTCCTCTCCTCCTCGTCCTCCTCGTCCTCCTTGTCGTCCTTGTCGTCCTTGTCGTCCTCGTCGTCCTCGTCGTCCTCGTCGTCCTCGTCGTCCTCGTCGTCCTCGTCCAACTGCGACCCGCGATCCACAGTGTTCTCTGCCGGACCTCAACCACGACCA
>Ga0126342_10014575_pt1 | contig 13862 bp, 17 predicted proteins | sample Cyp1metagenome_FD_92528 | JGI IMG/M metagenome (GOLD analysis project Ga0126342, IMG submission 92528) | Coral microbial communities from Lord Howe Island, Old Settlement Bay, Australia - Cyphastrea 1 metagenome | ecosystem: Host-associated > Invertebrates > Cnidaria > Coral ...
GAGTCCTTCTCATTTTAAAAAAAAGTATTATTTAAACAAATCCTAATAAAATGTTGAAATTGCCATGGATTAAACCAAATAAAACCAAGAACCAAAAAAAACAAAAAAATCAAAAAAACAAAAAAAAACACAATATTTTCCAGACTAGTCTGATCATGGCTATATCCAAGTAGTCCCAAAAACATTTTTTTTTTTTTGTTTTTTTTTGGGTTTTTTTTGGTTCTTGGATTAATCTGGATTAATCCACGGCAAATTCAACATTTTATGAGGATATGTCTATATAACACTTTTTTTTAATATGAGAAGGCCTGCATGTGAGCTCTAAATCACGCATTTTTGCGCGCCCACAACAAGCCTATGTGTAATTCATGAAAGAAATATTGATCCTTCCCAAAATATTGATCATTGGTGACTCGCCATCCAGCTGTCCCCACCTTCCGTGGCTTCCAGGAGCTCCCGTTGCAGCCCCATGGCACGACGAAGCACCTCGAGACGACGAAGCCCGTTGACCGACACAAGCGCAAAGCCTAGATTTAAATCTTTAGCGGGTTTTTAGATGTTTTTGCTTTCTATTCACTTTTTTAGATCCTTAGTTGTCCTCTCGGATTCAATTTTTGTTTCTAGTTATTCGTTGTTGGTGTTCAGCACAGATGAAAGTTGCTCCCCAAAACATGGACCACAGCAACTTCTCTCATTGGCCTCACCTTTTTGTACGCTGTACGCGCTCATTTTGCCAGCTCCATTTCTCGCAAGTGTTAAGAAAATCATGTCAGAATAACGTGTTTCCAGGCTTCTCATCCCAATCAATCCATATTTATGAACTATATAATATCAACTATATATCAACTATATATCAACTATATATCAACTATATAGCCATATATATATATCAACTATATAATCCCACATCTTTGATGCTGTTTTCATGGTGAAATCCCCTTGAAATCCCATGACTTTCCCCGCCTCCTCTTTGGTCAGCTGCCGTTCCTTCAAGCGCTGCTTTTTCGAGGCCAACATGTCGAAGGCGGCCTCCGTGCGACGGCGCTGCTCCTGGGAGGTTTCTGTGGGCTTTTTGACCCTTGTGAAACAAACGGACTTTCTATGGGATTTAATGGGATCTAATGGGATTTACCCTCTGGTAAACTAACGTAGCTATTGAAAATGGCCATAGAAATAGTGGATTTTCCCATTGAAAATGGTGATTTTCCATATAGTTATGTTAAATTACCAGAGGGTAACATTTTTGTTGACAACATATGGTATATTTAATATGGTATTGTTGGAAAAAATCTGGTATTGTTTATGGTATCATTTATTTTCAATATCTATGGTATGGCAATCTATGGTAACATCTTTGTTGACACTGTGACATATTTATACATATTTGACATATCTGCATGGTTCTGATATAATTAGTACTGGTTGGTGGTTGAGCCACCCCTCTGAAAAATATGAAAGTCAATGGGAAGGATGACATCCCATGTATTATGGAAAATTAAAAATTGTCCAAACCACCAATCAGATATGGTAACATGGTTAACATCACAATGGTTCACATAGTTGAAACTGAATGGTTAAGTTGAAGATAGTTGAACTAGCATCGGTGATTTTCCTGAAATCCAGTTGAAATCCAGTTGAACTTTGGAAAAAAAAGGCCACTGTACATATATATATGTGTGTGTGTGTCCGTCCTTATATATATATATATTATATATATACATGATTAATTCATCCATTGGATTGTTGTTCGGGTGAAAATCGAGACCGGAAATCTTGGTTTTCACCATTAAACATGTTGAAGATGTGGACTTCCTCGGTCCATGTTCCCTGCCATATCCCTGCATCCTATTCTTGGAGTTTGGGATTTCACCAGCCTATACTGTGCGGTATGTGGCCGTATGGAGGGGGTGGTACAAGCCACAAACATGGCTAGTGATAGAGCTTCAACATGTTTTAAACAAGATGCGGGGGAGTTCACCAGCAAAGACGGGGATTCAACATGATTCAACATCATAAACAAATGAACATCCATGAACATCCCACCAGAAATATCAGAAAACATGGCATGAAAATGCTTCCGCGGTCCCACAAGGCATTGGCCCAGGCTGCTCGCGTCCCGCCTCAGCTGGCAACGTCAACCTTTTTTGACCATCCAACATCCGCAGCCGTTCTCGGTGAACGCTCCCTTTTCGCAACGGCCATGCGGCTTCACCGTTGTAGGTGAAGCATGGTGAACCCGAGCCAACTGTCTCCAACTGGAGAAAATTCTAAGACCTTGGAACTTTGCAAGCACATGTGGATATTCCGCCAAGCTTTTGTTAAGTTAAGAATCCAAATCCATCCAGACCAGAAGATCTGGAGTAGAAATTGACTATGGAGATTCACCTGCATAGATTTCCTGGCAAAAAATCACGTCCGCACATTTCAGTAGGTTGTCTCCTTGGGCTTTTTGGTGGCGATAGCCACGGCTATAGAGGAACCTTGGACAGTGGTGCCAGTGCTGCAGCTCGGAGCATCCTACCCATAAAAACCTAGTTTTCTTTCTGGAATTCATCTTCATCATCATCATCATCATCATCATCCTCTATGTATATGCATGTGAGTATATTAATCTATCTCTCTCTCTCTCTCTCTCGCCTTCTCAAGTATATTCATCTATGTTTACTGTTGACCTATTTTCTGATTATTCATGTAGGCTGTCCGCATACATATCACGCAAATATAATATCATATAATTATATATAATATTAGAATTAATATTACATAATATCATAATTATTTATATTTATTTATTATAAAAACTTTAAAAAAAAAAACATTATGTCCACCATGATAAACATATCTCTGCATGTTCACACTGCAGACAGTCTTTTCTTCATCTCACTGGGCGTCTGATCGGTTGCTCTTCCTGGCAACCTGTGTCAACCGTGGGTGTCCTTTTCACATCCCCACGCATATGATTCAGGTGGTTTCAAGCCATCACATGCCATCACATGCCATCACATGCCATCACATGCCATCACATGCCATCACATGCCATCACATGCCATCACATGCCATCACATGCCATCACCATATTTGGGCACATTGCAATGTATTTTACAGATTCTTGAACTGTTCTTCAAAGAGTTCTTAAACTGGGCGCAAACATGTTGTTGTTTGGAATCTGCACTTTTTTTGGCCAACCATCAGTTTCGTGCGTCCAGGCGTGAATTGTGGATTTCCCTTCCGTCAGATGGCCGTTCAAAAACCGGGAACAGCCAATGATGAACCAGCGGGGTTGGGGGATCTTGGGGGTATCCAACTGTTGTTGCTGTTTTTTGGAGTTGAGTAAAGCATTCTTTATCTGCTTGGTGGTACACCTACCCCTCTGAAAAATATGAAAGTCAGTTGGGATGATTATTTCCCAATATATGGAAAAATGAAAAATGTTCCAAACCACCAACCAGTATATATATATATTCTTTGAACCACCTACCAGAATGCGTGGGGAAGCGCAGCAAGAAGCAAGTGCCCATCCAACACCCAGCACCCAGAGCATCCTAGATCGACATCTCATTCTGAAATTCTGTATCTTTGGTCAACTTTGTCGACAGACACATCTGCTGGGCGAGGCGTGGCATCACCTCGCCCAGATATGGGTATGGGTCATTTCGCTCTGGTACCCTAGTGACCAGCCCAAATATGAATCAGCTCAATCAGTTCTTTTATCATATCGAGCCAACCCGATATGGATTCCACATTTCACTCATGTACCCTATTGACCCATAGCCATCTGTTCAATAACTCAGCCACCAACCGAGGTCGTTGGTAGCTGAGGCAATTTGTGCCCGCTCCTTCCTGTGCCCCTTGGCACTTGCAGCGGCTTGCGTCCGTTAGAACTCTGAGCGTCCACATTTCGTGCACTTCGAGAACCTCGGCTGTCCGACAAGAGAGGATACCCTCCGGTAATGACTAACATAGCTATTGAAAATGATCATTTACAGTTGATTTACCTATTATAAATGGTGATTTTCTATAGCTATGTTAGTTTACCAGTGGGTAGGAAAAACCTTGGACCATGACATGGACCAAAGGTTTCGCAAGACTGGGCATTCTCCAAACGGTCAGAAGTACATGAATTTTTGTGGCTGGAAAATGGATACTACAGCGGTCCATTTTAGGCACATCCCCAAATATTCCCAAATGGGTGCGGGACATAATGTTGGCATCTTAGAAGAAACATAAAGAGCAAACAGTAGACTTCTGCAAACAACTCTTAGATGTTGCATGCAGATTCACATGCCATGCTAAACCTTCTTAATTTGGTGATCAGAGGATTTTCGCCGTCAAATGCCTAACCATTGCTGGCAAGATACTTGAACATGCACTTGCCCCCATCCTTGCTACAGCCACCCGCACCCCCTGGGTTGGCAAGAGCACCAGCACCTTTCACGAACTTCCCTTCACCCTTCTGGCAATAATTGCACTTGCCATACTTCCTTAGCGAGTCACTCCAAAAAGAGGCCAATGGGATCGGGATCTGAATATCATCCCATTCTACTCTTCCATTTTTATATTTTATGGAAAGTGGTGTGGACATGTATAGAGTACAGGATTATGATATTATAAATTATGTACCATCATTATCCACTTTCATTCAGATAGAATTACCCATCCAAAACGGTGTGGAAATCAAAAAACTATTAAAAAAACTGTAGCCACTGGCTAGCTTCCAATGGTGCACGCCGTCCGGTGATTTCAAACAGCTGCCACCAGCAGATTCCATGGCGCTGCCAGGAGACGTCTTGTAGGTGCTGGCCTGCTGACATCTGCCACCCTTCACTTGGCTACCGCTATGAAACTCAATTGAGCAAAATGGTTTTCTGAAGTGTCTCCCTCTAGCACTCGAAGTGCCAATAAATAGTGATAAATAGATCTCAAATCAACATCGCCCTAGTCTCTGCAATACGGACGGCCTCCCCAGGTGCTCTATAGGATGACAAATCTTTCTGCAGATTCTCTGGGAGGTCCACTTCACCATGAAGACTCTGTCGACTCTTCACGATGGCATCGCATTTCAAGCAGTGCGCCTTGTCATTCAACCACTGGGGAACCGATTTGTATCCACCTCGGCACCGTTAAAAAAGTCTCCGGACTGCTGGTGGAGGAAGCCTTCAAAAATTAGCGAAACATCTATGAATAAATCACGTTCAATGGGACATACATAAACGAATCACAAAATTGTTGCATATTCTATATCCATAATAAAAATGTGTTATGCATTGAAACACACGTATGACTTTATATACGAAATACACACACACAGAGAGAGATATATATATATATACTATATATATATATACGTATATATGTAAATATGCTGCATTCTACCCCGAGAAGCAAACATGGCATGTCATCTTCACGCGTTCCTCGTCCCCATGAGTCACCACCATGGGAGTCTCCACAGCAGCCCCTGGCAGCTCGGGTTCGTTCTCCTCCTCTAAGATCGTCGCTCCCGCGCCGCAGCCGTAGCCACTGTAACCCTCACCGCCGTAGCCGTTGCTGGGAACCCGGCGCTCGTCCAAGCGGTCCGCCTGCGCTCCGCTGGGTGAGTTTAGCAGGACTAGCTGGGTAACGCCAATGTTTATCAATGTTTGTGTTCACTTCCCCTAGCCACAAACGGCCACAATATCAAGCACCCCCTCCAGGTCATGACACCCTGCGACTGGCAATTGCACCTGGTCCTGACACTTTCAAAGAGCCCCAAGAAGCCTACCCTGAGTCCCACCTTCATTCCCATCTCCCCACGTCCGCACTTGGTGCACTTGGCGAACTTGAACATGCACTTGCCACCCTTGGGGCACCCTGCTGCCCCCCCGGGGTTTGCCATGACACCAGGCCCCTTGGCCAACTTGCCCTCAGGCTTCTGGCAGAAGTTGCCTCATGGACCAGAGCGTAAACCCTGGTCACGCTATGTTACACTAGTCATCACTAGGGGTGCATGAACCACCAAGCTCATGCAAAGGATAGGATGGATGAAAAGGGTTTTTCTTTGACAGTAGTATTGTACCGATGGAGGATGGTACAGTCGATGTATAATTCAATGATATTCAAGGAATATAGCAAAACACCCAAGATCGGGGCATGCCCAAAAATTGGTAGCCCATGATTCCCCAACCCCTCTCCTTTCCCCAGCTCAATTCAAAAAACAACAACCCATTTTTGGACCACACCCCACATTGTAGACATACAAACTCTCAGAACCAAGTGTCACTTGCCGTACTTCCAGTGGTGCACGCCATCGGGTGCCTTGGAACAACTACCGCTGGCCGATTCCATGGCGCTGCTGGGCGCCAATTTGTAGGTGCTCACCTCGCCCGCCAGGCGCCGGCCATCGTCCACGTCCCGGAAGACGAAGTCCCGCTCCACGTCGTGGAGCCCCTCGCGGACGCGCAGCACGTTTTGACACTTCAAACAGTGCGCCTTGTCGTTCAGCCACTGGGGCACACATTTGTAGCCGCACCTCAGGGAAAGTGTGGAGAACTCTGGTTGGATAGAGAGAAGGTGGTTGGAAGAAGCAGGTGTAAATGAGAGCGGAAGGGATTTAATGAAGTTATACCACTGGTGATTGCTTCACACATATTCCATCATAATACCGATATCATCATTGTATAACTACAGATGGCACCACTAAAACTGCAATTGTTCCATCGCCATTTGTTGACCTAAAACATCCTCAAAGCTGATCCCCAAAACAAAAAATCTGCCGCACCTATCGCACTCCATTCTCACCCGATCTTCGGTGGCCATGGCGGATGAGTCAAATTTGGCGCCACGTGGAGATCCGATCTAACTCAGACGTCAAATACTTCGGAGAGAAGCGAGAAAACTCTGCCCGTCAATCACGGGGTTGGCTTAAGGGAAACAATATGGAAAGGAAACACACACACACATGTATAATATTATAATATATATATATGTGTATGGAAACAATGCTATGCTAGTCTTCAAGCCAGAATCAATGATTTTCCTGGAAATTGTCGCATCAATAGATCTTGGAATGAGACCAAGAGTTGGCTCCAGATTCCAAGATATTTGCAGAAATCCATAGATATCCGTGTTTTCCACCAGACGAAGGAGGTCCGTGCTCAGGGGTATGGAGCGACAGTCTGGACTTCACACCTCTCTTCAAAATGGCAATCATTACTGTAGCTAGAGAATCCTTGATTGAAGCACTTAGGATGGGCCGAAAACCCTAAAATTGTTAACCCCCTATTGAAACCACATACATCCATATGCTTACATTTTCCTGATGCGCCGTTTTGGTTCAAAAGGCGGCTTTGTGCCTCTTTTGGAAAAGGCAAAAAAAGAATAGTCGGAAGATAGGTCAAAATTATGTAAGAAAACGGATGGTTGGATTCTATGAAAACTGTTATATATACATAATGATATACATATATATATATAATGTATTATTAAGAAACTGTATGTCCAAATTTGATGGTTTAATCATCTTTCCCCAACAAATGCCATCAATTAGGGTATACCCCAGTTTGGACATACACACCGTGCGCTTTTAATGCAAATATATTCATACAACTTTCTACGTACCCTGTGAATCTAGACCTTGGTAAATTTTTGGGGGTTGGGTGGAAACATGTGGAAACCATGGACTTCTTCTTGATCCCTTAAAAAACCCTAGTTTTATCCTTGAAAACTACTGAAATCTCTGTTTTTCCCTATAGTTTTCCGGCCTATCCCCCTAGCTAAGCACCTTGCCACGCCCAAACTAATGAGTTGACCAAGAAACTGATGGAGGCTTTGCTCGAGCAGCCTCAAAGCCGTGTCGAATTGCGTCCTTGGGAACAATTGGGTTCTGCAAGCGGGTTTTATATGGGGATATTATAGTGGGATTATAATGGAATTACAATGGAATTATAATGGGAAACCAACCATAGTGAAGTTTTGGTTCTGACGTGTGGATTTTTTTTCAATGGATTGTTTCGAGGATACAGAAAGTGGATCAATTATATAGATTTTGCAACAAAAAATTGTCAAAATTGACCAAGATTGGATTTTCAATCGTTGGTTTGAGGAACAGTTCAAACTGGAAACGCGCTGGTTTCGCACCCAATGATTTCAGGGTTTCCTGTACGGTTTTCTTTCAACCAATTCTTGGATTTTGCCCTCAGTAATCTCAATATATAGACCATCATTTGGGTATGGGTCAAAAATTAGTGCACCAGTGGACCCACAAAATAAGTCATGTTGTGTATTGAACCATCGATTTTGGGAATATACCATGTTGAACCACAAGTAACGGAGACGTTTGATATCACGAACATAGTCCAAAAGCACCAAATTTACAGTAAAATATAGGGACCCTATATTTAACCACAACAATGCGATCGACTCTTGCAACCCGGCAGCTTTTCAATCGCTCGGCCATAATGCAAGGGCCACTCCCCTTCTGCTCGGCGCTCACGGGTCGGCGCAAAAGGTCGTCCTGCGGGGTTTTGCGGACAACCCGCATGATTTTTGAGCCATACCGCATCCTTGGCATCTCTGCTGCCAAGCATAAGGTGTTTTTCAACATTGTTTTTCCTAAAGACCACTTGGTTTCAAGACAAACCACAGCAACTAGAGTATCAAGAGGCAGCATCCAAAGTGCATGGTCGGTTCTAGGCACTCTACTTTAAAAAGGATCTAATTTGAGATCAACGGCCGCATGTTTTGGTTCAAAAAGGTGAATGTTCCCTTGTCGGAGCCCCCCATGTTCAGACACACCAGACGCCTGCAAACCATGGAGTACCGGATCTATGTGTTCCAAAAAAGTTCTGTGCAATATTGAGGACATATCTTATGGATGTATCTGTGCACACACACACACATATATATATATATATATACATATACATATTGTTATATCATATCAATATGTGTTTTTCACATTCTGCTCCATTATATTACGATTTATTTATCGTATCATTCTAAATCTTTTTTTACTGCATATTGAACATTGTAATACATTATTTTATATCATATCATATCATATTATATCATACGATGTTTTGGTGCAGTATATTAACATCTATTATATTATATCACATTTGAAGAAACATAACATATCATGTCATATGTCCATTACAGCATATTGATTTTTTGATTTAGCACGGTATACTCTACTATATTAAATTAAAATCATTCAAATTCTAAATATATAAAAGAAAAAACATGTTGTGGCATATTATTGTTCTAGTATATTACAAGTATGTGATATGATATGACTGCTGTACATTGCTGTACCTTCCGCTCTATTTAAAAAAGAAACAACAATACGAGTTTGGGATAGACTGGGCATGACTGGACAATGGTTGCTTTCCGTGAAATCATGTGAAAGCACAAACCCAAAAACACGTAAAGAATCTTAAAGAGATCAGAATTGTGAAAGCGTGTGGGATGTAAGTCTGAGAAACACCATCATGTATGTATATATGTATATATATATATACATGTGCGTGTAATTATGCGCTTATTACTATTACTATGGCTATTATTATATAGTTATATATATATATATATTATATATATGTGTGTGTGTGATTACATATGTTTATACATACCCATATTGCCATATTATATCATATTATCCTATATTTCTACATCCACTTGTTGGGTCATGCAGTGCTCTCCACTGGTAATCCAAGTGCTCAAACCTGGTCCCCAAATGCCACGTCAAACCAGCTCTCCTTTGGACAGCGTCCGGCTTGCTTCAGGTGGCCCATTGGGGTCCACCTAGGCTTCAGGGACTTGGCAGCTCAACCGAGTTCATGGGGGCGCGTAATTTAACATAGCTACTGAAAAAAATGCACATAGAAATAGTTGATTTACCCATTAAAAATATCAAAAGTGGTGATTTTCCATTGTTTTTATGTTTTTATTTTGTATGTTTACCACCCCTGTGGGAATGGTAACCATACCACCTATAAAAATGGTGCTGACTGGGGGATGGTTTATAATTGTTTTAACCAAATCACCATAAATCACCATAAATAGTTGGTTTTTAACCATTCTATATGGGATTTTTCAGCTTTAACATCGTTTAACCACATCAAATCGTTGATTTCATCGTTCACAACATCCACGGCAGCCCCAACGGTCCAACGGTGGTTGTTCTGTGCTAAGCGGCCACAAAGGCGCGAGAGGAGCCCACACGATTCAACTCCAGCTGCAGCGGCACCTGGCTGCGGCCAGGGATGGAGAGCACCAGCGCAGAAAGTGAAAGTGGGATAATCATGGGGAAATCATGGGGAAAACATGGGAAAATGCTATTTTCATAGAATTGGATGATGGGAAAATTTACAGGAAACCCATATATTTGATGGGAAAATCTTTGGTTTCCTGTAATTTTTCCCTTAAACCAATCCATTGATATTTTGCTACCATCTGGTTATTTAACATAGCCATGGAAAATCACCGTTTATAATAGGTAAACCATCTATAAATGGGCCATGTTCCATGGCTATGTTAGTTTACCAGAGGGTATTTTGAAAATGGGATTTCTGAATGATATGAATGGGATTGAATGGGAACATGCTATTACTGGGATATTCAATGATATTCTTGATTCACGTTATTCTATAGTTGGATATGTAATGGGATATACTAACCAGCTAGATTGGGAAACATGGCTGGGATAAATCCCCGATTGGTGGTTTGTACGGGGGAATTCATCGAACTAAAACGGTAGAATTTCCAGCTAGCTATGTTGAATTACCCGAAGGATCCCGAAGGTAAGTATGATACTAAGAATGACCCAGAATGACCCATATGCAGCATTTATCCCACGTATAATTGGGTGACACAATTCTTCTTAACTTGACTCCGACTCCCCAAAATGCAAATCCAAGGTGATTATGTCTATGAGATGTATAATATGAGATGTCATGCTGACATTATGATGACTAGTTGCAAATGACAATTTTTCAACATTTTGGGACCAGAAACTCAAGACCCTCGATCTGGATCCTAGCGCTGGAATGGGATGATGGTCGGGAAAATGTGGCATCTGCTGGCACATGATCTGCAATGATCTATGCTTTTTGGCATTTTTTGGGGCTAGTTCAGTTATATGCGAGAATTCGATTGCCACGAGTCTAATTATCAACGACTGCTGAACTCTCTTAATGGCGGCCCTGCGGACCAATAGATCAGCGCCCGAGAACTTTTCCACATCTTTACGGCAGAAAAGATGGCAAGCTGAGTCCTCCTTTTTGACACGAGAGGGCATGGTGAAGTAGAAGCTACAGCACATTGAAGCTGCTCACCCGCGACCAAACTTCGCTTCTGCATTTGCAGTGTCGAAGCTGAAACGCTGGGCGTTTCAAGGGGCACACTGTTGCAGGTCACCATGCTTTGAGGTTTTGCGACCAACTATTAGTGTATTATAGTTTGTTGATGGTTGATACCTTTGGGGAATACAACCATTTTCTTTTCGGATTTTTCAACTGCGATGTTTGTTGAGCTCGGATCAGGCTGGATACCCAGAAATCATCACAACTCACTTTCCGAAGCGACGGGACAGGCTTCCCATGGGATCTTTTAACATCTTCGAACGGTGGTGGTTGCTTATGTTGCTTCAGCCCATCCCAAAAACGATGAAAGTTTGTATCGCCACCTAAAATGACCTGCCACTCTAAGACTCTAAGACTCACACGCTGGCGCCCACCCTCTGTGCATCTGCATCAACCCCTACGGGGTTGACGTCCTGACTGCGGGGTCCCGTTTTTAGAAGTTTGAGGGTCCTTGGAAATGCCACCAACAGCTGAGATGTGCTTGAAATTGTTGAAGGGCTTCAGCTATATCATGATACTGTAAGAACACCTCTGCAACTTATTTGCAACCAAACAGGCCGAAAATGGCCGAAAATTGTCTTACAGTCTTACAGTGGCTTAAGGGCCTAATTGGTAGTGTCTTTATTGAAACATCATGGGGAAGGTCCTACCAAGCCGACTTGCTTTGTTGGCAGGCCACAACCTTTTAATTTTACGTTACGCGCCTTCCCTGTGGGGGGATCATGTCAACCAATGCCTGAGAAGAAAATGCCAAAAAAATCAGGTGGCAATTTTACTTTCACGGACATTGCATAGGAGTGGGATTTTTGTTGGGTTTGTTTTGGGTTTCCAGCCCAAATCTGGGCGTGGCAAGAGCATGGCATGGGACTCAATGTGAGATTTCCTGCCCGCCCCCAATAACCTCAAGTTCAGAGGTGGGGCTCTGCATGGGCATGGCATGGGCATGGCATGGGCATGGCATGGGCAGGCAGTTGGCATAGCATGGGAAGTGGCATGGGAGCATCAGCCCAAATCTGGGCATTGCATGGGAGTTATCCACGCGCATGTTGTTGTTGTTTCGAGGTAATGGCTGCAACTCCTTTGGGATTTTCTAGGGTTACGATGGTTTTTTTGGTGGTGTTGTGGGGTCTCAGGTGTAGACTGGGAATCTCATGGGCTTCCCATGAAATTCTCATAGGGCCTTCAAGAGTTCAAGAGAAACCTTAAAAAACCACTAGGTGCCCAAGCACTTCCATCAAATTGGCATGCCACATGCCACTTGTCGGTGGCCAAATCTCCAACATGATGATGTTCTAGTTCCAGCTCGAGTACGAAGAGACCAGGCTATTAGCGAGAAGCAAATGGCTTACTTGAACAAGTCGCCGCTATTGTCAATAAACAATAAACCTCTCCGGTATGAGAAACAGCTAGAATCAGAATTACTCTGTTTGTTGGAATCAATCCCTACTGCTTGAAAAAACAAACATATACGAACTGATACCCTCCGGTAATTTCACATAGCTGACATAGCTATTGAAAATATCGAGCTTCATTGACGATGTCATAAAACAAGTCATTGGACATATCTAGCTCATCGGCGAATATATAGTAGCTATGTTGGAAGACGTGCTCACTGGGATGGCCTGGGATGGCCGGCTTGGAAAAACGCCCTGGGATGACCTTCTTTCCAGTCAGTCTGAGTTTTTTTGCCTCAAAAAGAAAACTGATGCTGATATTATCACCATAGATCACCATTTTTTCAGAACCATCACCAACCAAACTCAAATAATACATAATAATACACTACTCTGCAAGGTGGCGACCCTGGGGTCCTTCGCGCAGCCCTTCTTGATGGCCGTGACAGCCAAGCCTGCGGCATCACACAGGAGGTGAGGCCTGAATTCACCTTGAAGGAATCTGTGAGTTGGCCTTGAACGTTGAATCTGAAAAAGATGAAGCACCAAAAACATCTGCAAATTGAGACAACGGCAAGACCAGTTTCACATCCTGCCACATCGCGTCACTTGGCTGAGGAAAACCCATGGAAAACCTATGATCGCATCCTATGATCGCATGGCTGCTGAATTGGAACCGCAGCCTGGAGCACTAAAAGATGCCAAGATCAGCAACACAACTGCTAAGGTCCTGCAATCTGTCGCAAGGCTGAATCAAGAACCATCAACCAAACGGACCTCTTGAAGCGCGGCCCAGGATGCACAAAGCGAATCAAGCAAGTCCAAAGTTTTGAAAGTCCCAAAAAATACGTTTTTTTCTGCTACATACTTATTTTTATTTTTACATATAATATCATATAATAATTATATTAATATTATATTTATGTGATGCGCACACAAACACACATGTATATTATGCCACATCTTCCATCTGGATTAGGTTCCCCCAAAAAAACAGGCTGTCCCTTTTCATCGTTGGTTTCCCAATAAACATCTGATGAATGCAGAATAATTACATATAATTTTGGGGTTCCCCATTTGAAGAAACCTCCATCTCAGCAACTCTCGCGCGTTCCTGGGATTAATGCGCCCA
>Ga0126342_10014576_pt1 | contig 13862 bp, 12 predicted proteins | sample Cyp1metagenome_FD_92528 | JGI IMG/M metagenome (GOLD analysis project Ga0126342, IMG submission 92528) | Coral microbial communities from Lord Howe Island, Old Settlement Bay, Australia - Cyphastrea 1 metagenome | ecosystem: Host-associated > Invertebrates > Cnidaria > Coral ...
CAAGGTGGTGCCCCATAGTTAGCTAAGTTGGTTTATAACTCCCATAACTATGGTTTATGGCAGATATAACTATAGTCAATGGGATTTATAAACCAACTTATAACTGGGGGGCACCATCCTGCATGAATTTTAATGGATACCTAGATTAAACATGGGTTAACCAACAAGATATAGGGATTCAATGGCGGCAAATGTCGAAATGTCTATAATTATGTGAATGATCTGGGTAAATTCTAACGACCTCACTGATCTCCCTCACTGGAATCATGATTAATAAGGGAAATCATCCCCAAATGGCCGCAAGATTCAGGTTAGTGAAATATTTTAATTTACCCAGATATATTACCAAGTAATCATGAAAAAAATATTATTTGGTGATATATTAGTGTTATATTTGCCAAATATATTTTGTGATAAATTAGTGATATTTACCAAATGGATACCTATTAAGTATAGGTTAGTTATTTATCATACCTTGAAGGATGTTGGTCCCATAGATATAAAGATACCCATAATTGTTTAGACCCATGGTTACAATGGTGCATCACGTAAGATAAATGGTATTGATTTATCGTGGATTCAAAATGAATTTAAACCTGTGATTTAAACCCATGGTGATGGATGTAAACCATAAGCTAACCCATGGTAATGGGATTAATATCCTAAAGTTGACCAAAAATAGCCATTAAGGTATAGTTTGTCATTTAGTCCCATGTCAACCAGTGGGTATTGTTTCATGGTTGTTTTCCCCGTAAAGAGGTGATGTTTTTTCACCATGGGAAAGCTTCATCAACCGACTGGTTGGGTAGTTTTCGACCATCCGTTGTTGTCTATTGCTATGGAAAGTAATCCAAAAGATAATATGAATCTTGGATATTACCATGGAAAGATCCAACAAGATATCTTGGTCTGTTGATCTTACAAGACCAAGATATTGCTATCAATCTAACAAGATGATATTACCATGACTTCCAAAATATGGCGACTTTGATCGATTCTTGATGGCTAAATCCCCATTGTTCTGAGTTAACTCCCAAATGTTCCAAACAGTAGTGCCCTATATCACAGTCAAAATATGTCAAAATAAGGAAATGGAAAAAAGAACATGAACAATGTCCCAATTTGTCGATAGTCAGTCAACCTTATTACATCCCAGTCAAGTTTATGTGCTGGTTGATACTCAAAAAAGTTGCAAAAACAATGTCCAGAGATTGGCTAGTTCCATATTAATCATATGAGCCACATACATCAAGGTTTCCATAAATGGTGTTACCCCAATGGATGGTTTATTTCATGAAGCATCCCAATCTAAAATGCATGATTTAGGGGTACCGCGATGACTTATGAAACCTCCATATATGCTGGCTATTTCCAGAGATTGGCTATATCCCAATGTTCCTACAGTCGCCTATCTCTGCAACAACACCATTATGATTCCATATAATTTTTAGGATTATCCCTCATCAACACCATTATAACACCATTTGGTTTGATGAGGGATAATTGGTTATATGCACCATAAAGATGTTGGTTTGTAAATCATGAAATAACCCCCATGAAATCATGAACTAGTTCGTTATATCTACCATAAACCATAGAATTCATCCACAATATCCAGTCACCACCAACCACCAACCAGTATAGATCCAGCAACTTCCATAGAATTCAGCCTATCTCTGGTTCCATTCAGCCTTGGAACTTAAGCTCTGCCAGGGTCCGCGCGAGTGGACGCCCGGACGCATGTTCGCCTTGCTGGCGTTGCAGGGGATCCACAGATGGAGTGAGTGGGATTGGGACCTTTGGGACCGTCCGGGAATGGTACAGTGATGGGCCTAAACAGTTATATGATCCCAATTTGATATGAACAGTGATAATCCCATTAAAACACGAAAAAAATGGCCATATATCCCATTAAACAGTTAGATTGGGATCATATTAGTACCCATATATAGTGGTTTAATGGGATTCAATGGTGATTCAATGGGATTTAATGGGATACATGGCCCTAAACATAGCTATTACTGTACCATTGGTAATTTAATGGTCATTTAATGGTGATTCAATGGGATTTCTTAGATTCTTAGGATATATGATGGTATACCCGGCCTGGTAAACATTCACAGTTTGCGACATAGAAAATGGTGATCTATAGCTGATTTACCCATTAAAAATGATGATTTTCCATAGTTATGTTAGTTTATCAGAGGGTATAAATGGTACCATTAACTCCTATATATGTATAGGATATAACTATATGGAATCATATATAAATGGTATCTTAAATGGAATTATAATTCCTATAACTGAGGATATGTATCATTATAAACCCATTCATGACTGTTAAGGGCCATAACTGTAGGGATTTTCACCACAAAAAATTGCGAAAATGGGTGGATTGAAGGGAGTTCACCGGGTTTTTGAGCAATCTTGGCTGACTGACCATTTCCCAAATTTCATCCATTGTGCAGGATGGGGCCCCCAAGATAGCTAAGTTGGTTTATAAGTGGCTGAATTCAATGGTTTATGGTAGATATAACGAACTAGTTAATGGGGATTAGTTCATGGTTTATAAACCAACGTAAAAACATCACTGGGGGGGCCCCATCCTGTGGGCATTGGTGAAAATCAGACCAAGAATGCGATCATGAACTCGCAAACTCGCAAAAAGAGATGGGAATCTGTGAGCCCCTGGATCTTTGATGGAAGTGTTCCTCCAAGAGAAAATCGCACACGTTTATGCTGGAAGAGCTGCACACGTCAAGGACTTTTTATCTCAGTGATCCATCGAAACATTGATAGAGAAAGAAGAGCAGCGCAAAAATTAACACTAAAAACATCTAAAGACATTTGTGTTTATCACTATTAGATGTTTATGATTGTACATTTCAAATCACGTCAAAATGAAACATGTGTCGATCATAAGTCCCAAAGTGTCATCATAGGATCATAGGAGATCCCTTTCGACAAAAAAAACATGGGTTTCCTACGGGAGGCCCCAGTTCGGAATCGCGTTCAGTTGGTGAACATGACTATGTTATAACAATAGTGTATGATACGCAAATAATTATATATAAATATATATATATATTTAGATGGGGTTTTAAACCAACAAACAAAACTGGGGGGCACCATCCTGAAAATCCATTGAGAGACCGTCCAAGGACGGCGGTGACGGCCGTCACAGCGGTAGCCTTCAGCAAGCAAGTGGGCGTGGGATACTCAAATCATGGCGCGGCGTTGCGACAGTTGTGTTTTACATGCTAAAAATGGTGGGTTTTCCTTGGTCAATGGGGATACAGGATGGGGCCCCCCAGTGATGTTTGTTGGTTTATAAACCATGATAATCCCCATTAACTATAGTTATATCTACCATAAACCATAGTTTTTTCAGCCACTTATAAACCAACTTAGCTATCTTGGGGGCCCCATCCTGTAGTGATAACCAACTATACGTACGAAGTACTCAAAATTCATAAAATACGTGTTGGTTGATTGTAGTGATGGTAATAGTAATAGCTGTAACTGGATTTGTTTTGTTCACCCAACCAGCAAAAGATTTGATTTGGCCATGCCACCCTTGGCTCAACCAGAGATTTTGTTGTAGATCATTGGTTGTGTGGAAGAATCCTGATGTCCGCACTAGCTTGATAGTTCAACGAGATCGACCCCAAATCAATCAACCCCGGATACTTTAATCCTAGCTAGTCTTTTGGTATTAATGGGAATATCTACGGTCACCAGCAAAGAATGTGTCATTTTTTGCATGCTATCTGGCTGATTGGCAATGTATAGTTCAGGGGGATCCTCAAAAAGTGACTGGTCCTAAGATGCCACTCCCAACCAAGCAACGCAATGGAATTACCAATCCGGGGTTCACATATTGCCAATGAAACCATCGTATTCCAGGTATGTTTGGCTGAATCCCCAGTCTGACTGATCCATTAATATCCCTAGTGTTTTATGGGTTCACATATGTTCACATCAACCCTTTGATGGCGAGATCGATTTGTCTGAAAATTGGCTAACCCAAAATCCCATGGTTGATCATCTAGTTGCCCCCGTTCAATGGCCTTGAAACCGGGACATACTCCATGTTCAGATACCCCAAATCGAGGTAGTGGCGGCACTCACTGGCAGCCTTTTTACCATGAGCACTGCCGCCCCTTGACGATTGAGACATGGGTTTCGGCATTTTCAGGGGGCCCAAAGGGTATAGGGTGGTCTTTTTTGTGCCACTAACACCTTTGGAATCCAATGCATCATAGTAGCATGTACAGAATGTCTGAAACATCTTCAGTGAATACCAGAAAAAAATAATGTCAACCCTGGTTTTTGATAAACCCCAAATGGCTGCTTAATTGGGGGGGTATCATTTAAGTATCAGATTAAGAGATTAAGACTCCTGGGGAAGTACCCCCCTGATGAATAAACTATGGTTTAGTCTCATGAGGGGTTGACATTAGAAGCAGAAACTCAAGATGTCAGTCAGATCTCAACAATTTAGTTACCTTCTGGTAAACATTCACAGTTTGCTATTGAAAATGGCCCATTGAAATAGTTGATTCACCATTAATAACATGGTGATTTTCCATAGTTTTCTGTATGTGTACCAGAGGTTTTTTTGTCATGGCAAGATAATCACCCAGCCCAGGTGCTGTTCCCTGCGGCCATAGACCTTTGCTTGGCGTTTTGCCTTGGAACGGGGGGGTCAACTGTGTGAGATGTATCAGATATATGTATATAGTATTTAATAGTATATGTAGATTAAGAATGATGTATAGAGATATTTGATACAACTTGGTATGTATAGTATATATTTATACATATATATATATATATTATATTATATATATATACATTATTTGTAGCTATTGTAGGTATGATATTAATTGGATTGTATTTTTCAAGAGCGCTCCACCTTTGAATGGATTCACAGGAGTTTCATCCCAGGAATTGTCAGAGGTTCTCAGTACAAATGCTTGATTCTCAAACAATGATGGGTAGATCCCAGACCCACCATACCTCATGAATATTCATGAATCCATTACTTATTGTTTTGAGCGGCTGGCAGTGTTTGATGGTTGAATTCAGCATTGGTTCGATAGTACTTCAGGTTGTAAGAATTCTACCATGCGATTTCGTCTCCTCTCACAAGCTTATTTTTTGGATGTTTTGAATGTCATTCAACATGTTCAGCAGCCATGCAAATATCTGGTTCAGTGTGACATAGCCCATTCCCATTCCCGAGGTATGTCGATATGAGGCACCCTGAGTGCAGCGATGAAGAGGGTTCCACGTGAATCCCATATGCAAAGTTGGCTTATATTTGTGGGTCAAAATTAAAACCGAAGACGACGACCGCTGGTTTTGGTCGCTCCTAGTATTCGCCCATCATACTTTGGGTATTTTTGGGTTGCCCAATTTGGGTTACCACGCCTTAGTATTTTGTGTGGCAGGGTGGGGGATGTTCTCATAGCACATTGCGTCAGCAATACGAGCATGGTTCATGGGCATTCTTGTGTTAATCCAGGATTCATCAACCAGTTTCCGAACGGCGGGGTCCCAATGGGGTGCCCTATGTCAGGGTTGACATTATTTGGTAACTCATTCGGCAAGATTTGTGTTGTCCTGCAGCTTGTCATATCGCGAATCGCTCTTGCTCGGAAATGAAATCAACAAGCCTCGATTGTAATCTTTCACCATAGATGTGCTTTTCCCATTGGTTGGTTGATTAATAGAGGACATTACCCTCTGGTAAACTAACATTGCTATGGAAAATCACCATTTTTAATGGGTAAATCAACTAGAAATAGCCATGTTCAATAGCAAACTATGGAAAATCATTATTTTAATAGGTAAATCATGATTTTCTCAACATGGGCAATCTAGACCATAGCAAACTCTTAGACCAGTGCCAGGACAGAGCGTTGTTGTCAGCCCAGAATTTGCTGCACCTTTTGGTTTTGATTTTTGGAGCTCCTTGGCTGCATCACGTTGCTTAGATCGACTCCCAGAATCTGACCTCGAAGGTTCAACCGGTTTTTGTCGCAAGTTTGGCGGCCTTTTGTTAACATTCACAGTGTGCGACATTGAAGCCATGGCCCATTGAAATAGTTGATTTACCCATTCATAACATGGTGATTTTCCATAGTTTGCTATTGAAAATGGTTATTTCTAGTTGATTTACCCATCAAAAATGGTGATGTTCCATAGTTATGTGGTCACGTTTACCAGGCCGGATATGTTCTACTGCAGTGTCAAGATGTGTCCCGTTGCAGCCCATGTCATGATGTCCATCATGAATCAAACCCTGCGTCCGCACGGGTCACAGTTCCCCAAATAAAAAGATGGTGTCTCTTCTAATTATTGTAAATGGTCAATCAGATCTTTATCAATGTGTGGGTGATATTGTGATATTGCACTAAATATGATGAGCTCTATGCCCTCTGCAAGCTTGACATTTTTCGAGGAGCATATATGGTATGTATATTACTAGGTATACAAGAATAACTAGTTGGTGGTTTGGAACATTTTTTATTTTCCCATATTGAAAATAAGAATCCCAACTGACGAACTCCATCATTTTTCAGAGGGGTTTGTTGGCTCAACCACCAACCAGATCAGTTTCTCCAAGACAGATTTAGGTTCCTATATTATCTTCGGGTATCTTCCAGATGTTCCTATCGAGTTGTTTCAACACCAAGAACTCGTCCGAGATTCGATTCGAAAAATCGAGGTCATCATTGCTGTGGCTGGCACGTACTTGTCCGTGCTTGACCTCATCCAGTGATGAACTGCAACTGCGACGCAGGTCGTTCAGGTCGTTTTTTGGAACAGCTTGGTAGGTAGGGAAGGGCTACCAGGTACCAAAAGTTCCCGAGCCAGTTCTTCAAGTGGAAGGTAGCGGTCATAAAGATACATAGCATTTTACCAAGATAAGTAGTGTTTTACCCGATCACAAAATACCGTGTACTTTTCTTGTTCAAACCAACTGCGGAATGGTATAAGATGCTGTCAATGTTGATATCATTTGGTCTACCACATTGCAGGAACAGTACATATTCGATGTGATCGAGTGCCATGAAAAAGTGGCCAGTCAGACATGGGGGCAGTGCGGAAAAAACATGTGGTGGCAAAGATGGACAAAGATTTTTGTGATGGTCACAGACTCTTCAATTGTGTGTATCTGGTACTCACTCTATTGTCTTTATTTGTTTGGCAATTTCGTTTGTACATTGGAAGGCTCCTGCGCATGAGTGAAGCATTTCAAGATATCAATTTCGCACCTAAATCATCAGGAATGACTTCACATTGCAAGTCCCAAGTCAGTGGTCCCATGCCTTATGTCAATAGGAATTTCAGGATCCTAAAATGGAGGTACATTAGTACCATATGTTTGGCCATATGAATTGTGGGTATATTCCCTAAAGAATAGGCCTGAAATATAGGCCTTATATTATATGGTAGGTACCTCCATCTGTTGGATCCTGAAATGGCCATTGATTATGTGTCACCCTTGAATCACAGCCCACCTCTGGTTGCAATGAATTCTTCCACGAATGACTTGTCGCAGATCACTGGATGGGATGGTTCCCGGCAGTTCTCGAGGGATTACAAGGTCAGATAGGTCAGATGGGTATGCAGATGTGGACATAGACTAGGTCAATCTTACATGGGTACTTTAATCCTTTAGTCTTTTGGTATGGGAATATCTACTAACCAGCAAAGAAATTATTTTTTTGCAGGGTATCTAAGATTGGCAATGTAGATGATTGCTTGGTGTCTTTGTGGAAAAATTGCAAGGATTTGATGACATGCCAGGAAACAGGCTTGATGCCAGGATGCATGATGTCTGTTTGTGTTTAGGCCAGTTGCCTTTCGCGAAAACCAGAAGCCATAATTTTCTGGCATTGGCGTTTCTTTGATGTACATCACAAAGAGTTTCTGCAGGCGGCCAAGATTTCCGATTCTGTGGTTCTCCCACCCCAGCCCCACCCCAGCCCCACCCCACCTCATGACCATACAAGTGCAATTTAAGAATGCCTAGCGCAAGATCAAGAACTTGTGCAAGTAAAAGTGAACGTTGTTGCTCGACCCCATCTCACCTCATCCCCCACCCCACCCCAACCCCCCAAAAATATCCAAAAACGCTTGCGACCAGTGTCCCGGTCGCCAGCAAAAAAACATGCATCTACACATATCTGCAGATACGGGTATGAGTAGTATTCATCCATATTCATCCCATTTTTCTTGCTTGATATCACAATGTTTGATGGTGAATACCCAGAAATAGATCCTTTGCAGCTCAAAAGCCAAAAGCCCGTTGAATTTTCCGCAAAGAATTGCTGACCAGCTATACCAAGAATCCCAGCTATTTTGATGTTTGCCAGGGGTACAAGGTTTTGACCCATCCCCGATACATGTCCAAACATGGCACGCCACTGACTTGATAAAAGAACTGCTGGGAAACTCCTGCGGCTGGTGTGTCATGCCCAGCGGTTTTTGGGTGCAAGGGTGCCGATGGCTGTGACGTGACACACCCCGAACGCCCCAAGGCAGGCGTTGAATTTTTGAGATGGTCCTTGCCTTGACAACTTACCAAAAAAAAACAATGTTTGATTGTGAATCAGCATTGTCCACATTGAAATTAACTTATTTTGGGTATGCCCCATTTTCAGACACACCACATATGGAAGTTTCATTCTACTCTCTGAAACATTTCATTCCATCCAGGGGGTGGACCAGACATCGAATTTCAGCTACTTGGAGGTCACACGAAATCAATCAACGAAACGGGGACTTACTAACCAGGCTTAAGTTAAGCCTGGTTAGTAAGTCCCCGTTTCGTTGATTGTCCCATTTACAAATGGGCTGCAACCCCAGTGACTAACCACTTACGATCCGTGGATGGTTGGATGATCCTCCATGGAATGCTGTGGCTTTTTAACCAAGTGAGATGCGCGCTGGAAGGAAATCCCTACCTGTGGCATGGCCAGTGGGGTAAAAAATCTAGCCGAACAGAGGAGTGAAAACCACCTAAAATGGGGGACTTGGACCAACTAAAATCAGGATTTACCATCTGGTTATGACTAACATAGCCATGGAAAGATCCACCATGTTTAAGTTCGGTAAACCATCTATTTCTATGGGCCATCTATACCATGGCTATGTTGGTCACAACCAGAGGGTAACCATTTTCCGTGACACGGTGGCATTCAAAGAGCATGTTGATCAAGGCAAGGACGGTTCTGACCAGGATCGTGTTTTTTATGACCTGGATCGTCCAGGAAAGCGTCACGTTTTGGTGATCTTGGCTGTCATGTAAAACATCATCCCATGAAACTAGGGAGATACCCAATTTTATAAACCTCAAACTTCGGGATGGTACCATCTGGTTGTGACTAACACTTCACCATGGAAAGATCCACCCATTTTTAAGAACGGTAAACCATCTATTTCTATGGGCCATTTTCCATGGCTATGTTAAATAACCAGAGGGTATCCCAAACTACAATGTCTTGATTAACTGTCTTGAGTGTCTTGAGTGTCTTGGGTATCTTGGGTGTCTTGACGTTCGAGGTTTCTGCGAGCGTATTCTGTATGTTGATCGGTTCAGCTTTGAATGATCTTTACTTCAGTTGTTGAGGGTATCAAAACTCGGCACTGAGCAGGAAAAAGCAGGAGATATCTTGCACACATCCAAAGCCCCCAGTGATATGGACAAGAGGGGAGCAGACGCAAGACTACATGCCCAACAATCATTTCATGTGCAGCCACCACGTTGCAAAGATAGGCACACAATACAACTCCAAAGACACCTTCCGGAAAGATTGAAGAGTGCCTCGAAACCATGGTCCCAGTCGCAGAGAGGAAGCGTACCATTTTCTGGATGACCAATGCAACAGCTCTCCACAAAAGGAAAAATCTACTCCGGCCTGTATATGGAGGTTTCCAAAAATATCGCTACCCCTAAAGCATTCATTTTAATAGGATCCATGTTCCATACCTCAGATGGTTGCCCCCTAAGTTTGAATGGATTGGTTTAAGGGAAAATCGAAACCGGAAACCATAGATTTTCCCATGAAATTAATGGGGCTTTCCTAATTTTCCCGTGAAAACCAATCCATTGAAAGTTTGGGGGTCAGTTTGGTGAAGTGTTCTGTCAGCAAACACTGAGCCTGGACCAACTTCCGATGATCCCCGGGACAGGGGACAGGTCGCGTAAAGGTCGCTAGCTCCAAAGGAGACGCTAGCGACGCTAGCGGAACAGAGACTCCGATCAACCCGGTGGAAAGTGGTGGAAAGGTCATCATCAACGCTTGACTCCAGAAATACCCGGCCTGGTAAACTTACAAAAAGCTATGGAAAGATCCACCATGCTATTAATGGGTAAATCCACTATAAATGCACTATACATGGTAATTTTCAATAGCAGACTGTTAGTATACCAGAGGGTAGAGATGATGTTGAAGCAGCCAAGAAACTGGATCTGTGATGATGTGTGAATCCGAAGGCTTCAATGGATTTATTCTGCTTAGGTGCTTGTTTCAATTTTGGCTGCAGTGGGTCATCATCACTTCGATGATCCACAGTGCTGTCAGATTTCGCCACAATCGGATGTATCACAATTTATTGGTTGGTAAACATACAAAAAACAATGGAAAATCACCATGCTATGGGTAAATCAACTATTTCGACTGGATCATTTTCAATAGCAAACCGTAACAAATTACCAGAGGGTATACCATCATATATCCCATTAAATCCCACTAAATCCCATTAAATCCCATTTTTTATCACCATTGAATCCCATTAAATCACCATTTTCAATGTCGCAAATACCAGAGGGTTTGCAGAAATTCCTTTCGCATCTACCCAGCATTGGTTCACTTTGCAGCGGCAGCGTTTCGCAGGTATGTTCCTCTACGCCGACCTCGCAGACAGTGTGGGCCCCGTGGGCCCCGTGGGCCCCCGGCTCCGTGGGGCAACCGCAGTTCATCAAGCCATGTGGGGCAACCTCAAAATGTGGATGGTTGGTGGTTAATAATGGGTCACTAATGATGGTTAATCATGGTGAATAATGGTGAATAATGGTGAATAATCACTGGTTGGTGGTTTGGAACATGAATGTTATGAATTCCCATATTCCCATATATTGGGAATTTCATCATCCCAACTGACTTTCACTCCATCATTTTTCAGAGGGGTGGCTCAACCACCAACCAGTGTGGATGGTTTTCAAGAAATTCAGTACTCAATTCAGAATTGCCCTAACTTTCTCTGGAAATATCTAGAACCTAGGTTCGTTGCTTGAGTCAATTCTTGCACATCCAGATTTCTAAACGTGACATCCCATCGCTTTGAAATCACGTCTCGGTGATCCAGAGGAATTTCCGGTCGGAAAGGGTGAGCGAAAAAAACTGACAGAAGAGCAACACTTGGTGGCTCATCCCACGGCTCGTAAGTGGGTTATAACCCCAATTATAAATGGGATAAGTAGGGTTAATCCACTTCTAATTGGGGTTATAACCCACTTACTAAGTGGGATGAGCCACCAAGCATTCAATCCCCCAGTATCAAAGTGCAGATACACATTTCTTTCGTTCACCGTTAGTAGACCCCCATTTCCATTGGTATATTCCGCAAAGGCTCGAAAACAACACCCATGGAAAAAAAAGAAAACATTGATAAGATGTCAATGCCATTAAGAGCTGTTTCATACCATGATTTCGTTCCGGTCATTATTGGTCAACCATTTATGTTATATAGTACCATAGTAAAAAGTTTAGTTTGTTGACCAATAGTACTAACTATTACAGTACTAACTATTACCATTTAGTACCATAAAACTAAATACAGTTCCTATCAATCTTTCGTTCCTGTAGTGAAACTCTGAAATCCGATTATCAGTTGTTCTTCGTGAAAAAGCCAATGGTTTCGTGAAATGTTTCACCATGAAAAAATCCATCAGAAATCATTCCCATCTAGTTGGTTTCAAACGTGAATGGATTATTTTCCATTTCATATATGGGATGTCATCCTTCCCATTGACGAACTCCATCATTTTTCAGCATGGTTAAAACCACCAACCAGCCATGAATCACATCACAGAAAATCCGGAAAAATCACCAAAAAATACAAACAAACAAAAAAAACACCAGAAAATCCAGAAAAAATCCAGAAAAATCCCAAAAAAAAAACACGAAAATCCCATGAAGAATTCCATGATCCAGGTCATCGTGGTCCTTTCGCCTGGCAGAGGCGAAAAAGCGGGCCTTTTGAAGCCACAATTGTTCAGAAAAACTATGGGAAAATATGTGGTCTGATGTGGTTTAATGGGATTGTTTGTTTGTTTTTGTTTACCCTTTTGCAAATCGAACACGGCCATGGAAAATAACCAGTTTGTAGATGATTTACCTCTTTAAAATGGTGACCAGTGGACGGAGCATGGCGCCAGGCTCCTGATGAACTTCTGCGCTCTCACCGCCCACGTTCTTCACACGGTGCGACGTTCAACCAGCTCAACATAGTTCCCCTCTGGTAACGTGTTGCGAAGTGGAAAATCACCATCTTGAAGAACGGTAAATCAACTATTTCTATGTGCCATGTTCAATAGCTATGTAGCAAATTACCAGAGGGTATATCCATCATATATTCCATATATATATATATTCCATACATATTACATATTATTCCATATATATTCCATATATATTCCATACATATTCCATATATATATATATATATTCCATATATATTCCATATATATTCCATATATATTCCATATATATATATATATATTCCATATATATATATTCCATATATATTCCATATATATTCCATACATATTCCATATATATATATATTCCATATATATTCCATGTATTCCATATCTGACTGAACGTATAACCCATGGCCTCTTGTTTGTTGATGGAACCATCCCAAAATGAGAGTCGGATCTGCAGATCTTTGGGAATCGGGGCGGAATCGTAGCCCGAGCCAAAAAACGGCAAGCCCGCACAATACTGTGACAGTAAGGGTTTCTTCTTCAATTATATATACAATGTGGGGCCCCCAAGATAGCTAAGTTGGTTTATAACTCCAATAACTATGGTTTATGGTACTTATACCTATAGTTATGGGGGTTTATAAACCAACTTATAACTGGGGGGCCCCACATTGTAATTATCTGGGTAAATTATAACCACCTCACTATGTAAATTATCTGGGAAATTAGTATACATGTATAAAATTGTTTGGGGGTGAATGTTTATGTTTATATGAAATATTACAATAATTATATTATACATATATATATATATGTATGGGGAAATAATAACGACCTCACTGCGACCTCACTGGAAATGATGGTTAGTAAGGGGAAACATCCCCAAGATAGCCTTATTTCAGGTTAGTGAATTAATATTTCAGATACCCAGAATTATGTAATAATTATGTGAATTATCGTAAATTCATATTCAGGACCACTATTCTTCGAGGATGGGTTGTTTTTTGGGGATTCATTAGCCCTGTCAGTCCCATGTCCCATGTCAATGTGACCTGGGTGGTTTCACCGAAGTCAAAGGTCATCTGTGCTCTGTGGGGTTCATCCCAATGGATGTCAATGGGAGATCTTCAGGATCCAACAGATGCTACGTAAACGTACCATATCTTTGGCCATATCTAGTTTCCATGGCCATAGAGTAAAATGTGAAGTAAAAATTGGTCTCAAATAACCATACAGGATGGGGCCCCCTTCAGATAGCGTGAACCGTTGGTTTATTTTTGTGGCTGAAAAAACTATGGTTTATGGTAGATATAACGAACTAGTTCATGGGGATTATTTCATGGTTTATAAACCA
>Ga0126342_10014577_pt1 | contig 13862 bp, 14 predicted proteins | sample Cyp1metagenome_FD_92528 | JGI IMG/M metagenome (GOLD analysis project Ga0126342, IMG submission 92528) | Coral microbial communities from Lord Howe Island, Old Settlement Bay, Australia - Cyphastrea 1 metagenome | ecosystem: Host-associated > Invertebrates > Cnidaria > Coral ...
AAACAAAATGGCCGCGTCGCTTTTACCAGACTCCACTTTATGTATTTTTCCCTCCCCTCTCCCCTTCATTTTTTCTTCGGTTCCTTTTTTGCTTACCTACCTTTCGTGTTCCCCCTCTCAAGTTGTATTTCTAAAAATATTTCTTGTTGCAACGCTAGCCCCAAGGGATGCCTGGATGCCCTGCTCCAGGTGCTACCAGGGAGCCTGGAATCCTGGTCTTGCGTCTCGAAGGCCCCTTGTTCTATGCAAACGTGGGGATTCCCAGGCTGCTTGCCATGCTTGCCACGTAATGATGTGATGTTTTGCGCCACTTGAGAGGATCAGTACATGATGTGACGCTGGTGTCCAAGGTTGAGCGCTTGCAGGAATGGGTGGAGGAGGAGGACTGAGTTGAATCTCATCGCATGGAACGAGAGTTGTATCCTGTTGATTCCTGTGGGGTCATGGGTCATCACAGGAGTTGGAATTGCAAGAGAAGGAAGATATCATCGGCATTGTGCTCTCAGTGCCTTGGCCTTGCTGGCCTTGCTGGCCTTGCTGGCCTTGCTCAGTCTCTTTGCATGGAGAGCATTCGAATTCACATGCATTGATTTTGTTTGGCAGAGGTTGCGTTGGGGCAGATTGGTCACCTCCATAGATTGATGCTGGAAGGACCTGTTTTTGGTTGGTCATGGTTGGTAAAACAGTGTTAACTCGTTGCTTGTTCAGTAGTTCTACTTGTTGTTCAGGTGGCTGCTCAGTTCAAAGCGTAACCGTCCCACACCGTTGCGAACCCACCAAGGCTTCAGCTATTCCCTTCATGGATACCACTGCTATTCACTCCTTGGTAGCCCTTTCCAAGACGTGCCTCGTCTGAGATTTCAAAGGTAAAGGCGGCCTAAAATGCCTAAAGGCGTCAAAGTCAAAGTGATGGCATGTGGCAAACTGCAGTGGGAGAGTGGTCTGTTTCTGGCAGCTAGAACTGTTGTGGGTTGTTGTGGTTGCCCTTGCCCAGGGTCACCAGATTCAGCTCCAGGGTGTTGAACATGTTGAGAATTGCCCCCTCTTTGCTGATGTTTTGACAAGTACGACCTTGACATTCATATATCGTGGAAGGAGGGGGCGGCTTATGGAGGCTTATGGACATGAAATCGGTACATATTCAGAGAAGCATATTTCGACTACATTTTCAAACGGCCGAAACTCCGTGCTCCCTGTGAGCCCTACATGTCCCGGATCAAAATGGCTAACAATAGCATCATAGCAACAATCCCTCAAATCCTTGGGCTTGATCCTTACAGTCAGCGTGCTCGATCTGCCTCGAGGTGTGCTGATAGAGGCACTTTGTTTTGTATGGCCAACACCTTTGGCCAGACAGGGCGCCACTTGCCTTTATTTGTGACTTCATGACGTTCAAATTGACAGGGTTTGCAACCCAAGCTACCACGATGTGTTGGTTCTCTGAAAAAGTGGAACCAGTGATGAAGGTGATTAATCCATTGAAGGAGAATGCAACATGATGCACCATTTTTGGTTGTACTTCCAAGCACGTTCAATTTGGATTGGCGCATGCCAGCTTCGTCCTTGTTGCCGGAATGGCTGACCTCGATTGATACTTTCCCCGGAAGGTTTAAAATCAAAAACAAACCATGTGAAGTGTCAACAGATCGTTTAGATGCTTGGTTTGGCCCACAGGCATTGCACAAGATCAGTTGGAACCAATCCTCGAAGATGCTGTGAAGGATCCCTTTCTCAAATCGCAAGTCCGCAATTGCTCCAGTTGCTTGGCGTTGAGACTGGGAGCAACTGATGTCGATGAGTGAGGTCACATCATATCCTGGATCCTGTTTTGGAATTGATGGGCTCAGGATTCCAAAACACATACAGGCAAGGGTTCAAAAGTGCTGTTCATGAAATGTCATCAGCTATATTCAGTGTTCACCGCACGTATTGGAAGCAACACGTTTTCCGGTCAGCAATGATGGTATTTAGATTGCCCTCGGCTAGATTGAACACAACCGTTTTTGTTCAGAACCCTGACGCTTGACGCTGCATCGTTTACCTGTAAAATCTGAATGATGACAATGCGGAACCATTTTTCTTTGATTTCATTTTTGGGCGCCAAAGTTCTTGAACCGTGCGGCGTAACTCTTTGCATGGAAGCCCCACTGCTTTGATTTTTGTTTGGAACAAGTTTTAATGTTTCGAAATCCACCGGACAATGAACTGGACATGTGCGAGAAGAGAACATGACCTGGCTTTGTTGCGGATGTTTGTACGATTTCATGCTAGGTGTGGACGACTTCATTCTTCTGATTCGAAAATATCGAGAGGCCTGGGACATGTTTTGCCCCTTAAACACCTTATCGCAGGAAGTTTAGAAGTCAAACTTCCGACTTATGGACAGATGCAGCAACAGTTGTGCGAACAGTCAGAGAAGAGAAAGAGTCAGTGGAAAGAAGATCAGAAAAGAGAAAGAGTCAGAGAAGAGAAACAGTCGTCAGAAGAAAGAAGATCAAAGTACGCGAAAAGGTGGAAAAGTCGCGAAACACTGTTTTTCCATAATTTTTCCAATTTTTCCCAACTTTTTGAGGCACTCACCTCTCCTATATAGGTTTCCTATCTTGGAAACTTCCGCCACCGCCTCGTGCGGTACTATTGGTAATTATGACTACTGGATCTAAACTTTGCGAAATTGTCAATCAAATAATTAAGATGGTTCTTCCATGTTCTTCCTGTTTTGGTAAGGAATTGATAGCAAAGCAAATCCACACCGGTTCCAACCTGTGTGGTGCACACAACTGTCGAGAAAGGCAACATTTTTTGACACATATGAACTGTTCATTGTTAGCGTTCCATCAAACTCAAGTCTCCTGTGGTCACAAAAGCAGAGCGTGTTGAGCCTCAAATTTCTGTCAGACCATTGGACAATCAATTTCTCATCGTTTGGTCCGGGCATCAACGATCCAAACCAAGAGTTGCTGGTCCGCAAGATGAACACGTGTTCAAACTATTATATAAACTGGCGTAAACAATGGCGCAAGACACGGTAGACTTTTGGATTCCCACAAAACTACATCTCCGAGAACCCACACCTTCAATTCAATCTTGGACTGGGATCCGGGTTCAAATTAGCCGATGTCATGTCAGATTAGTATTGACAATCAGTTGCCAGCATGCTGTATGATAGTATGTCGCACAGCACAAAATGTCCCATGGGTCTCAGCTTCAATGTGGCTGGGGGGTTGGAGTGAATGTCTGAGCGTGTGTATTACCAGAACCATTTTTCCCAACTTGAAATGGATACTTATTTTGAATAGAAAATTGCAGTTTGAGAACTGATCATGTTCTCACCTGTTCGCCAGAATCTGCAGAACTGCCTCAAAAGGTAGCAGAGAATGATAGGGAAGCATCTAAGGTATCTATAAACCACGTTAAATCACAGTGTCTTGGCATTGTCTTGGCAGTACCGTTTTCCTGGCCCTGTTTCTCTTGGTTTGGCGTCTTTGTTATGTTTTTTCCGAACGCATAATAAGAGCATGTTTTGTTTTCCGCAGCTGAGACATGCTATGACTCTTTTGCTCTCGATGCTGCTACTCTTGGTCATGCTAGTACAGTATATACATGAATACGACCGCGTGTTTTCAGTAGCTGCAGCTGCTTCTATCGTCACGAGAAAATACTAGAGTAGACATCTACATATTACATCATATTAATATATTACTAATATATCAGATATGTTAAATGTAACGTAATGTATATTTAGACGCACTTTGACTTTTATTGATGTCCAATGTTCCGATCGGAAACATGTTGCCAATTTGAATGTTCTTCTGGTGATTCTGCGTTTGTTTGCCTTTCTTTTTCTGGACTTGGTCTTCGTCTCCTCTTTTGCCCTCTTTGTTTTTCTCGCTATTGTCGCTCTCGCTTCAATACAAGCTGACAAAAGTTTGTTCCCGACCGATCGCTGTCCCATCCTAGGGTATGATGGCTATATGGTTGCTGTAAGATGGATTTCCGTGGTCAAGGGCCACAATTTAATGCAGGACGAGGAATGGGCCCCTATGTCTTCCATGCTCTCCGCTTGGCCTGCTATCGATTTACGAAAATCCAGAGTCCCAGAGCGAGAGAAAAACAGTTGGGATCAGTTGGGAACCTTGAGGGTGGGAACTTTGAGCATCGATGCACCGTTGTTTGACTTTTCTCGATAAAGAACCAGGACATGTCCACTTGTTTAAAGGTCTTGATCACTAGTAAACCTATTCCAACTTCACGATCTTCACGTTTCTTACGATACGTGAGTATTTTTTATTTTTGGGGTGTTGCTGCGTATGGAAAGGGCAGAACTGTTTGCTATGAGCATCATGCCTAGTGTGAATCGAATCGCCATTTTACCTTTGTGCTTGGAGGCACCACCCATGAAAGATCAGAGGGAGGTGCCAGTGCTCCCGGTTGGTGTTTGGTTCCCCGCTCCGGTCAATCTCTATGTCGTTACATGTCGTTGTTGTAAGAAATAAGAAAAATTGCTGCTTCAGAGAAGGAGTGACATTTTGCAAGAATGTGAGCAGCTAGGAACAGGATATAGCAGCACACCTTCTTGTGGTTTGGGCATGGGCCGTTTGGCTGGAAAGTCCAGCACAAGCAGTTTCGGGACACTGGGCATCAGGTGCATCCATCCATCATGCAAGCCATCATGAAGTTGGTCCAAGTCCTTCAGTCTGAGCTGCGAGCAGCTTTGGAGGCAGCTGCAGCAGCTGTTTGTTTGTGGCCGATGATGGTGGGAAGACACTGTAAGACGGGTTGAGTATTCCAAAGATGTTGGTTGCTGGCGGGTTTACATATCTGGTTGAACTTGCTCCAGCAAGCTGCCTTTGACTATGCATGTCTATGTTTTTTTCTATAATTTTCTATCTTAATTTAATTTAGATGTGCGCATGAAAATATCTGTCCACTTGGTGCATGTGCAATGGAGACAGATCGAAGAGACTGAAGAGAGTATTGGAGTTATCCTGCCTCGTTCAGAAAAGGTTTCCTTCAGGAGAGGGGTGGGGCCGAAAGTCTATTAGATTCTATTCTCATCTATCCCATAGGATCCATGTATGGTATATATACTAACATTGGGGGTATATTGATGGTAAATGTTACCATATATAGCATACATGGATCCTATGGGTATTAGCAGAGCCATCTGGTGATCTTCAAGATATCATGGTGTCATGTGACAAGCGTTCCATCTGGATCCATTTGGGTCCATCGGGCCTTGGCCAATGGCAATGTCAAGCCCTGATAAATTGGGAGATCCCAAGTGTTGTGATAATATTTGCTTCTGAAATGGCACACCCCAGCCCAGAGGTTTGTGACATTATAATAAATTAATATAAACGAATTCAAATGTATTACAAATACTGTATATATCTGTATATATCCAGGTTTAGCATAGTCTTTTTGAGGATCATAGTGGTACTATGTGGTACTGGCATTCCTGCTAGGGAAGAGATCGAGCCAAACTCTCGGCTGGCTTGGAGATGCTGCGTTATGCCAAGGCCATTCCGGCTATGTCGACCGCGGAGTCTCACAGTGAACGCAAAAGGATGTTTTCACACATTGTCACATAGTATTTAAATATATTTAAGTGATTTAAATGTACTTAAATGTACTTAACATAATTTAAGATATGCTGTCACTGTTTTCAAATTCCCCGTGCGGTTTTTGGCATATGTTACATATGTTGATATTTTCGTGATGAACAATTGCGACTCTCTGAGATGCTGTTTCAACTGCCATGTCAGGTGGCCCAACTCCCTGAGGAGGAAGCGGCAACAAGGACGTTGGTGTCCTTGGAATTGGAGGAGGCCATCCAGAACCGCAGTGAGCTGGAACTGAAACAGGTGCGTGGGACATGAGTGATGGAGCTACTGCAGATTTTTGTTGGATGATCATCTGTTTGACACCCGTTTGGGAGAATATTCTATGCTTGTGTTAAAGGGAATTTGTGAAGCATTTCCATGCTGTTGCCTTGCCTGTTCGATGTCACAGCTTTTTGAGCTCGAAGCAGAGAAAGTGAAATGCAGAGGCAAAGCTTTGGAGACGATCACATTTCATCACTGCAATGTCAAGAGCCTGACACAGCACCTGAACCCACCAGCCACCACCTCACCAACTCGCAAAGGGGTCCTAGAAATCCTAGAACACGTCCACAAAATCACACCAACTCTTGCAGCTGACAGTTTGATCATGTTAATTAATGTTTGTTAATGTTTGATATCATTGGACTATTCGACAATGTGGGCATTTCAATTTTCGGCCTCAGATCTCCAGGTTTCGTTCAGAGTCGGCCCAAAAGCGGTCCCGCCATGGGGGTTCTCCAATCCACCAACACCTTGGATGAAGTCAGGACCGTGGCCGCAGTGGCTGGCGATGGCGTAGATACAATGAGCCCTGGCAAAAGGCATCAGAAGCATCAACAAAAAATAGGAGAGATTAGTAGAGTACTTTCATATATTACAATATATATGATTTACATAGATATTCTGATATTGGCTATAGGAATGGGTCATTGTCCAAGACCCTGGAAACCACATTTGTCAATTTCAGTCTTGCCATTAAACCATGCAATTTTCCCCATGCCCTTGTATTTTTGGGCAAGGGACAGCGACATGACGCATCGTGTATCATTTGCATTACCCTGGCTGTTGCATTTTTGAAGGACCATTCCGTTCCTGTCAGCGGCGTGTCCATAGAAATAATCAGCGAAATTATCATTGAACAGCTCTCATCATGTCCTTATAGAGAGTGATTTATTATATGTATTTTTTCTTCCTGGCAATATTTGGTGGAGCAATCCTTCGCAGCATAAACTTGCGGCACTTCTTTTGGAAATGTTTGTGATTTCAAGTCCAGAGTGTTTTGAGCTTCTGCACCCATGAAAGGGTAGTGGCCCATGGCGGGGAGAGGAGCAGAGCCGAAGATCGTGTAGGACATTTGTCCGTGGTGGGTAGATATCATCGGCTGCCTGCCCGACTTGAAGATGACTACAACGTTGAGAAGAAGGCATGTGATGCTGACAACATGAGTTATATGAGCCTGGAAGAAGGTTTAGGTATTGGTCGTATTCAGGGGATTTCTTGTTGATTGTTGAGCGATAGAGATTTATTACTGTTCTCAAGGCTGCAGTGTGTCTAGGCTTTGCGGGCGAGAATTCTCGAAATTTTGGAGCGTGTGCTACCTGCAGTTAGACTACTTTTCCCAGTTTTTCCAAACCAAAGGCCACTTATAGTCAATATAGTCAATAGCATCCACTAGCACCTAAGCTTGCTGAATGTTTCGAACGAACAGGGAACAAATCCATCAATTTTCATTTTTGCATCTCTAAAGGGAGCTCGTGTGTCCTGACTTGATGTTCTTATAAATCTTGATCGTCTTTGATGTGTTTTGCTTGCCAAGAACCAGCCGCTATGGAAGTAGACTGCACACTTCACCTTTCAAACAAACTCACCGGACAGCACTCCAAGATAACAGCCTGCTGGTTTGAATATGAGTATGGGCCAAAATGATTGAACACCCACTTGACTTTGGGCTGGTTTGTGCGTTTATCAATCCACATCCCATGGTTTATCATCATTGCCCTTCATGTTTCAATACTTGGTTTGTTGGATTTTCTGATGATATATGATGATAAACAGAAACCATCCATTTTCCAATGGCCACTGTTTATACGATAATCCCATGTCTATCAAGTCTGCCACTTCAGGCGCTCGGCACCGGGTACAACGGCTCCGTGCTCCTGGCGCGTGGGAAGACACGCATCGGGAAATTTGCCGTCAAGGCGAAGCTTCCCTTGTGAGAAGAGTATGAAGAGTTCATTTTTAACGTAATTTTGCAAGGTGATAATTTGATAGTTGTTGAGAATTTTCATTGAACCAATATTATGATAGTTGATCAGAATGTCTAAAAATTGCCAGAAGGGCCATAAGTGACTCTACTAACGCTAGGGTTTAAGTGATATCAGCTTGTAAAAAGTCGTATCGGGAGGCGGTGCGTTTTAAATCACCATGACTTTTAATACTTGTATTGTTTCATGGTTTTGGAGCTGTGTGAGTGGACAATGCTTGATTTTGGTATTGCAACCACTTTCAGTACTTGTATTGCAGAGATGAAACATGTTGTGCCACTTTGTTTGTCCTTTTTTGATGTGACTTTCCACTACCAGATGTAACTTTTCCGTGCTGACGCTTTGCCATGGGGATGTGACTTTCCCCGCATGATGTGACTAAAGTACAGTGTCAATGTACAAGAGCCAAGATGCATCATTGCAATCTTCAGACTATTTCAGACTTCATTCTGGATGGGGGTTGCCCTCCAAACTCATCCAACATTGCCGATGGGGATAGCGAATTGAACGGCAAAACATCAGAAATGGATAGGAATGGTTTTTGTTTGGTTTGCTTTGTCGAGCATATTGGTTTTCATGTTTTTACTGACTTGATACTATAGAAACCAATCATAAGAACGTTCCAATGATGGAGCTACTCTGCTTACTTCATTGCGTGTGCAGGCTTTCAAGCTTCACGGAGTCAGCAAGGAAAAGAAACAGGACTTTGGATGGCACAAACTCTTGCCCAAGGGGTGGCAGATCATGGCAGACACATTGAGATTCTAAGTTATACCATTATAACCGTTGGTGCAGCTTCAATGTGTATTGATTCAAACAGCTGCTTGGGGGGTTGGCAGGAACTGGCTTCTGAAGCCGAGATCTTCCTTAGCATGGACCATCCGCATGTGGTGCGACTCTTTGATGTTTATGAGGACCTGCTCTAAAACATGTTCGACATGTTCGGCCATTATGATAATATATAGACTGTTGCTTGCAGGCCGATGTTGCTGTATGAATCTGTATGATGAATGCTGACGTTCGTAATTTCTGCAGTTTTGATCAGTTGCTCTTAGACGAGTTCGGGCTCCTGGCTGATTGTTGAGAAGTTCAGCTTTGTTGGGAAGTCAATTTGTGCTGAAATAGCCCATGTCTCCATCAAATCCTCTAAATGTCGCTTAAAAAGTAAGTAAGGGCAACACAAAGCTTCCCATGTAATTAATCTAGGACGACCTGTTACACCGCATCAAAGATGTGGGAGTCCTGTGGGAGTCATCCTTGTGGATAGAAGTTTGATGGATACTGTATGTAGGTTGCACTGAGCTTGTGAGTTCAGTTGACTGCGATCCATCGATGCGTCGATCTGCGCAATTCCAGCAAAAGTCCTTTAACGAGTCAAGCGTCATATGTGTCTTCCAGAGTTTCGAGCCATGAAATTGCACATGCAGGCAGATTTGGAACGTGTTGGGGTCTCCGCTATTCTTTTGACACCCCTACTCGCAGGAAGAGGACCGGCTGAGCCTAGTGATGGAGTGCATGGAAGGTGGTGAGCTCTTTGACCGGGTGCGCGAAAAGAAAGTCTACTCGGAGAAGGACGTGAAATGGCATGTACTTGGATGTCGGTCTTTAATATTCTTTAATATGTTTTAGGGAACAGTTTGACAGGGCACAGTAGAGCACAGTGGCTTCAACAGAGGCTGCAAACTTGGTGGGAGCTTACCATCCCAAAAGTTCCGCATTGAGATGGCCTTTGATGTTTCTTCAAAGCCGTCGTGATGGCAACCCGACATATGGAACAGTTTCTCACATGACAAGACCTGGCCCAAAAAAACATGTCCTTGACACAGTGGCGTCATCAGGATGCTTGCAAGACCACCAGAATGATGCTGCTCGCTGTCAACTATTTGCACAGCTGCGGAGTCGTTCACCGTGACTTGAAGCTTGGACAGCTTCCCTTAGTGGCAATAATTTCATTTGTTATTTCTGCAGGATGCAAAAGGACACCCAGTGGTTTTGGATGATTATGTGTTCGCCTTCTTTGTGCTACCCTCATGTTGCATGAGGGCATTCACTGTGGACATCAGATATTTGCTCACAAACTCTCACAACCTCAATGAAAATCATTGAACATCCATTTGTTGATATTGTTTGCCACTGCTATGGCCACTTTCACGAAATGGAGCCATGATGTCACTGACATCGGACCTTGATCTTTGCGTCGAATAGTTCAGACTATATGTGTTACAGCATCCTTCTTGCCTCTTTCACCAAGGAAGCTAGAAAACTTCCTGTATGAGAACAAAAACTCCGACTTCTTGAAACTCATCGACTTTGGCTTCAGCAAAGTTTGGGCCAAAAACACCAAGATGGAGCTCAGTTGTGGGACTTTATCCTACGCAGCTCCAGAAGTCTTGGCAAAGTCCTATACAAGTCAATGTGATCTATGGAGCCTGGGAGTCATTGTTTTCATCCTTCTTGTTTCTCATCTGAACCATGGACGGTCACTGCCTGACCTTTCGTTCCTACAATATCTTGTTTAACCTGGGAGTTGCAGACTAGCAGACAAGAAGGGAGATTAGGATTCATTTAGCTGGACCATGCAGCCTAGAAATTCTCAACATTGAATTTGGACATTGTTTATTCTCAACAGAAAAACATGACCATTCTCAACATTGCTATTCGCAGTTCTCAATCATTCTATGCCGTCCAGCAATTTGAGCCGTCAGAAACTTGGGGCCAACTGCATGGCATCATGATGGCCAGGTTGGATACATGCCTTTTGCCGGCTCAGACGAGCGAAAGCAGATCCACATGATACGATCAGGAACCTACCTAGTGAAGAAGGAGCGATGGGCGAAAGTGTCACGTGTCTGCAGAAATTCTAGGAGGATGCGCCTGCTGCCCATCATCACCCCCCAAATCTAAAAATTCTCGAAGACTCATACCATCCCACTTGCTTTAGTCACTTTAGTCTTTGTGGAAGCTGATCCCTTTTTCTCCACATGGAACATGACAGATCCACTCCGGTCCAATGGATACAGCAGCAATTTGATGCAATTTGCCAATGATGTTTCTATCCCAACCCATGGCAGTCCAATGTCCCATCCTTAGGTCTTCCTTAGCCTCGGATTTCGTGAAGAAGCTGCTGGTGGTGGATCCTGATGTTCGGATGACGGCACCCCAAGCCTTGGAGCATCCCTGGATCAAAAACCACGAAGACGCCTGCAGCGATTGCATCGATGAAGCCATGGTGCCTCGGATGAAAACCCGTAAGTCACGAAGTTGACGACATTTGACGACTGGAAGGTCTTGGAAGATCTTGGAAGACTTTCAGAAGTCAAGTGGTGGTTGGTGAAATTACTTTGCAAGTTGCAAATATCGTTTGAGAATTTGGAGGTCCCTTAGCCGTCGGTACTGCCTTGCAGAGACAGCATGTCAGTTCTGCGAGAAGTGCTTCAAGTTTCTGCCAAAAGTGTTATTCCATTGAAGGGCTGATTGGTGATGATTCCCTCAACTGTCTTCAAAGCAGTGCGCCTGATCCCTGTGTTCCAGATTTGAGGTGGCTTCTCTTTGTGATTTTGCCAAGAGCCAAAGTTTCCGAAGGTCAGGGTGGGCTGATGAAACTCTGGCCGATGAACGTCGGGCGGAAGGATCCCTGATTTTGCCAGTACAGATCAAAAAAAGGAACCAGTGGGGAGGTTGAAGCTAGTTGAGACATATCAACACAATTCAACACATGTACAGCTGATGAAAAGATCGTGACCGAGGTTTGTTTTACGCCACGCTCCTCAGAGTCTCACTGCCGCAGGTCTTGCATGAAACTGATGGCTTGGTCTCTCACTGCACCTGAGAGGCCCTCAGCCACACTGGGGGAGCCGACATGGGAGGAACGGGAGGAACCTGACCATATCCGAACCTTGGGATTCAGTGGTTCAGTGGGTAGTTGATTCATGTTGATTCAACGCTTAAATTGCCCAGAAAAATGAGAATCGGGTCATCGTTTTGCCAGGGCGCAAGTCCGAGATGCCTTTATGGCATTGGACACAGGCAGCACAGGCACCATCAGAATATCAGATCTCAAGCAGATCTTGGAGGAGTCAAGACCTTGGGAATGGGTCGATGGCTTTGGTTTCACAATACTCCCACTGTGGGATGTGCAGATGATATCAGATTCATAATCAGAGATAATCTAAAAAACTACATCCATTTTTTGGATCCATTGGTACTGAAATGTACTGTACCATTGTTCAAAACATACCCAGATCAGCCAGATCACATCCAGCATGTTCTAGCACTTCTTACTCCAAGTGTTATCTTTTTGTTGTCAAGTGGCCAGATTGAGACATGTTTCGTCCTGCCACTTTGGCTTCAATTGAATTGGATATCAATGGCATTAACAGAACTGCATAAGAACAAGATCGCAAGGTTGCCTTTGTTGTATTCTTTATATTCTTTGCGGAGTTGTTACTTGTACTGTCCTAGTTTCAGTTTTGTGGATCATTGATGGATCCGCCAAAGGAGAACTTCCACCTTCCGGAAGAAGAGCAGCAGCACGTGTTTAATGCCTTCAGCGATTCAGAGGCTCGTATGGAATTCACTCAATCCTCCGATAATTCGACAATGCAATTGTTTTTCCTCGAAACAGTTTCCTGATGCCAGTGCGATTGGCAACCAGAATATCTAAATGGTCCGGTACCAGGGCGAGCAGACACACAGATCACAGAGTCTTGGGCTCCTAAGGATGATGACATCCAATATTCTGAGTTCTTGGCTGCAATGATGGCCTCGCGTATCGCCCTCCATGATGAGCTTTTGAAAGATGCGTTCAGGACCGAGCCGGTTTGTCGGGTTTTGCTTGTTGCTATTTCTTCCTGCCTGCCTGCCTGCCTGCCTGCCTGCCTGCCTGCCTGCCTGCCTGCCTGCCTGCCTGCCTCTCTTTCTTTCGTTCTTTCATGTTCTTTCTATTTTCTAATTATCTATCGTTCTTTCCTTCTTTCTTATTATTTTTCTTTGGCATTTTGATTGGTGCAGATGATGAACTGACAGCATCTGACAGCTACAGTCGTGACAGAAGGTTGTAGACTTGGTGTGAATTGGTTACTTGGTTTTCTTGGCAGTTGCTCTGCTGACTGGTCTTTAGAGTTTGCGTAAAACAAATATATGGCTGGCAGGTGTGACACTGAGAGGTCCAAAGCGTAGATCTTGCGAGTTCCTCTGATTTGTCTTCATGTTGTACACAATTCTGCGCATGTGTTTGATGTGTTTCCGCATTGACAATGGGCAGGCGCTTTGACACCGAGAACAGTGGTTACATCCGAAGGGAAGACCTGTTCAAGGTACTGGAAAGTGAAACCGAAGCGCTACAGGTCATGAAGGAGTTGGATGTGAACCAAGATGGCAAGATCTCTTACGAGGAATTCATAGGTTCCTCAGCCAGCCAATGGTGTCAGCAGATCAGAAAAAACGGGCCTATCACATCCTATCACTGAGGTATGTTAAACCTGCAATAGCCAATATTCAAAGACGGGAACATTTCATTAAAACTATAAAAACACTGTCACATCTTCAGTGGGAATTGTGCCCCACACGTTTGTGAGAAAGCCTTGAGTCCGGGAACAAGGACAGGTATGCAGAGTGAGGTATGATCCACCCCTGCCCGGCCCGCTGTCGAGGTTATTTGAAGAACGGCAGCGCAGCAGATAATGATCTGGAAGCAGCCGAGCGCGCAATCTCTCGGGAGATCATTTGCAGAAACAGGTGGAGCAGGGTGTCGTGGAAACTTTTTCTGCGCATTCACGGATCATGGAACAGATTTCAGTCATCGATCGAGGTTGTCTGAGGTTGTGTGAAATCCATGCGATAAACCGGTAGATACGCTCAGAAGTGAGTAATATACCTGGAGTCTCCACTACCCTTCGTTTTTGGGGTCGTTTGCAAAACACCTCTTTTTTGGGTACGTTTGATACTTTTTGGGGTCGTTTCATGCAAAAAAGGCCTTTTATCTTCCAAGCAG
>Ga0126342_10014578_pt1 | contig 13862 bp, 15 predicted proteins | sample Cyp1metagenome_FD_92528 | JGI IMG/M metagenome (GOLD analysis project Ga0126342, IMG submission 92528) | Coral microbial communities from Lord Howe Island, Old Settlement Bay, Australia - Cyphastrea 1 metagenome | ecosystem: Host-associated > Invertebrates > Cnidaria > Coral ...
ACACCAAACTTAGCCGTTTTTAACACCACAAAAGGGATTATCAAACACCAGGCCCAAACACCAATTTTTTGATTTTGAACACCACATTTTTCCCACATTTTTTTTTTCCAGCACCACTTTTTCGTTTTCCAGCACCTTCCGTGCACCGCCCCCCGCCCCCCCAGAGCCCACGTTTTAAGCCAGCTACGGGCTGGCCAATATACTATTAATATTAGATAATTTTATATACTTGGTTCTTTTTTGGGAACTTATGGGAATTGTTCATGGAATTCTTATTAATATGTTGGTATATTTGGTTATATTCATGAATACATATAACAAGCATTAGCCAACTAGTAACTATAATACGATAGTTGGGATTGCAACCATTGATATTTTATGGGGATATAAAGAGTATATAATTACATGATATATAAAGGACTTTATGGGAACTTGTTGGGAACTTATCGAATATGATATGACATGATGAATATGATATGGTTTTCCAATCAAAGATTGGGACTGAATCAACAAAAATGATGGCATAGCTGAATAATATTGGGATATGGATAATCATCCAGATAACATGATGCCAATGCTGCGACCTCGCGTCACGACGTCATGACAGAATGATTGTTGGTATGTTCAGGTTGGTAAAATAGTATGATTTATCTATCCAGATCTTATTGGTCATTTTCATGGGGAAGCCAGTATGGAATCTAGGAGTACGGTACCAATTGCTGAACAAAACACCCAACTGGGGGCTACCGCAAATTTCTACGTTTGATTTATTCTGTTGATTGTCCTTATCTAAACAGGGCTAAAGTTTTCCAGGTAAACCACCCTTTTGAGACACTCCCAGATGTTTGTCGGTGCATTAATAGCTGCATTGGGCGAAGTGCAAATTCTCATACAATACGTGTATTATATATATAGTTATATACAATACACCTATTCTCATGATTTCTGGTGTTGGCTATTGTTTGGTTCTGTCCTAGGATTTGGTTCTGTACTTGTGATATCTTGTTTGCAGCATTTTCATGGATCTACATGGACCCTTCCAAGCCTCCTATCTACCAGGAAGCTGCAAGCTGCAATAGGAATGGAGATCAAATCCTTTGAGGTAGCCCAAATGTTTCTATTTTTCCGAGTGGAACTAGTAATTGAGATTCATAAGGAGAACACTCACAGTGATGAAAAATCATAGTGACAACAGTTATGATACTGATATTGATGATGATGATGATGGTGATGATGATGATGATGATGATAAATTATAATAATAGTTCTGTCATAGTATGTCAGTGATGTTTAACAAAGAGAACAATCACATGGCATGGACGCTAAAAAACTAATGATATTCATTACTATACTGTATATATATATGTACATTATAGTGTTGTTGTTTTTTTCTCTGTGCTTAATCTTATTTAATCATATAGTCATTATCATATATATAATGTTATACACGTACACATGCACATAATCGACCATCTATGATATAACTTAAAACGATGATCCAACGCTGCCAACGCTCCTAAGACATCGACTTACCTCGAGTTGTTTCGAGGTGTCCCAAGAAGGCCAGGAGGAGCTGATCGAAGCGTCCTGCAACCCAGATGACCACCAGCGTTTGTTTCAATGCTGCGATCCACATAATATATATATATATATATACAGTATACATATATATATATATCCATATATCACATATATATATATCCATTTATTATATATATACATACAGTACAATACTGTAATCATAATCTGTTTGGTATAAGAGATGTATAAGGTATGTAATCATAGATATATGATATATGTATTAATATACTATATTTCATATATCAGATATGAAATGTACATGTTACATGTTACATGTTTGAATCATAGGTTTGATTTGCAGTGTATATTTGCATGTATATATTGATATGATGTATGTACTTGTTTTGAATATATAAGGAAAAATACATATACAACTTGAGTCAATTTGAGGTATTTGATACAGAAATGCGAACATATGCACACAGTTCAGTTAAGTCTATATGTATATATATATATATATTATATATGTACATTTATCAAACTGTTTTACTCCAGTGAGCAGCTCCTTCGTTCCTAAAACGTCGCAAGCTGCCAGATGTTACTGACATTGGCATTTGCACCCCTCAAACAAAGCATCTTTTCTATGGCGTATTGCAGTGACTGATCTCAAAAAAGCGACCCATATGTATGCCGTGAATGTATAACATTGAGAACCCAGTGATGAACACTGCCATTCTCGAGGCTGCGGGAACACGAGCACGATGACACGGTCTACATCGTGGTGCGCAGGGATGGGATGCTGACTTTTGGGGGGGACATGATCGAAGATGTCTCGCCTCTTTTCTTTTGTTGAGTTTGTTTTTGTTGAGTTCATAGAAGATGTCTTGCAGTGCAGTTTTTTAGGTGAGTTGTTTTGTTGTTTCTTTTTAGAATGATAGAAGATGTCTTGCTCTTCTTAACTGCAGCTGACCGGATAGGCCACCAACATCGAGATGGCCTTGCAGATTCCCGCGGGAGGCGGCCGGATCAAGTCGAACAATGGCCTTCCTGGGTTGCTAAAGCCAATGCCATAAATCATCATAAACCTACGCTTTGGGGATAGTTTATGCAACCCATAAGAATGGTGATTTTGGGGATCGATTATGGCAGTGGGTTTACCACATGCTCGCATCATTGATGTCGAAGAACTTCAGCCCAAGGATCAATGATGCCTTCTATTGAGACTCTCCTGGGGGGTTGGTCAATATTCATGATGTGCCTCCTTTTTCCCTGCAGATGATAGTTTAAAAAGAGAAAATATGAGCAAGGATATTATGGCAATCGATTTGAATATGTATACAGTATTATATTATATTATTATATTATATATATACATGTATTATGTGTATGTATATATGTATACATACAGATACTGTACATCAAAGGGTTACTGCTGCTGCTGCTACTGCTGCTGCTGCTGCTGCTGCTGGTGTTGTTGTTGTTGTTGTTGTTGTTTCTCTGTTTCGGTGATTGTTGTTCTCGGTGGGTGTTGTCCTGCTTCTGAACCCTGCAACTGTTTTATATGTTCTCACGTTCACCCTGGTTGTCCTAGGGGATGCGGCTATTTGTACGTTAAATGGTTTCATGTCTTCATGTGTTATTGAAATTTCAATATATTCATGACAGTATATTATTGTTATTATTGTTATTATTGTTATGATTGTTATTATTGTTATTATTATTGTTATTATTATAAAGTATTGTTATTATTCTTATTATTATTATTATATATATATATATGTATATGCATTGTGCTTATTTAGATATAGTGACATGTATGATATACAGATACCATAAAAATTTGTAGATTGTTTTTCCACGTTTTGAAAAAACGCCATTGATCCCATGAGGCTGGTTTGGCCTTACCCAGCTGCGGAAAGGGATGGAGGCTCAACCAGCAACTGATTTGTTGAAATTTGCTTCGCATCCTTTAGATTTTTGATGATTTTTTGTGTCCGCTTAAAGCCAACCAAACAATAGTTTGGGAGATTGAATGACAAAACATTCTAAGTTTTATGAAAGCTAGAAGTTGTCCGTCGGAGTCAGAGTGAACTGATTTTCTGAAGCATTTGTGCCTCTACGCACATATTGTATGGCAAATATTTTTTTTGTGCGTTTTTGTGTGGAATAGATTGAAATCACCCAATTGTGTTGTCAGTTGTCAGTTGTCAGTTGTTTTTTGATTGCCATTGGGACCGAGGGCACCTGGGTTTGTTGTTGCCCACACTGCAAAGCTATCTTTCAACACATCCAAACATTAGCTGGACTGAGCAAAAACAGTCTATTCAAGAATTGCCGCTAGAAAAGATACATAAAGATACTATGATGATAAATCGGGGTGTTGCTGTCAGTTGCGTGCTGTTTCCCAAGGTTGCAGGACATATGCAGTATCCATACTTTCCAGGTATGGAATACTTATTACCCATATTATTGTATTACCCGCAGGCATTTACCCAAACATACCATAGGAGCAACATGTGGGATACACGGATACACTACAGGTACATCATTGGATTCTTATTCATATAGTATATAATAATAATAATAATGATATATATATATATATACATTACATCTATAGAATGTATATATACATATACATATATATATATATAATACTGGTAGGTGGTTTGGAACATTTGGATTATTTTTCTATATATTGGGAATGTCATAATCCCAACTGACTAATATTTTTTCAGAGGGGTTGAAACCACCAACCAGTATAATAAATTGGAGGTTCAACTATAACGTCACCGCAACGGGTATTGTAAAAGGAAATGGCCCAGAAAGGGCCAATTGATTTTTGAGGTCGACCTCCCTGCAACATCATTGGAATGATGGTTTTAAAGGGGAATCATCCCCACATGGCCTTATATATTGCAGGCTAGATCAGGTTAGTGAATTGTACGCTAAACATATTTATCCATATATATATATGTATACATATAATTCTATATAATAGGCTCATACACCGTTTGATTCATGTACTCTCTGGTGATCAAACATGGCTTGCTGGAACATTCTCCATATTGTAGATATTTTTCCAGCTATAAACCTCCATTGGGCGCGGGGATTTCCCAGCGGCCATGTTTGAGGACAGCAGAGGATCAATCCGTCAATATGATGATCCCATTATCATCCCTATGATTAAACTCATTAAACCACCAAGACCCATATGAAACTGCCATTCAACCTCCATTTGAAACCATAAAACATCATAAAACCATATTTATAGATCATGTTCCCAGCTCTAAAGCTTCATTTTTTTGCGGATCTCCCATGGTACCAACCACCATGGTACCAACTCAACCAGGTTGCCGTGAACGAGCTTGGCCCGGGCGAGTTGCTGGGGAAGACATCGGCGCATGGGGCTCAGCAATAGCCTCTGGTATTGGTTGTTACATGGCTATTGAATCGTGGATTTGCCCATTGAAAACGGTGATTTTCCATAGTTCTGGGACAGTTTACCAGAGGGTATGTTGTTTACATTATGAATACAAAACAAATATATGGATCATGGTATAGATTTTAGATGATGTTCTAGTTGTCAGGATCTATCTGCTTGAGCAGAGGATTGATCGAAGTGCAAAAACACATCACAGGCCATTTGAGCCATTTAGTTGTACAGCTGACATTTTACAGATTCAAGCTTGTGGGGATTTAGTTATTCACATGCATTTAAAAATAAAAATAAAAAAGACGTTGTCTATTCATGTCCAGAGTCAAAAAGACAGGTTTGTTCTGCATGAATGGGCGAATTTCCAGACAATTCTGAAGATTGAGGCTTCCTAAAATGGGGGTACCCCAAAATCATCCATTTTCGTATGGGATTTTCCATGAAATATATCAACCATCCAGTTCTTGGGGATGATGATGGAAAGCTGCTGGTAAGGCTGGAGCGTTTCCACAATGGAAAATGGCAACTGCGCTTTGGCGACGAGGTGGAGAAGGGGGACAAAACCTGGATCTGTGATCCCTGATACTCAAGTTAGCAACATCAGAACTCGTGAGTCTTAGATCTGGTTGGTGGTTTGGAACATTTGGATTATTTTTCCCATCATATTGGGAATGTCATCATCCCAACTGACGAACTCCATCATTTTTCAGAGGGGTTCAAACCACCAACCAGATGATCATTTATCCCATCATATAACCCATATAGAACCACTATGAAATTGGTATTATAACCATTGACTTCCCAACTGGTTGGTGGTTTGAACCAATTCACAGCGAATGGACCTCCCAAAGCTCCAAACTTCATGGCTTCCACAGAGATCGATGTTTTTTCCCTGAAGAAGACCACCGGCAGGTGACCTTTCTGGCTCCGGAACAGCTGGATCTCCGGCCAGACCCACAAGCGCATAAGGAGCGCTTAAAAGCGTTGGGGTGGGATTGGTTGGATGGTTGGATGATGTTGGAACTGTTTGTTTGTTCAATTCTAGAATACCCTCTGGTTATTTAACATAGCCATGGTATAGATGGCCCATAGAAATAGATGGTTTACCTATTAAAAATGATGACATGATGATTTTCCATGGCTATGTTGAATAACCAGAGGGTAAGGGATGGATTTGAGTTTTTTAGTTTAGACATGTTTAGCCAGATAACTGATGGATTTGATGGATTTTGATAGCTGCTGATAGCTTCTTGATATTTGCCAATGTTAGTTGATGTTTGTTGGTCGCACATGCTTTTCTTCACGGGCGATAAGTTGTTTGAACATGTGAGTCTTTCGGTCAGATTGACATGGTTTCGTTCTGTGGCTTTGACATTGGCCGTTCATAGCGTTAATTTTCCTGCTGAAGCGGGACACTGCATATAATATCATGTTTGCCATGATAATATGTACAAAATGACAATATATATATATACATAGTAATAACAATACATAAATAAATATAAAAACATATTACGAAGTAATCACAATAATAAGCACGATAGCAATGATAATAACACAAATAACACCAATAGTCGTTATCATTCTAATCATGATGATGAGACTCATGACAGACATACTAGTTGAATTCTATTTGAAATATAACGTATATAATATGATTTGACGCGATCAAAATGATACGATTTGATATGCAATATTATACGTATACAAATAGATATATACATAGGCGCCTGGCAAATTTGCCCTGCTGTGAATGACCTCAGAGACCAAAAGTTGTGAGTCATTCTTGCCACACGCATTTGCAGCCATTAGGTTCGGTGTCATTCGAGGGGCAACACTTCCAACCTGTTGGAAATGATTCTGGTTTGCCTTTGGTGGTAACAACTGTTTGTTACAACCAGGCCGCCGGCTTTCTGTGCAACATATTGCAACATCATCTATGCGGGAAACATCACTGCCAATGATCCTAAAGCAGTCCGTCCACGCTTCAGAACTTCCAAAATCATGGAAAAAAACCCTCCAGAAAGTGGTTGAAGCGCAGTCTTTGTCAGGAGTTGGCAAAGCAAAGGAATCGGAAGGTGCCACAAGCTGCCGGGTCAGGGTGGGATATCTCGAACTCGGTGAGTCAGAGTGCAGGCAGGTGTGCTGATGGATACCCTCTGGTAATTTAACATAGCTATTGAAAATGGCCATTTATAGTGAGTTTTCCCATTAAAAATGGTGATTTTCCATAGTTATGTTAGTTTACCAGAGGGTAATGTTTGGTCCTTGTTATTCAGATCTGGAGTAAAGATAGCAAAGTAAAAGGACCCTCAACCAACAGGTATTCTGATATAGCAAAATATGGTTGCTATATCTTAAGAAGTATCTAATCTAATGGATGATGTATATATAATATGTATATATATATACCAACCCTAAACCAACAGAAAGTCCGAAGCATTCTTTTTGACTACTGCTGGCCGGCGTCCCTGGAAACATACCCAAAATTGGAGACACTGGGTACTTTTCATCAAGGAATATTGGCTATAAAGCACGTGTGTTTGCTTCAAATCCTATTAACTGTAGTTAACGACCACAGGATAGTTGACTGTGTCAAGGTTACATAATTATCATATGTATGTATGTATACATATATATATATATATATACGTATGTATGTATGGATACATAAAGTATATATATATACACAGTGTGTATGTATATGTCCATGTGCATGTATATGCATATGTACAGGTATATGTATATGTACATTTTTTATGTGTATGTGTGTATGTATACGTGAAAGTATCCGTGTATATATATATACATGTATAATCAACATGTCAAATCCACCAAGAAGGCGTGACCAAGCAATTTGCAGCTTGGGTTGCCATTTTTATTGCAGGTGTCCATGAAGGAGGAAGATTTGGCGCATCAGGCCCGGCGATTTGTAGTGACAACAAGAGCGAAGATAACCATCCCTGATATCTATTTCACACTTGGTGGTTCACCCCAGTAAGTAGGTTGTGACCCCCAGTTGTAACTGGAAAAACCTGCTGATCCTGTTTAGGCCCCTAGGCTTATCACCCACTTACTAATGGGGTGAACCAAGTAGCCCCCCTTTTCTGATGTTTCTAATTGAGGATGAAGAACCTGGCGGTTTGGATTCGCAGTTTTGATAATCGCCAGTTTCTACGATGCCATGTATCTCAACCTCAGTTCATGGCAATTCTGACCCAGTTGTACCTACGGCGTTGGAAAAAAACACCACTGAAGGTTGTTCTCATTTGCGTTTACTCCAAAACATGTAAAGACAATAGTTGAGTTTGCTCTTGACAACGGAAGCTTATTATAGGGAAATATAGGCATAGTCCCTAATCAGGAGCAATATATTCAGCAAATCGCCAGGCGCAGCTGATGTCTTCCACAGCCGCTGCGCGCAAACATCTGCCGTCCGGCGGTAAGGTGCCAGAGAAGGTGCGAATCCTAGATAGGAACGTTGATGGCTGGGTAAACGGGTAAACCAGAAGGAAAAGCCGTTTCCTTAGGAAAAGGATAGTGATCTTATTTTGGGATATAGTGGGATATATAATAGAGTTATCTATACACCCTCTGCTTATTCAACAGGTTGCTATGGAAGCCGTGGCCCATGAAAATACATTGCTGATTTACCGAACTTAAAATGGTGATTTTCCGTAGCTACGCTAAATAACCAGAGGGTGAGATATCAACATTCAAATCAGTGGGCAGATGAAATTGGCAATTTGGCAATATACTGGCTGTGTCTCATCTCAGAGTTGTGAGGGCTGTGTGAAAGAGACTAGTATTTGTACAGCAGATGTGTTTCTACCAGTTCACTGACAAATAGATAGGTAGTAGGTCACAGCCATTCCAAGGATCTACTTACTGTAATTTTCATCGTAATGTCAAAAACAAATAAGTAGGGAATTTGTGCTGAGTCTAGCCAACAGTTTCGACCCAATTTGAAGGTATTGAATTTGTTTACCATCAGTTTTGACAGTCAGGTATAGGCAAGGTGCAGATGATGTGTACACATCGGCTAGAGCCGTTGCCACCAGATCAAACGGAATTACCATCTTTTTAGACAAACCTCTCACTGAATCTTGTTTTGGAGTCTCAACTTAAGATTTGGCCACGGTTCACAGCCCACAGGCTCCCTGGTGGCAAACATGCTTTGACCGTGCTAGCTCCCGCGCAGACAGCAGGAGAACCGGGATTGACAGGTCTGGATTGGTTGATGGATTCCAGTTGGTCCATATCTCTGTTCCACATGATGGGAGAATACCGCAAAAAAATGCCAGTTTTTTGAATGGGAAGATATAGAAAATTGATGAAAATTGCTACTTGGCCATCACATTTTGGGGTACCCTGTTTTCACAGAAATCCATATTTTGCGGATATGTTGCGTATGGAATGCACAGGTTTCACCAACTTCAGCTCTGGTGGATCGATTTAGGGGGGGTTACCCAAAAGTCATGTTTCAATGATTTTTGATGATGTTGGAATGTGTTTTACCCAAAAAAAAAAACGTGGGTTTTAAAACCACCAACCAGACTAGTTTTATTTACTATATGATGGTTATTCACGGAGTATTTGTTGGTCCCAAATAAGAAAAAAGGCCCGCGGGTTTTCATTGCGGGGTTGACGACACGAGGAGACTGGAACGAGAGTACTTGGCTCTTGCTTCTGGATCTGAGGAGCGGAGCATGAAGGGGTTTTGGCCATGATTGGCTATAATTAGAATGAAACCTACGTGTATTGTATACATATAATATATATGATATATGGTATACTGGGTCCCATGATTGCACCTCTGTATAGAGAGTGATTTGTAAGCTTTCGATTGTGATTGCACTTGGGATCACTTGGGATGATTGTGAGGATGACGATGACGATGATGATTGCATCAACCTTTCATATATTTTTTGGATGGGTCGATACCATCAGAAGCATTTCAGTTCTGGTGAGTTTTCAATGACATGTGTTGTGGCGTCATTCTAGCTCGTGAATGGTAAACACCCTTTTGGCTTAAAGTGTGATATGGATCCTTGGTCGTTAGCAGGAAGCCTTTTGCGAGAGTTTGAAGCAAGGGAGGAAGGCCGTCTGGAGCTGATGGGTGGATTGAGATATATTGAGAGTGGAACGGAGAAATCTTCCTTTTCATATATTTCCATAATTATATGCCATGATTATATCACTGATTGGTGGTTTGGAACATTTGGATTATTTTTCCATATATTGGGAATGTCATAATAATCATAATCCCAACTGACGAACTCCATCATTTTTCAGAGGGGTTGGTCAACCACCAACCAGATATCATATTGTTTCCCTTTCCTGCGACCAGATGGGCAGGTGGCAAAGTCCCCCTGGCCGCCCCTGGCCATCCAAGATGAACCCCTGCGGCCGGTGCACCAGATGATCGAGGACCGCTTAAGGACACCATCTAGCCATTGCCAGTTACATATCTATGGAGACACATGAAATTGTGACCATATGGAGGTTTCCATAGTCATGGGGGTACCCCAAAAACGCTGGACTGTTGATTTCATGGAACATCCAATACTAAAATGGATGATTTGGGGGTACCCCTATTTTAGGAAACCTCCGTATGTATACATACATATACATACTATATATAATACTATGTGATTATGTCTATTTTGTTTTGCGCAGACTTTGGACCCACACCTTGTGATTTACACAACTCCAGTTGCGGGCTTTGCAACGACGGTTTTGCTTGACGCCTCTCATGTGCTGGTAGGTTCTGGACGGTTTGGATTGATTTGAATAGAAAGCATGCAACAGGTGTGGAATGCACCTATAGTTTTCCCTGACCGTCAAATGATTCATTTCACGCATCATAGTAGTGACAATCCACCATTGACCCCGGGCGTGGATAGGCCCCGGGTCATAGGTTGCCCTCCCCTGTCAGTTTTGTTGCAGCTAAGCTGAAAATGATTGAACATGGGGTACCTCAAAATCTCGCAGCTGATTCAGCTGATCATCATATCCCCCTTCAATATGTGGCCAGATATTGTCATGAATCAGTGAATCTTCCATGTTGGACAAAGCCATACGCGTGTGTTGGCTCAGAAATGGGGTTGGTTGGTTGGTTGGTTAACAGACCCAAATGGGACAGACCCGGACACGGCACGGGGCCACATGTGATGGGGATGGTGGTTTGCAAGGTGACCCAAGCTGCCGGTAGGCCAGACATCTGCCCCAGCAGAAGCACCAATGGACCCACAACATTTGAACATCCAGAAGCACCGTTTGAAGACATGTGTGTTGCTTCAAAGATGCTTTTCTTTGACAAAATGTTGTTTATGTTCCCACAATTGTGAACCCCCATCGATAGGAGTGTATATGGGGATTCCCTAATGATGGTGGGATGACCATCCTCTATATGCATCCAAATACCATGTTTTGACCACGTCACATGTTTCTACTGACAGGCAGGGTTTTCAATAGGTGAACTACTTCTGTGATTCCCCCAAATCCAGGTAGACATATTCCCCGTCTCTGGCAGATATTACTCTTAATTGTCCGATCATGTCCCAGAATTAGCATTAAAATCGTCTTTTCATGTTTTTCCAATCAAGGTTATGATATGTTATGATAATGTCCTCTTTTCCATGGTTTTCATAAGTTTCTCATCGTTCCCCATAACTATGGCTGGTGTTCCCCTGATGTTTTCCCATGATTCTCACCATCCCATGACCCTTTCGGGCCCTTCAACGGCCCAAGGAGATCGAAGCTGCCGATCACAGGGACCAGGTGCAGCAGAGCTTTCGCGCCCTGGCGCGTGGGAGAGCCCAGCTGGAACATGCTATAGCGATTGATTAATGGGTTAATTGAGAACCATTATTTATGCTTAGTTAGACATTGTCATGTGTTGTATTTGTATTTGTAGTTGTTGTAGTTGTTGTTGTTGTTGTTGTTTTGCCCATTTTCAACTATTGGTAACCATTATTAACAATCAATCATTGATGTGAGGAACCCACTGCCATAAATCTACCATATTTGGTGATGTTAAACACAGCACCCTTGAACATGGTGATGACTTGGGAATCGTTAATTATTGGCTTTAGCACATTGTTTGGCTATGTCTGAAAACAGGATACCGCAAAATTCCATGCTTTAACAATCAGTGTCCATATTAAACGGCTATTTGGTGAGTATTCCCCATTTTCAGAACAACAACAACTATTTGTCAAATATATATATATACATACACAAGTAGTACCGCACAAGGCGGTGGCGGAAGTTTCAGAAGAGGAAACCTATAGGAGAGCTTGGTTGTTGTGAATCACAGATGGCAGAGCAAATCCTCTGATGGACTGGAAAGGTGGTTGTTGTTTTTTTTTTGAGTGGTTGCAATGGTTGCAGTGGTCACCTGGTCGGTCACCTCACCCACAACTGCTGGATGTAGTGTGGTGTAGCGCAGCTGTAGTTGTGCTTCTAGTTTCGTGGAGATGTAGTTGTGGTGTAGTGTAATTAGTGTAGTGTAGTTGCAGTTGCATTTGTGGTGGTGTAATGAGTGTAGTGTACTGTAGTGTAAAGTAATTAGTGTAGTGTAATGTAATAAGTGTAGTGTAATGTAGTGTAGTGTTATGAAGTGTAGTTGTAGTTGTAAGTGTAGTGTAGCGTAGTGCAGTGTAGTGTAGCGTAGTGTAATTGAGTGTAGTGTAGTGTACTGGAGTGTAGTGTAGTGTAGTGTAATGCAATTACTGTAGTGTAGTGCAGTGGAGTGTAGTGCAGTGGAGTGTAGTGTTATGTAGTGGTAATTGTAGTTGTAGTTGTAGTAGTTGTTGTTGTTGCTGTAGTTGTAGTTGCAAGTGTAGTGTAGTGTAGCGTAGTGTAGTGTAGTGTAGTGTAATTGAGTGCAGTGTAGTTGAGTGTAGTGGAGTGTAGTGGAGTGTAGCGTAGTGTAATGTAATTAGTGTAGTGTAGTGAGGTGTAATGTAGTGTAGTTGTATTTGCAGTTGTAGCTGTAGTTGGGGTTAGTGTAGAGTAGTGTAGAGTAGTGTAATGTAGTGCAGTGTAGTGTAGTGTAGTGTAGTGTAATGTAGTGTAGCTGTAGTTTTCGTTGAAGTGGCAGCTGCAGTCGTAGCTGTAGTTGTAGTTAGTGTAGTGTAGCATGGTGTGGTGTGGTGTAGTGTGGTGTACTGTAGTGTAATGTAATTAGCGTAGTGTAGCACAGCGTAACGTAGTTGTAGTTAGTAGTTGTAGTTGTAGTTGTACTTGTAGTTGTAGTTGTAATGTAGTGGTGGTTGTAGTTGAAACTCCTACAAAACCCTCATGTTTCTGCTCACTTTTTGGCAAGGTGCACAATCCCCTGCACGTGCCACGCAAAACGACATCTGAACGTCCAACAGTGCTCCTTCCCCCCTCAGATTTTTGCACTTTTTACTTGGAAATGTGCTTCGCGCCACAACGGCGTGCACTTTTTCAACATCTCAACTTTCAAAAGTGGTCCGAACATGGTGTGCTTTGTGCATTTTGACATCGAAATGTGCTTCGCGCCACGACGGCATGCATTTTTTTTCCACATGTCAACTTCCAAAGTGGTCCGATCATGGTGTGTTTTGCACATTTTGACTTGCAAATGTGCTTCGCACCACAACGGCGTGCACTTTTTCAACATCTAAACTTTCAAAAGTGGTCCGAACATGGTGTGCTTTGTACATTTTGACATCGAAATGTGCTTCGCGCCACGACGGCATGCATTTTTTTCCACATGTCAACTTCCAAAGTGGTCCGATCATGGTGTGTCTTGTACATTTTGACTTGCAAATGTGCTTCGCGCCACAACGGCGTGCACTTTTTCATCTCTCATCTGGCCAGCTGGCTCCGCACCCGCCGCTTTAGCGAGCCTACTTTTCGACCCTCCGGAGCC